>Ga0335073_10003706_pt1 | contig 21349 bp, 27 predicted proteins | sample Lox_Sample_22_FD_207093 | JGI IMG/M metagenome (GOLD analysis project Ga0335073, IMG submission 207093) | Soil microbial communities from Loxahatchee National Wildlife Refuge, Florida, United States - Lox_Sample_2.2 | ecosystem: Environmental > Terrestrial > Soil > Wetlands | place: USA...
AAGCTCATCTCCAAAAATTTTGCGAGCAGTCTGTCTCATATTATCATATCCCGTAGCCAAAACGATGAGATCTGCCTCCAATTTACTGCCATCTTCAAAAACAATGCCATCTTCCACAATCTTACTAATCTGTTTGCCCTGCTTAATCTTAATCTTTCCATCTCCAATCAACTTTGAACATCCAACATCGATATAATAACCTCCTCCGGCCGTGAAGTATTTCATGATCAAGCCAGATCCTTCATACCCGTAATCAAGCTTGAACCCAGCTTTCCGCAACTTATCCAGTTTCTCTTTATCCTCTTCCGCAATCACTTTCGTCGTATTCTGTTGCCCAACTTTCAATACAGGAAGAGGAATACTGGCATTTAACAAATCCGCAGTCTCAGTAGGAGGTCCGTTTTCCACATAAAGCGGCGTAGTAACATATTTCAAGACCATCTCAGAAGATAAAACGTAAGTACTACTTCGTTGAACCATAGTTACACTTTCAGCTCCGTGTTCATACAAATCTTGAGCAATGTCGTGGGCAGAATTACAACATCCGACGATGACTGCTCGTTTTCCAGCGTATTTACTGCCTTCTGGATGTTGTGAGGAGTGATGAATGTCTCCTTTGAATGTTTCTGCTCCAGGAAACTTGGGAACACGAGGTTCTCCGGAATGGCCGGATGCCAGGATTACATGGTGGGGATGGATGACACGTTCAGATCCATCAGCGCGTTTGAGATGGACTGTCCATGTCTTCGTTTTGGGATCGAACGATGGTTTCCCTTGGATTGTGGTGGAAGTCCAGACATTCAATTCCATCGAGGCGGCGTACGCTTCAAACCAATCTCCCAGTTTATCTGCTCGTCAGTATGAAATCAGATTTGGAAATACCTTTCGGAGTGAAAATTGGCCAATTTGGAGGGAATGGGATATATGACAGATGGTCATACCATACAGGATCGTGCAACACGAGTCTAAACATCAGAAGAATATAAGGTGACTAGTATACGATTTATATCGTTTTCTCCAATTGTCGCCTACACGCTCGTTTTTATCAATGACCAAAGTGAGAATATCCAACATTCCCAAACGTGCAGCAATATTTAGACCACTGTGTCCTGCTCCAATGACCAGAACGACAGGTTCAAGTCCTTGCATATTTTGCAATTCAATTCTTTTATCGAGCCACGTCTTACGGTTGATATGTTGGCCATGATCAACACCTCTCGGTCTTGTAGCTCCTTTCTTTTCTTCATATCCCTTGAGTTCTTGCAGGGAAGTGTATAGGATGAATGCCTTCCACTCTTGTCCAGAGTCATCTGTCGGAGAAAGAAACACAACACCCCGGCCCCGTCCTACTTTTGTTTCGAAAAGGACAAAGAAGCAAACACATTTTCCTATAGAAGGAGCCAATGTCACTTGTTCCAAGGGTCCATTTGTGTCAAAACGAAACTCAGTTATACCTGCCTCGGAATTCCTTTCGGTTATGGTCTCTGCGATAACCTTGGCGGATTGATACAAGTGGAAATCCCACGATGTTGCCAGAATGTCTCGCCACCAAGCTATACTTAGTACGAAGCAAAGACACAGCAATACCCTCTGGCTGAAATAGTTTCTCGGTTGCCTCTGCATTCTTAGACTGAATGGCGTGATTGAATTGAGTTATCCAGTTGTCGGCTAGTTTTTGCAGAGGAAGCGAAGGCTCCGGAGTTGACTTCTCTTTCTGGACGACAGGTTTTTCAGACAATTGGGCCAAGTCAAAGAAGCGAGAGCGAATTGAAGCTGTTGTCATTATCAGCAGCTATAGAAGGGTCGAATGAATCAGTGAAGTAAAAACAGTTCGGAATTTGTGGGTGGGATGAGGAAGTTTAAACCACCTTACCCCACGTCTATTTAAAGTACAGTGCCCATACGTGGACCCCGCAATTTCACCCGAACCGCAATTCACCGCATCGAAATTTCGTAGAGAGACAGATTCATTGGAGAGATGTTGAACGGAACCCAGACCGAGATGGAAAACTTGTTTTCCTTCAAGTTAATCTTAGTGATCTCAAGTTACTACAATGCATTCTTGCTGCAAACACGCTATGAACCTAAACACAATTATTCCTATCCAAGAGTTGATAAAAGTTGTCGTTCTAGTGAACAATATCCACCTTTCTTTAGAAGAGTGTAAAGGACCTCACAGGGCACGCACGCGAGGGAATTTGATTGCATACACAGCGTCCGAAACAGGTGACGCAGCAAGCGTGCGACCGCCGAACCAACGTCCGTTTAATCCTTGAATGGCTTTTTCTCCAGAAGATACACTGTCGAATTTAATGTACACTTCACCTTCGGATTCCGCTTCAACATGGATATGAACGACCTAAAGTTGAGTAAAGAACCAAAAAGATAAGGGAAGGGGAGTTACCTTGCCATATTTTTGTTCACATTCCATCTTGATATCTTCTTCCAGTTCCTTGACCCAAGCCGTCCCAGTTTCCTCAGTAGGATCAAAACAATTCTGAAGAACGATACATCGACTTGCTGTAGGAGTTGCAATCTCACTGACTTTAGATCTACAATGTTAGTATTTGCAGTAACTAAGGGCAACGTACCTAGGAGCTTCCTCTTTGGGTTCTTCACGAGCAAGTTTCTTCATCAAGGCTTCTCGAGAAACACTCTTGAACGATACACCAGCAACATCAGCATCATCAAGATTCTGTGTAATCCTCTCACTTCTCCCACGATCACCACCTACACGCTCAGTACTAGTGCGAGGTTCCCTTTCCACAATAGGATCACGGAATCCATTGTAACGATCCAAAATTGCTTGTGTCGATTGGTTTGTGAATTTATCGTTTCCTAAGCCTACTCGGATAGCTCTGCCAGCAAGCTCAAACCCGTTTAATTTTTCGAGGGCCATACGTGCGCTTGGGGGATCAAGATATCTACCATTAGCAATAAATTCTTGAAAAGGAAAGGGGATGAGGGAACATACTGAACAAAGCCATAACCACGACTACGACCAGTATCATGTTCTTTCTGTAGTTGAACTTGTTCGATTTCTCCAAAGGGAGCAAATACAGATTTGATGTCATCTTCAGTAAGACTGAAATGGATATTTCCAATATATAATCGATGAATAGGAGCTTCTTTGTGGCCGGAAGAATTTGCTGCAGCTGCATCTAGACGTGCTTGACGATTCTTTTCCGCTTCAGTTATTTGAACAATAATGGGAATGCCGAGAAGAGTCTGTCCGGTCATACTGATAGCTTCGGAAACAGAACCTGGATTTCGAAATTCAACATATCCAACACTAGCACGTTAGCACATGAAACCTAATGGGAAGATGGGGAAGATGGGGAAGATGGGGAAGATTACCCTTTTGAACGACCAGAGGCGCGATCTTTGACGATTTGAGCTTCTCGAACGGGACCTGCTTTTTCAAAGAATTTAATGAGGTCTTTGGTCCGCAACCTTGCTGCTAATTGTTGCACAAACACTGTCCTTTGATCTCTTTCTTCTTCAGTCAATTCAGGTGAAAGCTCCCTAACAGTTAGTCGTGGACTTAGAACAGGAGGGATAATTACCTGGCTTCTCTCACTTCCTGAGGTGGCTGTTCTTTATGTTCCCTATCATCAATATTCCTACTAGGTCGATCCCTATCATCTTCGTTCTCCCTTCGACGTTTACTACTTCTCTCGTCATAATGGTCGTCATCATGTCGGGACCTGCGTCGGTCAGACCTATCATCGTGGTAGCGATCATCTCTATCTCGATACCGTTCATTCGACCTCCTTCTCTCATACCGATCTCTGTCGTCGTAATACCTGTCGTCACGATGACTGCGACCACGGGAATGGGAACGATAGTCATCCCTACTTCCCTCTCTTCGATGTCGTGAATCGTCTCGGTCTCTATAGTAATCTCTCTCGTCTCTGTCACGATGACGGTCATACTCTCTTCTCTGACGGGATGAAGAATGTCTCGAATGTTCAGAAGTTGGAGTCGGTGATCGATGATGGGATTTCGAAGATGATCCTATCCTATCCCAAAGATGAGTTTGTTTCTTTTGATATATAATGGTATGTGCAGACCTTTCTTTAGGAGACTCTTGGCCCGAGTGATGTCCATTTTGGGTCGGCGTTTGATTTTGTTTCTGGTCGCTGGTTGCGGAATCGCCATTTTTGATGAAAGGAGCTTCTACTAGAGCTTCTACGTCCATTTTAGACACTGAAAGGGATTTGAAGATGGATGTGATACACTGTGGCGAGATGGATGCACTGCGAACAAAGACCTCGTAGATGAAATCCTACCTACTTCCGCTGACTGTAAGGATGTCAGTGATGAAGGAGTTTGTGCTGAAAAAGTTTGCGCCTTGAAATCACATAATCACGAATGATCAGATCAGGGGATTTTCGCGCGAAAAAGTTTGGCCTTTTCTTTTTTTGACGATCGAGTCATCAGCAGCAGTCAGAGAGTCCAAGACATAAAAATCTGTTTGCAGAATGGGATTAGATGTACTTTTGTTTCAGGGAGATAAGGATGGTGATGCAGAGACCATAAAGAAATCTCAAAGGGCGAGATACAAAAGCGAAGCAATTGTAGACGAAATACAAGATGACTACAAGCAGTGGACGCGAGGTACGAAATCTCTCCTGACGAAATTCATATACTTTTTGGAAGCACGGCTAATGAATTTGGAAACAGCCAAATTTGACTTGGACAATACAAATAAAGATATTAATGCTACACAGAAGGAGATTGGCAAGATACTCAAAGCAAAAGGGGACGCTAAGACATTGATTGAGAAGAAGACAGAATTGGAAAAGCGGAAGAAAGATCTTCAAAAGGAAGTTGACGAGCGTAGAGCAGCATTGGAGAAGAAAGTGAATTCTGTGGGAAACCTTGTCGATCCTTCTGTTCCAATCAGCAATGATGAGGTATGGCTTCTCATCTGTTGCTTTGCTAACGTTAGGCGGATAACGAACTTCTCAAACGTTGGTATCCAGATGGCACACCTCCTGTAGAACGCAACGATATTCTCTCGCACCATGAAGTTCTATATCGGATAGGTGGATATGACCAGGAACCACGCGGTGTCAAAGTCGTTGGCCATCGAGGCTACTTTCTCATGAACTACGGCGTTCGTCTGAACTTTGCATTGGTACAATATGGATTAGACTTCCTCTCAAAACGCGGATATACACCTATCCAAACACCTTTCTTCATGAATAAAGAAGTCATGGCAAAGACGGCTCAGCTAGAAGACTTTGATGAGCAATTATATAAAGTCATTGACGGCGAAGACGAGAAGTACCTCATTGCGACCTCCGAACAACCAATCTCAGCATTCCATATGGACGAATGGCTCACCGAGCAAGAACTCCCCAAAAAGTATGCTGGGTACAGTACTTGTTTCCGCCGTGAAGCAGGTGCTCACGGTAAAGAATCTTGGGGTGTCTACCGAGTTCACCAATTCGAAAAGGTATCATATCTTCTCCAATACCTTCAAAACTCATCCTAATGTCACGGTATAGGTTGAACAGTTCCTATTGACTGATCCTGAGAAGTCATGGGAAGCTTTCGAGACAATGGTCCACAACTCTGAAGAATTCATGCAATCTCTCGGATTACCTTACCAACTTGTCGCCATCGTCTCAGGGGCCTTAAACGACGCTGCTTCCAAGAAGATAGATTTAGAAGCTTGGTTCCCATTCCAAAAGGAATACAAGGAACTTGTCTCCTGTTCCAATTGTACCGATTACCAATCACGAGCACTTGAAATCCGATGCGGCCAGAAGAAACAGTTGGATAAAGTCAAGAAATATGTTCATTGTCTCAATGGAACTTTGTGTGCTACAACTCGTACACTCTGCTGCATCTTGGAAAATTACCAAACTGAAGATGTACCTCCCTCCCTCTTCATTTGTGTGAATGCTGATGAAATAGGGTGTGAATATACCGGAAGTGTTACAAGGATATTTGGGAGGAGTGAAATTCATTCCGTACACGCGTGATTTGCCAAAGAATACCACGTCTCAGAAACGTGGAGTAGTTCAAGCGAAATCTGCGCAGGAAATTGCTGAAGCTGCTGCAAAAGCAGTTCCGGCAAAGGAACTTGCTGAGAAGACTGCAGAATTGAATTTAGGTTAGATTACTATACTACTTTAGCGAGCGAGATGTTGCACATCCTAATCCACATATCAAATTGTTAGCTCCTACTACGTGTCGTGCGTTTCATTGCCCTTCAGATTTCCGACATTCTCCGGACCGTATCTTACGGAGATCGTCGATCCGCTACAAAGCTCACCAATTTCTCAAATTCAACCAACGACTTTCATTCTCCCAACATGACATCAATAAGAGACCAGATAGCACGCCTCCAAGAACTGAAGAATCTAGATGAAAGCTCGCAGAGAGAGATTTATCAGGTCGCTGAACAAGTGCAATCATCACTGAACCTGCAAAGCTGTACGTCCTTAAAAATTTTCCATCTCTTCATTCCGTGTGCAAACTCACTAATTGTAGCGATCCAAAGTCACGCCGACATGTACCTATTACACTTTGAAGAATGCAATTGACGTTAGGTGCTTTAAGAAATGTGTGAGTCCTCGATTCGCTTCGGATAGGTTCGAGAAAAGTGAGGAGACATGTGTGAATAATTGTGTGGACAGATTCTTTGACGCCCAAAAATATGTTTTGAACCTGTACGAGTCCAATTTGGAGGATGAAATGCTAATATATAGACTCCAGCATAGAAGCTAGGCACTGTCTAGAATGGTGATGGTATGGAAAATATGGATTTCCAAGATCTGATCCTGCTTCTCAGGACTTTGGAAGGCTCACAGGCGTTGATCCAAATATAGCGAAGAGCAGGCATATCTAATCGACTACTCCTCTTGATCATGATCCTGTTTGGTTGGTGTATACAAAGAGTATAGAGTGATGATTTGATTGTGAAGAGTACATACAACTTTCCAGATTTCTAACTTCTTTCAAAGCAGCGCTTTGCAAACACTACCCACTGTTTCATCCCTCTGTGGCAAATTATATCAAACCAGCAATAACCTAGCTGTAGCTACTGCCATTTCACTTGTAAGTATCCAAACCCCCCCAAAGGACCACTAAAAAACTGCTACGTAATTTGAAACAAACTGTAAAACCCAACAAGCCTGCTCTTGATAAAACTCAACAAAAAAAGCATGAGTTCAGGGGAGATATCCATGAAATTTATACAGGACACCCGAGAATAGTCGATGAATCGAAACTATTTGGGTGTTTGGAATGGGAGGGAAGGTCGAGAGACCGAAGGACTCGAGATTGGCTGAGGGGGCCGAATCATTTGGGGACTTGACATGTTCCCTGATGTGACTCGAATTGCTCCGACGGGATTTGGAAGCCGAGGTCGCTCTGGTTGAGGATAAAGACGTGCTCGGAATGAGATTTGACTAATATGTCAGTAGGATGACGGTATGGACGAAGTACGGGACAGAAATGTGATTTAGAGACAGTGGTTTCTCATCTTCTGTAGCTCTGGGATCGAATTTCATCCGATCCTCCACTAACTCATTCAGAGATACTTCCTGTAATCGAGGCTTCTCGTCTTCTAGTTCGTCTGGATTGAAAGCTCGATCAAAGTACACTCGCCCATCACGTCCATAACGCTGACGATAACGCGAACAACTTTGAGTAGACTCGGTTGACGACACTGATGATATAGAGTTGGCGCGTGAAAAGACTGACTCGACATCCGTTTCCGTATCTGTGGGTGATTCCACAACCGTTAGATTTCTGAACCATCGAAGAGCATCCGACAAGATCCCAACATATTCTTCCTGTAAAAGATTAACACCATTTAGAGAAGAACTCCAAACCTCAGTCTTATCTGACCATCCCAGATTGTGCTGCAGCTTACGAGCTGCACGGCTTTCAATCTGTGCCAATGTCGCTTGTCTTCGCTTCCGTCGGTAATCGTTCAGTGACACCATGGTAAGCGGACCAGCAAGGGACCCATCTGGCCGAAGGGCATTGCGCACATTAATTGCCGATTGCTCAGGAACAGGTTTCTTCTTCTGTAATCGCCCATTAGCCACATTTTGAAGACATTCAAGTTGCGAAACTTGATTACCTTGAGCGGAACCAAATCTTCATCTCCTCCCACAATTGCCAATTTCCGTTTAACTTCTTTGACTTTATTGCGCATCAGGAAAAGAGCTCTATCTGATTTGAGAGTTTCTTCTCGACATTTTTCTCGTGTAGAGACCATTGCAACGAGGTCTCGAGCTTGTTGCATTTCTGCACGGAGTCGGCGTATTCGTTCTGAAGTGACGGCATCTTGTCGTCGCGTCTTACGGACTTGGCGTACTTCACGGCGACGGAAACAAATGTATGGATCGTTGCTGTCGTCTTTCTCATTCTCTTCGAATTTGAGAGATGGAGCTATTGGTTTTCCCATACGCTTTATCCTCCGTTCTTTCCAATGCTGGTAGACATGTTGAGCATACGGTAGTAATGCCTTAAGACTGAGATACTCAAACGTCGGTTCGAATTCCTCGAACGGAGCTATGACAGTTGGATCTGTTGACAGATACGGTTGTCGTTCATTCGTAGTATCTTCAAAATTCGACATAATCTTCTCGAAAGAAAGCTCAGACAGAGGTCCATCTTTAGATTTCCGACTACTGTTGAACTTTTTCAGCCAAATCTCATCTTCATCATCCATGCAATAAGAACACCCAATTGACTCCTCCACCGTCGCAGAAAACCGGATTAACGAGGATGGGTCCTTCCATTTCGCCTGATACAGTTCCTCATAATTCTTTATCTTTGTCGACGCGTCTGGAGTAGGAATAAACGTCTTCTTGAAACGTGCTCCTGTCGCAGCTGACTTCTGAGCAGCATCTAGCGCTACTTGCAAGTGATGTTCCTGTAAATCCTCATGATCGACACCTGTGTTATCATGAGGACGAGCGCCTTCTTCAGGTTCTGTATCGATGAACTCGAGATGCTCGGCTTCTGCAGCAGAAATAATAAGGAACCGCGTATTGCGGGTATGTATCTTTCGATTTCTCTGTGGATTCACCATGTTGGTTGATTTCCGTCCCCTAACCCATTGGTATCAGAATTTGACTCAGAACGAAAGGAGACGGGTCAAAAAGAGGGTACAGAGTGGGACATGCGAGTACTTACCTAGACTGGTCTACAGCTGCCGAAACCGAGTGGAGACGACTGCGTAGATACGACTAGGGGAGGAGGGTTGAAAGTGAGGTTGAGTAAGCAGGATGCCGTGTCAAGCCGGTGAAGCGGAGATTGCTTACGTAAAGAGGCCGATAAACTGGGCTTCTCGTCGACGGTTGATGGAATGAGTGGTGTCGTTGAATAGAGCAGATCGAGAGCTATTCGTAGACGCAGTTTCAAGAGTATTGGGATGAAACTGCGGTGTTGAGGTTTACTTGAAGATGGCCTTGTTCAAAGCTGTTGCCACGTTGAAAATTATGGTGAAATCGACTAAGTCCTCAGAAACCACCAAAAGAAAGGAAGGTGGGAATGAAATATAGTCACCTGATTGGCCAGTCAATCAACCACGTCAACCATACAAAAAAAAACAAAAGCAGGAAAAAAAATGAAGAAAAAATTGAAGTCGGTTTTAAACCAGACCGTCCCTTCCGGGCAGCAGTGTGTCCGCCATGAGAGAATGAAACCCAATCTGACGAAAGAAGTCATGAAATATCTCTTACAACACCTACTAATGCTATGCATACTCCTGCACTGAATTACTTTTCCGATATCACAGTGACGACATTCCCTGATGTCTTTTAACCCATTTCCTCAGTGGGGCATCATCCGCATTGCGTGCAATCTGCATCCCCGCCAACTTTTCCGGATCAAATGTCAGCCCCTTCCTCCCTTCCTCAACCCACTTCCCTTGTTCTTCCAATCTCTCAACCAGTCCATTCAAACCATGTCTCACCTTTGGTCCGCACTCTCCTCCATATCTCTTCAACCACTTCTTCATTACAACGACACAGGGCACAATCAATTCCGGAAACGCAGGACTCAAGGTATACAAATCGAAGAATTGACCCAACAATTCCACCAACTTCAGTCCGACTTGATCTCTGTAAAGCTTTCCCGATGGACCACTTAAGTAACTCGACGATACTCTTAAAGTGTATTCGAATTCAATAGGTTTGAGAATTTTATCTCCTCCAGCAGACGAGGAAGCTTTCTTCGAAAAAGTGGATTTCAATAGTGCTGACTCCAACGGTTCCAGAAGACTCGGCGCTAGTGGTATATACACACCCGTATGTTTAGATAATCGTAAAAGTGCAGTGACCAAATGAAACCGTAGTGGGAAATACTGACTTGAAGGATTTAACTTGATAGCTCCCAGAGCAATTTGAATAACGGGATATACTAACGGCTCCAAGGGAGACGATTTGTTAGATCCAACATGTTGACTTAACATTCGTGAGAAAAAGTCGAGGGAGTGAAAGTATTGCCAGCAATACACTATTCGTGTTGTTTCTGGAGTTTTGGTGGCGATTGCGTTGCGCAGGTTTATGGCTAGTTGTCGGATATAAGTGAATGCGTGTTGATATGAAATTTGTTGGTTGAAGCCGTAGAGTTCGGATAGTGAGTTTTTCATGAAGTTTAAGTGGGGGAGGGTTCGGGATGTTGTTACTCGAGCGTTCTTGACAAATGCACCATACGATGTCTGACATTAGTTCATGTTAAACTGGAAGGAAGAGGGGTGTGATACCTTGAGACAGAGGTCTTTGAGAGTGTTATCACCTACCAACATGACTTTTCGTATCCATAGAAATGCGGCTATTTTAATGGTATCTTGTTCCTCTGCTTTTTGTTTCTCCTCTTCTTCTTCGTCTTCGTCAGGTGTATTGAGAGTCCGCGCCCAGATATCCAGAATGGCAGTGATTAGTTGTTTGATTAATTTGCGGAATCCCGTGATGTAAGGTATAAGCTTTTCAGTTTGCGAGAGAACGAGGAGGGTGGTAGGAGGCGACGATAAGTTTGATAGAAGAACCACTGTCGAATGAAAGAGCGATTTAAGAAGAGGAACAATTTGTGAAAGCGCCTTTCCTTGTGCCTGGACAGTTGGCTTACCCTGTTTGTCGACCACAGGAACGTGGTGTTGCAAGACTGTTGGAGTTTGTTGAAACGCAATCAACAAAAGTCGATCGAAAGCTACAATTAGTCTATGCCGTTGTCAGGAAAGTTTACCTTCTGGATCTGTCAAAATGTATTTTTCGTTCCCACCTTGCGTCTCGTCGGTAAGATTCGCAGCGGCTTGTTTGACAGCAATTAAAATCTTCTTCAACGCACTCAAACTCTTCTGTTCAACCAGTAATTTCTCCCACTTTGCCAAGATTTCCACTGTCAATCCACCTTCAACATGTCCGTCCTCATCATCTTCATCGTCCACCAACTCATCCGGATCAAATTCCAACAACTCCCTATCATTCTCCTTCAAATACTCATAAAACGAAGGATCTTTCTCCTTCAATCCCTCCAAAGCAACTTTATGTGATTTTGCCAACACACTTGTATCTGGCAATGAAGGTCCTCCATCATCCCCACCAGTCTCCAAGAATTCGTCTATGGTCATCCCATCGAATGTAGTCTTCTTGTCATTTTGAAGTGGTTTCTCTTCGTTCTCTGGTTTTTCAGAGTCGAGGGCTTTGATTACTCCCTTTTTCTTCTTTTTGTTGTTGTATTTGTCTTTGTTCTTCTTTCGTATTCTTCGCTCGTCAATGACTCGTTTTAAGTGCTTTGATTCGAACTTCTTTGTCGCTTTTGACGTACGCCCGCGAGCCATGGCAGTGAAGAAGACTCCTGAGAAGAAGATTTCAAAACTTTTTTTCTTTTTGTAAATGGAACGTATTTACATTCCTTTTATTTACATTTATTTATATGATTGATAGTTGCCGTGGTAATATGAAGGAAGGGGAAAAGGAGAAAAATTCGCAATTTGATCCCACTTCTGAGTCATTCGGCCTCGGGTCTCCAGCGAGATAGATAGCAATCAGTCTTTCAGCAATAGATCTGGTCAGTCGTTCTAGTCGTATACAAATTTGACGGTTGAAGAAGGCAATTGTCTTGGAAATGCTTTCAAAGTTCGCGAGGCAAGGAACTTATCGGTCAGCATGGAATTCGGGGGTAGTGAAGAGGAGCTGCATTCGATTCAACATCCCAGGAAATCTGAATTATGCTACTGCAAGTAACGTAAGTACTGTTCGATTCTGTGCTGAATTGTGGAAAGTTTTCTGTCACACATCCAGATCCTGGCCCAGATTCTGCCTCTGCTCAACAGGTGGAGTCTCACTCACCATACCTCCTAACTACCTACGCACGCCCTCCGTTAGTTTTCGTAAAAGGCAAAGGTTCAATTCTCTGGGATATCGAGAAGCGGTACTGTCGCCTTGTCATCATTTCTAATTCCAAGGGAGTACATTGATTTCACAGCTGGCATAGCAGTCAACGCTCTAGGCCACTCAGATCCCGAAATCGCACAAATCCTGCACGACCAAGCTCTCGAATTAATCCACTGTTCAAATCTCTACCACTCTGTCTGGCCAGGCGAATTGGCCAAACTCATCATTCAAACTACAAAATCGCAGGTCCCGGAATCTCCCTTCCAAAAAATATTCTTCTCGAATTCAGGTACAGAAGCCAATGAAGGAGCGCTCAAGTTTGCGAGGAAGGTAGGCAAATTACGTGGTGGAGATAAAAAGACGGATATAGTATGTTTTGAAAAGGCATTTCATGGAAGGACGTTTGGTGCGTTAAGTGTTACTCCTCAACCAAAGTATCAGAAACCGTTTGCGCCGATGGTGCCTGGCGTCAAGGTTGGTGTGTTGAATGATGTTGAGGCTTTGGAGGGGTTGGTGGATGATAACACTTGTGGTGTTATTGTGGAGCCTATTCAAGGTGAGGGAGGAGTTTATGAGGCTACTAAGGAATTTTTGACTGCTTTGAGAGAGCGCTGTAATAAAGTTGGTGCAGTGCTGATATATGATGAGATACAGGTATCCTGTTATCTGAAGAAAACTGACACCGTAGTCTGGTCTTTCAAGGACGGGCAAGCTCTGGGCTCACCATGAGTTTTCACCCTCAGTTGCATCTGATATACTTACCATGGCAAAGCCCCTTGCAAACGGCTTTCCTATCGGTGCAATCATGACATCCGGAGCCATTGCAGAAGAAATTAAAGTCGGTGATCATGGAACTACGTTCGGCGGAAATCCTCTAGCAACTCGACTTGCACACCATGTTTTCGGACGAATATCTTCGCCCGAGATGCTTCAACAGGTCACAGAAACATCAAAACTCTTCAAGAAACATATCGATGGATATATAACTTCCTACCCTGAACTGGTGGATTCTGCACGAGGACGCGGTCTTATTCTGGGAATCCAATTGAAAGCTGTTGGAAGTCATACACCTTCTGATATTGCAAATCTGGTACTCGCAAAAGCTAGGTTGGCGGGTCTGTTGGTTATTACGGCAGGGGAAGGAACTGTTAGGCTAGTTCCACCATTGAATATACCAGAAGATGTTGCTACTCGAGGTTTAGAGATTCTGGACTTGGCATTTCGGCAAGTTCGTCAAGAGATTGTGTGAGATATATATTATTTAGAACCTAAAAGTTTTGAGATTTGAGATGAGATATGTAATGAAGCAGCGATTAAAATTGCAAGACTTAGGAAGTATGCTGATTAAGGTTGGCGTGGTCGGTGCTGATCTGGACTGCAGTACTGGAGACAATACTTCAATCCCACAGAGTCAGTCGTCGATCGTCATGACTCATGACTCGATTCACCACCTAAGTCCTAGCGTCATATCGAACAAGTATTGTCCCAGGAAACTGAGCCTCAACTTCCTTCAGACTTGGTCTGAGGAAGCTATAGTCGACTTCAATGTCAGACGTTCAGGCTTCGTTTCGAAACAGTATCGTAAGCTCTCATCCTCGTACTCTACTGAAACTGTGCGAAGAAAGAATATCTCGAAACACAGTCCAAAAATGTTCTATCGCGACTATACCAAAAGCCAGCTTCATGTTTAGCGATATTTCGGTAGACTTTCCATCTACTCCATTGCTGAGAAGTAGATTACTGCCGGACTTGGCGAAACACGTCGTTCTGACAATGTTATACAATCCTGAGCCTGTTTCGCTGGATGACTTTGACGCCTGGTTCGATATTGACGTTGAATCGCGAACGTATGACTCTCTTCATTCGCTCACTGATTGGTAAGAAAACGAGATGAAGCTTTTGAGCGCCTCGTGAAGATGCATATCCTACGAGACCATAAAGGCATGTTATCACTGAACGAGACTTTTCGAAATCAATTCAAATCTGCTCTTACTGGAGGGTAATACAATACAGATTGGTCAGGCTAATGATAGGGGTGGGGCAGGTTCGTTTGGTATTCCATGCGAGACGAAAGACAAAAATCATGTCGATGTTGAGTTTCTGGATACCTACGCTACAAAACAGTGGGAGACGATTCTTCATTTCCTGGTAGGGACAGAATTACCTGAAGGTCCTCCTCCGGGCGTTCTTCAGCTCCTTAAACAAAGTAAATTGATGGAAGGGGATCACTTGTAATGTCTTTCGGGTAACTGAATTGATCGTTAGAAATCCGAGAAGCATGCGAATTACTCACTCTGGCTTTGCGTTTCTATTACAAGATATCAATGCACAGATCTGGACTCTTCTCCTTCAATACCTGGAGCACTCAACGACACTGAATATGGATCCTGTCGATGTATTGCATTTTCTTTTCATGCTGGGGAGTTTGGAGTTGGGTCAAGATTACTCAACTTCGATGTTGACAGATACCCAACATATCATGCTTGAGGACTTGCGAGACTACGGGATAGTATTTCAACGCAAAGCGAAATCACGACGATTCTATCCAACTAGATTAGCGACCTCATTAACCTCAGGAGCAACCGCCCTTCTCTCAAACCTTAGTTCTTCTTCCGCCGGACCCTCATCCACCACTGACCCACTTTCAAAAGGCTATATTATCCTGGAGACCAATTATCGTCTGTACGCTTATACAAACTCACCTCTCCAAATCGCTATTCTCAATCTATTTGTTTCCCTCAAAAGTCGTTTTGAAAATCTTGTCCAGGGAGTTATTACACGCGATTCAGTACGAAATGCACTTAGCAACGGCATCTCAGCAGACCAAATAATCTATTTCATTCGCTCTAATGCACATGCCGAAATGTACAAAAATGTTACTGTAACTTCACATTATTTTCAATCTCTAATGAGTTAGGGACCACTTCTTCCTCCTACTGTAACAGATCAGATTCGATTGTGGGAAATGGAGAAGAATAGACTTGAAGCTACTTCGGGATTCTTGTTTCGCGATTTTAATAGTTTACAGGATTATACTATGGTGTTGGACTATGCTACAGAGTTGGGATGGGTAATGTGGAGTAGTAAACAGAAGAGGATGTTCTTTTGTCGAGAAGAAGGGAAAGGGACTGTCATCGATTTTATAAAGAGAAAGATTATCAATCGGAGTTAGGAACGTTTCTAGGTAGCATTGGCGTCTTTGCTATTACGGCTATATCGCCATCTGAACAAATTTGCATAGGTAGGAAATAACGATTCAGATCAGATGGAGATGAAGCGCCAAAAAGGGCAAATTCTAGGGTTTCGAGAGCCAATTTTGTTAGGGTCTTGCTGCTTACAGAATCAGCAGTCACACCATCGTATTTGTAATTCTCAACATCAACTCCAAGATTCTCCCTTCAATTCTCCTCGACTCGTTGCATTTGTTCTGTTATGGCTCGTAGACCTGCTCGTTGTTACAGATACTGTAATACTCCTCATCCTCTTTTTGTCTCATATTCTAACTGAAATAGGCAAGAACAAGCCGTATCCCAAATCCCGTTACAATCGAGGTGTCCCCGACCCCAAGGTAACAAGCCCTCTGCAATCCTCTCAAAAGACTTGTACTAACATAACAGATTCGTATCTTCGATTTGGGACGTAAAAAGGCTGGTGTCGATGAATTTCCTTTATGTGTGCACTTGGTCTCCAACGAATACGAACAACTTTCCTCAGAAGCACTTGAAGCTGGACGTATTTGCGCAAACAAGTATCTTTCCAAGATCGGTGGAAAGGATTCTTTCCACATGAGAGTTCGATGCCATCCTTACCACGTTATCAGAATTAACAGTATTCTTCCTCGATATTAACTTGTCTAACTCGTAGAAATGTTATCGTGTGCCGGAGCAGATCGTCTCCAAACTGGTATGCGTGGAGCTTTCGGAAAGGTAACTCCTCCCTCACACAACTCCCCTTCTTTCTCTTTTTGGGAATAGTCAACTAACTATAGCCCAACGGAACTGTTGCCCGTGTAAACATCGGTCAAATCATTATGTCAGTGCGCTCAAAAGACGCCAACAAAGCAACCGTCATCGAAGCTCTCCGTCGCTCACAATACAAATTCCCAGGTCGTCAAAAAATCGTCGTGTCCAAGAAATGGGGATTCACCTCCCTTGACAGAGACGAATATGTCCGAAGACGACAGGCTGGTGAAGTTAAGGGTGACGGAGCCTATGTCAAGTTTTTGAGACGGGGTGGTCCTTTGGATGGATTGAAAGAGTTCCCTGATTTTGTGTTTGCTGAAGCATAATTTTATGTTGTTGTTGTTTCGATGTTGAGATTGGATATTATGTAGAAAAAAAGTAGGTGATGAATTCAATGAGGATTTGTCTACAACTTGATGTCTACGTTACTGTGAATTCAAGTTCAAGCCGAGCTTCAGATAATGAACGAGTCTAGCAGCAGAATCCATTTTGAAGAGTCATATGTTACGCGACTTTTCCGCCTTTCACGAGTAGAACAGTGGGTCAACTGAAAGAATCAACTCCGGTTTGAATACTTGCCATTATTAAACGTTAAAAGTCCATTCCTGAATAGATCCGGTTACCTCACCTCTCTCGCCCAAAAGTTGTTCCAAACTTTTCCTCTTCTATAGAATCGTGATAAACCTCTCCCAATCGATAATATAACAAAAGCAATATACACGTCTAATCACGACATCTATAAAGCATTCTCCTTGACCATATCCGGTCGTAACTTACTACTTCGCGGCTCAATCAACGGATGAAGTTGCGCCAGAAACGTAATAGCCCATCTATCATCAGCCCACTTGAAAAAAGAAGGTTATTACAGCAAATAGCATGATACAAGAGTTAAGATGATGGCGTATCGCCAGACTCTGGTTTGTTAGGTGGATTGGAACAGGGGCTACGTTTGATTGTCACCTTTGGGGGCGAAGATGTATCCTGCCAGACAAAGGAGGGCAATAACTATCGCCACGAATATCACGCTCCAGCTTGATGGTAAGCACAAGTCTGTAGAATGGAAGATACCCGTTCATGGTTTACTTGGAACGCGAACAAAGCTTTGTGAGGTTGAACAAGAGACAAGACCAGGATCACGAGCGCGAAGTCTCGGCTATTATTTACGTCACTACGGTAATCCTACCCTCAATAATCTACCGTAAAGACACTTCGGAATCTGGAGCAATATCGTCTGAAACACTAGTGCATCAGGCACGGGCTTGTTTTCAGGCCTTTCAGTAGAGCTTGAGCAAAGCAGTGATAAGTTTTGTCTACGGCATGAGGTAGAATCAACAGCGGATCACGAAGGGTGAGGGTGGTATTCGTATCGTCCAAGTAAAATCAAAGGCATCGATACAACTCGCAGACCACATCCTCCAAGAATATTAAGACTTCTTTAATTGATGCTATAATACCCCATCCCAACTAAAACTCCTCTGTAACACTGGAAAAGAAATGCGAATATACCGTTATCGTGCCATAAATCAACAATCCCCCCAAAATAGACATGATCATGGCTCCCGGAGCAATAATATGACTATGTGCAAGAGCAATCGGTAACGCTACAATCAACGCTCAGTCACAAAAGAATACTTACCAAGTCCAGTAATTACAAGGAATCCAGTAATGAATTTCCCTAGATCTTGGAATGCACCGCTATTATCAGTTCCGTACGTGGAGAGGAGGCTGGCTAGCAAGGGACGGGAAAGCTAAGGAAGGGGATGGTACCCTGATGAATCGGACATGAAATCTTCACCTGCTGCGTAGCGAGTACATATTGCGTTTGGTAATGGAGCGAGAACATAAGTTGCTACTACGAGGAGTGGTAGCCAGTTTGCAAAGAGGGCACATGAGAGGATGACGAGGAGGAAGCCACATGCTAGTCTGCATCATGTTAGCAGTTCACAACTAGAGAGAGCAATACACAAAGGATAATCCGATGATACTGTGAATATGTTAGTATACAAGAAGCGAGGGAAAGGTACGTTTTGAGTCCCGCCATGAGTTGCGAGTTTGGCAGACTTGACTGGGAATTGATGATGGAGGAGCGCAGCCAAGATCTACGTTGCGAAAAATTTGATATTTTTGAGGGCTTTTGCCCTATAGCACCACCAAAAATTGCATCTGATGGAAACTAAAGCTCCCTGTCTGCATTCCCAGGTGGTTCAAATTATGTCCATTTCTAATATTGCCATGTGTTTTTAAGCTACAAGGTCTGGTGACTGAAGCTAAGGAGTGAGCACTGAGAAATAATACACACGACAGTCTCAGAAGTGATGGAACGAGAATCAAACCACATTTTGCATCTCACCGCTTTTAAAAGGCACACAATCAATTCTTCTACCTTGACTCTCGCCAAACGCCCCACCTTTACAGACCTATGCTGCTTCCAAGAGCACACTCAGATCCGGGTGGTCAACGCCATGATAGCAAATGGACACCAGTACATTCTCCCGAGTCAGCCGCCATCCAATATCCCCTACCCCTGCGACATCCTGTGGAAAAATTTCATCACGATCGCATAACACCAATTTACATACAACCACCTTCATCTGTTGTTCCCCCGCCAAACCCTCAAGTGGTCAGTTATGGTGTTAATACTGAGGTTGTTGGAGAACCTGTTGTTCCACATCCACCGAAAAGGCCTCTTTGGTTGACGATATTGTTAGCACCGTATCTTGCTATAGAATACTGTTTGAAGAGTTGGTGTTCGCCTTCCCCGGAGTGTATGCGGTGTGTGCAGATTAGTTATTGGATGGTTATAATGATTAGTGGGATTCTTACGTTGGTGGTGGCTATGTCACCGAAGAAGTAATGATGGAATGTGTTCAAGCAGCATGTAGTGATATCTGTTTTAACTGTTTAAGTTATAGGATGATATAAATGAGGATGCTAAGAATCTCAGTCAAATAAGTTCCGAATCTATTACAAATATCGTCCACATGTAGCTTTCTCTCTTAATTATTATTTCTCTTATACCAGATTACCATGGAGGCAACTCGATATCAACTCCAAAGCTCAAACAAGTCTCTTTACCCAACATCCTAGCCTACAAATTAGTCAACCGAAACTCGGCAAGGGTAGCTACCTTGGCCCGTTTAGCCGGAGAACAATTTTCCTTGAAACAATTATCCAACATATGTTGGTAAACATAATTCAGGCACAATGCATTCCCATATTCATGACCGTATCCTAAATCCTTTACTTCTGGAGCATAGGTTTGAGTCCAATGCGGATTGAAGATACATTTTTTTGCGCAGAAGGGTGTTTCGTTTAGGTTTCTTATGGCTGTTTTGGGAATAGAGAGAGGCAGGTCGAGGCCTAGTAGTGGGATTGGGAAGGCGGTTATGAGGGTGGAAAAGGCAAGGAGAAGGAATGTTGGAAGGATGCTGAAATAGGGAATCGATTTCATGGAGAGGGAGGTGTGGAAAGTTTGGTTGGAGGCGAAGGTGTTAAATAGGTGGCAGTTGCAGGTGAGACATTTATGATGGTCAGTTGTGCATTTTTGATGAGATGTGCAGTGATGTGCAAGCAGATCAGATCAAGAGCTGTCAATCTTGCGGACTGTCCGATAACGCATAATCGAATTATCTTTACTCAACCATTACTCCCTGTACAGATACATGTCCCTCTCCACAAAAGCCCTATTATGTCTATTAATATCCACTTGCAATCTCGTACTCCTACTCCACTCCTTCCTATTCAAAATTGTCTTATTTACCTCCGAGTTGTCTCGATACCTCGTCCAGATATCTCTTCATATTATCCTTCAACCCTTCCCTTTCACTCTTATACCTCTTACTCCCCAAATAAACATGCACAGAATTCAACAACGCCCCATACGGAATCCGTTCCCCCAACAAAGGTTCCAACAACATCATCAAAACTAATCTCCCTTCCTTCCCAATCGTCGATTTATCAATACTAAAATGCGCCATATACGATCCGCAACAATCGAGAATAAGTTCGAATTTGGAAAGTGGGATAACCAGGAATTTATCCGTTTTTCCTCCTCGAGGGATGGTCAGTCGTACTTGGCCGGCTATTTCCTCAGTATCCGACAGGAAATAGGAAGGGACGAGGAGGGGGAAGATACATTCTATTAACCTGCGGACTTTGTTCCGGCCTGGAGTATGCTTCTTGGAGATTGTGGGTTTATCGGACTTGGGGAGTTCACTTGACATGCTTTCTTGAGTGAGGACTTCCCGAGGGGGTGGTGTGATGGTCTATGATGAGGCGGCGCAGCGGGATTACATTGAGTTCGGGCGCCGAAGCCGAGGAGGTCCGTGCGCGAAAGACGGTCGGAACTTAAAAGTCGATTCGGTTACCGGTAGCGTTGAGATCGAAGGTGGAGAGATACTTCGACATTTTCGCATTACAGTTGAAATGGCTAGAGCGAGCATGAAAAGCCACTTTGACGCAGGCGATTTTGGAGCCTTCATTCAATAAAGCAGCAAAACGAAGATAACTACGTACACAATATGCATTCAAGTTCCATGACCACACCCCATGCTGATAACAAATACGTATGCATCGGTATTACTTATACAATCGTTCCTCGCAATGTCAATGTCGTTGCTCCTTAGAATTTCCACCCAACGTGGTGAATTTCCTAGAATGCTGTCTCCGCATCTCATCCAAAAATCTCTTCGCATTATCCGTCAATTCCACCCACCCCTCAATAAACCTATTACTCGTCCAATAACATTGCACAGCATTAGACAACGACCCGTACGTTATCTCTCGTCCGAGCAAAGGTTCCAAAACATGCATCAAAAGGATTCTTCCTTCCCTTCCCACTTCGGTATTCTTATCAATGCTGAAATGAAGAAGAAATGATCCGCAACAATCAAGAACGAGTTCGAATTTGGAGATAGGGATGGATACGAATTCTGGCTCTGCGTAGGTGGCTCGTTGATATGCGAAACGGATTTGGCCGACTGTGAGTTAGTATTGCGAGACGGCACTTCTTGTGGA
>Ga0335073_10003707_pt1 | contig 21348 bp, 25 predicted proteins | sample Lox_Sample_22_FD_207093 | JGI IMG/M metagenome (GOLD analysis project Ga0335073, IMG submission 207093) | Soil microbial communities from Loxahatchee National Wildlife Refuge, Florida, United States - Lox_Sample_2.2 | ecosystem: Environmental > Terrestrial > Soil > Wetlands | place: USA...
TGATCGAATGCTCCACATCAAGTCGATTCTCTCGCTGACCTTGCCAACAATCCCACTGGGACGGCGGAAATCGGTGACACTGGTGCTACAGGCGAAGTGATGTCTGGGACAGGGAATCTCCTCCCCTCTGAAATCGAGACCAAGAATCTCGGAGCCACGTACGGAGGAAGAGAGGGAAAGCACGGAAAGAATTTGGCTGGGCACTCGGCAGCACATCACAAGAAGGGCGAAGCGACTGACCAAGAGGAACTGGATGTTACTCCGCAGCCGCCATTTGAGAGCGATCGCCGATTCTAGAACTTGAATCAAGAAAAGAAACTAGTGTGTAGATATTGTCCGATAACTATACGCTCTTTGCTCTAACTTCTGCGGTCAGCTTTGCTGGCCATGCCCCATTGAAATCAACAATAAAAGCAATTTCCATCCTACAGCAATCCATACCTGCTCAACGTACATACGCCAAAATCGATTGTCGGGAGAGGGGGTATAAGCAGTGGAGACATTAACATCGCGTGATACAAGTGAAATAGAACGGGACAAAAAGAGACATTGAGCTGGTTTATGCCGATACAAGGAACACATATAGAATTTTGCTCAAGACATATTGACGTCTTCTCCAAAGTTGAACTGTTGCTGCGTAGAAGGATCGGTGCTGCCAAAGGCGAATTGGCCAGATTGTTGTTCCGGGGCGAGACTCGGGTCTATCTCATCCTCGTCATCGCCAAAGTAACTATCATTAGACGGTTGTCTATAGGGGAATTTACGTTTCGATGATATGATACGCCTTCTTGTATATTTCTTGATTGGCGTTCTGTTGACATTCATGGATTTTCTCCATTCCGTTCGCCTCTTCAATGAATAGCGCATACTTGTTGATAGATCCCGGTTGGGGTGGGTCTCCCCGATCTGCCTCACCGACACGGAGAATATTTTCCAGACCGTCTAACGCAACTTGAATAATCTTGTTGTCCATCGATCCCAGTAAATCGCACAACGGCTTGATACATCCCTAGATGTCAGAAAGGAGGAAGCTTGAATGATGTACTTGATGCACAAGATATCGGATTTGCTCTGGCTTTGCAAGTCCACCGCTAGTAGCGTTGCTGATTGCCCAGCAGGCTTCCTTCTTGGTCTTGAATTCTCCATGCTGTAGCAAATGGATGAGAGGTGGTATGAGATTCGCATCGATGACAGACTGGATTTGATTGCAGTTTCCGGCGGTGATGTTGGAAATGGTCCAGCATGCTTCTTTTCGAATAGCCTCTTTTCCACTTGAAAGAAGACTCAACAAAGCAGGAAGCGCACCGCAATTGATGATTACCTGCGTTTGGACGTCGTTTCCTGTCACAATATTACCGACGGATCGAAGAGCGGGCGTTTGGACCTGCACATTAGCTGCGAGGATTAGAAGAGCATACAGCAGTGTGCGAATGCATGAGTAACTCGACTAGTCGACGAGGAACGCCGGCTTCGATGACAGCTTGGATTTTTTCGTTGGCGCCATCCGACAAGTAGGAAATTGCCCAGCAAGCATCTATCAGAACCTCATCATCCACCGAGTATATCAACTTTGACAACATTGGCAGAGCGGGAGAAATGAGACTCCAGTCAGGTTGAGGATTTTTGCCGCGACAGAAATTGGAGAGCGTCCAGGTAGCATTCCTCACCATGGACACCTTTCGCGTGTCGTTGAGAAGATTGAGCAACGGGGGCAACGCGCCGCAGCTCAAGACATAGTTGCGCATATCCGGACTGTCGCCTGCAATATTCCCCAATGCCCACACAGCCTGTTCGCGTACATCGGCTTCCGGACTGCTAAGGAGTTTGACGAATAGAGGAACTGCTCCCGCTTCGATGACTTTCGCAGTTTGTGTCGAGGATCCTGACGCGATATTGGTCAACGCCCAAGCGGCCTCAAACTGACAAAGGTTAATATACTAGATTTCCCACAGAGAAAAGCACCTGTAGAGTATTGTGGGTTGAACTGAGGAATTCGACGAAACGGGGAATGACACCACACTCAATCACCTTTTCGATAGGCGGGTTCCGCTCTTTTGAGAGAATTTTTCTGAATTTCGCAGTTGCAATGAGCTGCTCATCTGGCTTGCTGGAGAAAACGCCGGCGACCATCTGTGGAAACTCTTCCATAATCTGTCTTGTCAGCATCAAACTCGATTAGAAGTGATGAGTCCATCTCGCATTGGATTCTGATGCGGCAAATTACCTTGCGGTTCAGAGTGCCATTGTCATCATCCGACTCGCTCGTGTCTCCTGAGGCACCATCATACTCCTGGAGTCGTGTTTCCAAGTTACGTCTTTTTGCGAGATTCTCCTCCTTCTTCTGCTTTCTGATCTCTACCTGCTGGTCCTCGCGGCGCCTGCGGAGTTCATCGCCACGAAACTGGTTTCTGCCCTTGTGTTGTTGGCGGCGATGCTCAGGGATGTAACGGCTCGAGTCGCTCATAATTGCTTCAAGTCAGGGGAGAGGTTGTTGTCCAGCTGCGGAGGATATCGAGCAATGATTGAATGTCACACAAAAAAAAAGTCAGCAGTGATGAACGTTCGAACCCACAGACGTTTTTGCGCGATTTGGTTCAACCTCAAACACACACACACACACACACACACCCAAACCTGCGCCTATAGGGCACACAGCCACACACCCTACCTCCCGGTTTGCTTCTTATATTTAAACGGTGCCTGCATGTCGATTAATCTGTCTAACTCGAAGTACATACAAAACGCAATGCCGCTATGCTCTGTACAAAACGCCAAATGAAAAAAGGATTTCCCGCTATTTACTTCTCTACGCCGATATTCTTCAATAAATGGTCCAATACCACATCGTCACTCTGTAGATACAAATCCTGCAATTAGAAGAATCCATCTCAAGACTGTTACCTCTGCTCGATCTTCCTCCTCGTCAGAGAAGAGATCATCCATGCCGACTTCGCCATAGAACCTCTTGAGATTCTCTTTCTCTTCCTTGCCAGCGGCTTCAAGTCGCTCTTCCTCGCGGGCAGCCAGAACCAGTTCTCTTTCTTCGTGCGTGAGTTCGACCTTGTCCATCTCTTCTTTGATCTCCTCCTTGATTTTGGCGACCGCAGATTCCCACGCTTGTACACGTCCATCGAAAGTGGCGACTTCATCGCGATACTGAGCTTTCTCCCTTTCAACCGCATCGTTATACCATTTTTTCTCGTCTTCGGGCAAAGCCTTCCACATGCGACCCATCGACGCCCGGACTTCGTCTCTGCTTGCATCTCCAAGCTCTGGATTGTCGCCGGATTTGAGAAGATTCGCTCGGTCCTTTGCAATATGCCATTTGTCCTTTTGAAAGAGCAGAAAAGCGTTGGGGTGGTATTTCTTAGGCGCTGTCGGCTTGGGACCGAGTTCACGAATAATTCGGGCCGCGCATTCTTCTACAATCTTCGAAAACCGACTTCGCCGGACGTTTCTTGCCTTGTATCGGCGCGACTCAGGATCTGTACGTTTTCGAACCTCGGGAATGCCAGACTTTCCGATCAATGGGTTCCGGATAGGGTGGTGTTTCTTCGTGATCAAGACGTCGTCCGGAGGTAATTCGATTTTGCCAATGATAGACTCGAGAACCTCTGCAGCAGCCCGGAGGCCAGACATGTACGCGCCATGAACTGTGGCGGGGTGTGTCCGACAAGTCGCCTCCCCAGCAAAAAATACAGTTTGATCGACGGGCTCACCGAGGGTGTCATAGTCTTTGCCGGTTGCCTCTGGACCGATGAACGAGTAGCTGCCGCGGGCAAATGGATCTTGGCGCCATCGACTGACAATGGCCTGGACAGGTCTCGGGAGAGATTCTTTGCGATGGATCCGTGCGAGAATTGCTGTCATTTCGTTGACAAGAGTTTCATTGGATTCTTCTTCCGTTTGAAACGCCGCGTCGCCGGCCATTAAAGCCACTATAAGTTAGAATATAAAACAACAATTCATACCTAAAGTCGGTCGACCGCATGACGGTGTACAGTTCCAAATGAGGTAGAATCGTCCCCTCCCTCTCTCGTAAGTGTCTTGCACACGTAGATCTCCCTCTTGTGGAGTCCGTAGGCAACCAATGAAGTCCGCCTCACTATCCCAAAAAGGGCGATCGTAAACCAAAACAACCTAAAAGTCAGCAAGAGGTACGTCTTGCAATTTTACTTTGTTAAGGAGGCCAAATCCAAGACGCGAGATTGCGCTTATTTTCCGATCTGGGAGCTGTGGCTCAAACGTGATAGAACCCGACTTGAGCACTCCCAAGGACGATGTGACCACGACGGCATCGGCGGAGATAGTTTCTCTATTGTCGCAAATGACAGTAACTGCAGGTTCATCGATCTCTGGGGTTCGACGGTTTCGTGTTCTAGAGTACAAAATTTTACTGACTGCATGATTATAGCGAACGTGGAGGGTGGTGGGATATGTTGCGAGACCATTTGCGAATTGACCATATCCACCAAGGATCATAGCATGTGCACCAAGAAATCTGAACCTGATCAGTAAAATAAGCGAGGAGTAATACTCATTGCCGTCATCTTGATCCCAATGTTTAAGGGACAGCTTATTCAAATTTGTTGCATTACCATACTCCAAGTTTGCCCAATGCCAATTTAACAATTTGAGATCGGTAGGCGTCAGATCCACCAACCCCTGAATATCCAACAAAATCTTCTTCATTGTATCACCGAGAGTTGCCGAATTGACTGTTGATTCGAGGTCGGCTCGGTTCGGTTTAATTTCTCCCTCCCTGAGTTTGAAACCCATTTTGGTCAAAGCTCGGCGAGTAGGAACGCGTGATCTCTTTAGAGGTTTTGGAGACGAATGAAAGGGAGAATCCCGAGTCGCTGACAGCGGCGGGGATGGAGGCATCGGAGGTAACACCGCTTCATTTTCCTCGACTTTTGCAATCTGACGACCAGATTCGCCATGAGGTTCCTTGCCTTGATCCATGAGCTCTCTGTCTCCTTCGATAAGCGGTTGATCTTTCGTCTTCTCTTTAAACAAGGACGCACGATCCAGGATATTGTTGAAAAGTTTCTCAGCACGAATGTCCTCGTCCTTGTCAACACGAACACCGTCCTGATCATTGAAAAGGAGTGAATCATCATGGAGATGGTGCCATCGGAGACGCAACTGCCGTTTGACGATTGGTGCGAGAGGATTGCCGTTGTCAAAACCAGTAACTATCTGGGCACCGAGATCGACCGCAGGGTCAGGCAGTCGTTGAAGAGAAGCGTTGGCCGACGATGACGTTGACACACGCGACACCGACGACATGGACGAGAGGGTCGACGCCTTTGAATTCGAAGTCAACGACGATGCAGGCCGATCAGGAACCGTTGGTGATGCTATAGGATGCGAATATATCCGGCCACCGATTCTGTCGCGCCCTTCCAGAATCACAACTTCGGGCAATTCTTCATTCCTGGGGAATCGATCCGCGAATTGTACGAATAGATTCTCGAGCTGTCGAGCGCACGCCAATCCAGCCGCTCCAGCACCGATGATAAGAACACGCTTCCTCCGTTTCATGGGTTTCTCTTTCTGCGTTTCATCTGTTCGTTTCAATGCTGGCCGGCCCAACGGCCTTGGAGGTAAGATGCAACCGAAATTAATGTATCCATGTCGAACCAGAAATTCGTGACATTTGGCCGCCATTTCAAGATGGCGATCCTCTTTCGCTACGCCGAGAGCCTCCTCACGGCAAACCGCAATAGTTGGATTCAGCATCCACAATCGCAAGATGCCATTGCGAATATTGAGATAGGTTGTAACTTGAACATGGTTGATGTGGGTTCTGAACAGATGATGTTCTGCAGGATCAAGGCTATACGGTGGCAATCGGCAGAATGCGGCTGCTTCAATGCATTCTCGTGCGTACTGGGTCGATTCAATGTGCGTGGGAATGGCCGTTTTCGGTCGAGCCATCAGTAGTTTCGCTCTTGCATCGACATCGTGGTCGACGTGACGAAGTCCGCCGCGATTGGGACGAGGGGGCGGACGACCAACCGGTCGAGGCGTGGTTCGAAGACCAAAGGACGGAGACATGGGCCGATGGTGCGGAGGCGGTGACTGGGCCGGTGGGGTGGGAAGAGAAACCGGAGACGAGATTGGAGATGAGGTCGCGCTTGGTAGCGCGGAAGTCGAGAGTTCCAGAGCACGAGGCATAAGACGTTTTGGCGCGACAACCGACGGTCTCATATTACGCAGGGACCGTGTCGACCGCAGCTCGGGAACATCAAATTTCGGATATGGCGATGGGGATGCTTGTTTCGAGCTCGATGGGAGGCTTCGCATCGCCATGGTCGAGCGTGCAAACTCCTCGGGCGTCTCTTGGAACTCTCCGGATTCTGACTCTACTGGCCGGGAACTTTCGCTTGAAGATCGGATGGTAGAAACTCCGAGATTGCTTGTGGTTGTGGCCTTTAGAGACCGAGGGGCAATGGGCCGAGGAAATAAGGTTCTCAAAGGCGGGGAGGGTGATTCAACGACTGACCCCGACAAGCTCATACGAGCCTCGTCGATGAGTGATGCCACAGGATCCGTGTGAATCTCTTTTGGATAGCGGGTTTCATCGTCAGACTCAACAATAGGTAGTTCGCTTTCATGCCTGTCTGCTTCTGGTACAGGTTCTATCAGATCGCTCGTGTCGTGGATCGGTGTCGAGGGTTCTTGCGTATCATGGGGTTCAGGAAGAGGCGATTCAACAGCAGGGATATTGGCAATGATAGACAACGGATCTGGAGCGATACTTTGAGCCGTCTCAACAGGCACATCCTCAATTTCGGGGTTACTTTCGTGAATAACTTCCTCGGTGGGAGCAGAGATATTGACCAATATGGGTTCATCATCGACCGATTGCTCAATGTCGGTCATCAGCCAGTCATTGATGTCCTCCGAATTATGCGATTTGCCAGCAGAATTTGGCGCAGACAGTGGATCGTTTGTCTCCAGTGGCGTCGGTGTGGAAGGTTGATATGTCTGGACGGCGGCAGCATCATCCGCGGGTGGACTTATCGGAGCAGAAAGATGGGGTGGCGATGGCGATCTTTGACTCAGTTGGGTGGTTTGTGTTTCCATAGAGTCGACAGTCGGTGGTTCCTTTTCTCGGTCGGCATCCGGAGGGATGTCGTCAACCGTTTCGACTATATTGATCTCAGGCACGGCGTCCTCCAGTTGCATTGTTTCAGGAGCTAATTCGGCATCATTGGAGGCTTTCTCCATAGTTTCGGTGATTTCCTCTTCGACAACACTCTGTGGCGAACTTGGCTTCTCTGGCGAACTTGGCTTCTCAGGCAGAGCACTTTCCACTGCAATATCCATCGCTGCGTCGTCGTTATCCAATTTCCTTCGCTTAGACCGTCGCACCGAGTTGTTATTTGGATCAGTGCGCTTTGAAGCCTTTCGCGGTTGGACCGCTAGAAGTTCAGGAGGCGGCGCAAGCATGACCTCTATGGTGTCATATATGATTTGAGGCGCCGGAGATATTGACGGCGACGGCGATTCCAACTTGGCTGCAGGGGATATCCTGCGGCCATGGTGACTTCGAGCTTGCGATTTTGAGTCTTTTGATATATCCGACCGGGCGGGAGTAGGATAAGCGGAAGTACGTGCGTGGTGGTGTGTTCGATGCAAATTGGGTAAAGCTGTGTCGGACTTGTTTGTAGAAAAAGTTCGAGAGCTGGGTCGCCTCAAGCCTGTATATCGGATTAGCTTCCGGGATCTTCATTTGAAAAACAACAAATATAGGATAACCTCGGAAATGGGGGAACATGGGGAAAGTACGAGAATGTATCGAATCAGCCCCCCTGGCCATTGCAGGATGTGGAGGATGAGTCCTATGTATATTTCTTCTCCCCTGGCTCCCGGGGCTAATGTTGCTTTGAGCTGGTGCAGTCACAGCAGCAACTGCAGCTGCAGCGGTGTCGAGAGAATTCTCCGGCTCGACAGCTAATGCAAGCATGTTAATTTAATTATTGCAGAAAGAAATAGACGGAAGCAGATGAAGGACAACGGAGGGGTTTTCTTACTTTGAACCATGCTCAAGGATGTATGCACATCGAACTGAGAAGACAATTTTTTTTAATTTTTTTTTGGTTTGTTGGCGGTGAGGTGAGGAGTGAGCGGGGAGGATGAGAAAATTAAATATCGACTGATTTGGTAACTTTTTTTTTTTTCGGGCGTGGGTAGCTGGTGAAGCGGGCGGAAATACTGGGACTATGGAAAAAACCCAGAAACGGCAGAGGACTGGGAGGACGGGATGCCGAGACTTGGATAAGCGGGGATGGATAGATATGAGCGGACACTGTCAAGCTGCTTTCAAAGCCAGATGTGATGCTTTGACGCGACAACTGACGGGTGCAGAATAATTCTGGTGTCTTCTTGTTGTCGCTACCTTTTTATGCCAGTTGGATACTGGGGACTTAGAAGGCTCCAGCACATGTCACCACCAACGGTTTCTTCTTTTTACCATCGGCAACAACCAATCAAAAATTTCATGTTACCGCTGACTGTAACTCTACATCGTGATTGGAGCAGGCTGCTGATGTAATCCCAGTATTGCTGATGTAATCCCAGTATTGCGGATTTTACCGAAGATCCAAAAATTGGACGTCTTTGCGCAACCGAACTCGATCCAACGGCAATCGACTTTTTTGACTCGTTGTCTTGTCGCCGAGCCTGTGAAATGTCCTGGAAGTGGAACGGCGTGCGCAATTGACCTATACACTAGGCTGACTGATCGCAGGATGAACATGTCGCATGGGCCCTGACAATGGCGCGTACTCTCTCTTCCCCCCTCTACCACGACCTTGCGCTAACACATCCAAGTCCCACTGGTGGGAGGAGTGACATATGTCCAAACCGGGGTCTTGAAATGGTGGCTCGGAGGAGTCGTTATGGGTGGTGCCTACATGGTCTGTGGTCTGTCTCCCTCGCCGGTCTTGAAGCTGATGAGCAGCAAAGGAAGTCAACCGGCCTCGGACCAAAGTTCATGGATATGAGCTCACTACAGGTCATTCTCTCGTTTCTCACTTTAATCTTTGCAGAAGCGTCCGCCTTTCTAATAGCAACACAATTGCGGAAGGTCTTCATCCAACGAAATCCAGTTTCCTTCCTCATTGTGGGATTGGGTGCTCTTGGCGCCGGATACTATGGTAACAAATACTATCGTGCTGTCATCAAAGGCGAGCATATAAGACGGTATGAAGTTCAAAAGAAACAGTGAGTGCGTTACAAGCAGACGAGAAGGTTATATCGGGAGTCGGCATGGCAGCAATGATTTACTTTTATTAAAGGCATTAATGGATCTCCGCTATCTGAACGTTGACAAACACTGCATCGAATCCTTTTCCGCAGCCGCCTTATGCCATGCATGCTCCTTCTCAAATCATTTCCATCTTACTACTACTTTGATATGCAACGCAATGCACTAAAATTATAAGAGAGAACTCTCTTACATCACAATACAGTCCTTGTCCTTTGCTTTTGCGTCCTCTTCCAAATCACTCCTAATCTTGTGCGGAGATGCTCGCCGATTGCTACTCGCATTGCTGTCCCTGTCGGAGGTACTCAATCGTCCCCTTTCGACCTCTGAGGAGACGGCACTAGCGAGCATACTTCGATCTGAATTCAAGTCCTTGCCAGCTCTTAACCTGGCGATGGCACGTTCGTCACCATGATCCGCAGCACGAACGTAATACTTCCATGCTTCCAGCGCATCGCGTCTGCATCCAACGCCTCTCTCGAGGAAATATCCCGTTGCAAACTCAGCCTTAGCGTGACCCAACTCTGCTGCCTTTTGAGCCCATGCAAAGGCCTCGGCATCCGACTTCTCGAGGAATCCTTCCGCTCCTACCATGTACCAAGCACAAAGACTCAGCATGGCGGACGCATTCCCTCCGCGAGCCGACAGAGAGTAGTAGTGAATGGAGAGACCAGGATCTTCGGGGCATCCCATGCGACCGTATTCATAGGCATCGCCGAGTCGATATGCTGCATCCGCATGTCCTAAATCTGACGCTCGCGCAAAAAGTTGTACTGCATATGCTTCGTCGGTGAAAACAACGTCTTTGTATCCGAATTCATGCAACAATGCCAATTCGTATGGTGCGTTGGGGTACAACGGAGTCGCAGCCTCGACGGCGCGTTTGAGCCAGTTCACGCCTTCCACGGTAACAAGCTGCGTAGTTGGCATGCCGAATTCCGAGTTCAAACACGCCATTCCCAGTCGCAACATTGCGCCAGGGTGGTTCGCCGATGCGGCTTTCCTGATAGGTTAGCATGGATCAGTAGGTCGCCATTACCTCAAAAACTGCAATGCTTTCAGAGGATCTTTGCGACATCCCCAGGCATTTTCGTAGGCTAATGCCGTTCGGAAAGAAGCTTCGACATGACCGTGTTTTGCTGCGAGGACAAACAGCGGGAAAGCTTTCTCCAAATCGGGCGTGCCGTGTTTGCATCCGATGCCGTTACTGTAGCAGTCCGCCAGATAGTATTGCGCTTGTGGATATCCACGGTCGGCTAGACGTCGAAGAATAGATAAACCTTCCTTCAAAAATTCATCTCTCTGAGAAGGACTGACGCCATTGAGATCCAGAGTTGCCTCACGTGCCGCGTCCATCATGAAGATCGCAAATTCGTACTGAGTTGCGGGATTGTCGACGGCCTTCTTTGCATTTTGACGGTAAAGATTGAGCGTTTCGGCGTGCGTCAAGAGAGCTGCAGCATTTCCTGGTTTGAGATGGGTATTGTCAAAAAGGAACGCAGGGGGGACGTATTCAGAGCCCGATGATACTGATCCAGCTGAATGGGGACGAGCTCGCGGGGATGGAACAGGAGACGGGATGTATTGAGAATTGGTGGACACTGCACGTGTATGTTTTGTTCGGTCCATCAGGTTGGGGGATGACGATTGTGTGGAAAGACGTCCGCGAGATGCGTTCGGGGGTGATTCAGACGAAGATTGTGAATCAATGGATCCGTGATAAGAAAATCGTTGATCGGGAGTTGTTGAGATGACTGGCTTGGGGACGGTGTTCGAATTTGGTTCAAATATATTTTCATCCTGCGATGGATCCCATTCCCGGGGGACGTCTGTGCGTGCGTCGTTTTGTGATTCCTCTTCTGGAAGGGTCCAATTCTGCGAGGAGGTTTCAACATCCTCGGGATAAGTCGCCATAGCAGCCATGGATGCGTGTCTCTTTGAGGACGAAGATGCAGATGGAGATATTCGACGGCCGGGATTTGAATATACTCTCGGTGGAGGGGAAGGTGAGGAGCGTGTTGACTTTGGAGGAGATGGAAAGCGTGGAATTGAAGGTGGTGGAGGTGGTTGTCTTGGGTTTGCGAGGACCAAGGGAGGCAAGTCGGGAAACGATGATCTGAAAGGACTTGGTTCTCGAGGTGGCGGTTTGATGGGGTCAGAAACTGGCTGAGCGAGCGCAACCGCTGGTCGGGGTGGGAAGAGAAATGCTTTCGGTTCCGGGGCAGGTCGTTGGGGAACGGGTTCTAATAACGCAAGAGGAGCCTCTAATTGTGGTGGGGGGAGTGGTTGTAGTTGTGGCAGCAATTGTGGTTGTGCTTGCGTTTGTGATTGAGGTCGTTCTTGCGTTCGTACGTCAGGTTGTACCTGGGGCTGTGCTTGCGGTTGTACTTGGGGTTGCCCTTGTAAAGGTGGTTCGACTCGTGGTGTCCGTTGTACTGGGGGTTGTACTTGCAGATGTGGTTGCGGCTGCTGTTGTCGTTGTGGTGGTGTTTGTTCAGTCGGAATTATCGCTAGGACGGATTGAGTTTGTGGGCTTTGAGTTTGGACAGCTGTTGTCTGTTCAACTAGCGCAGAATCAGTCGAGTTGCTAGGAAGAGGCCGGAGAAATTTAGCCGAGGATTTTCGAACGAGCGGACGGGGATTTGTGGTTCCTGTTTGATCGACAGGTTTTTCCGGGGCAGGATAAAGCGGAGGAACTGAAGCGGGTGGGATTTGAAAAGTCTGCTGTGGCACTTGAGAAATCGGAACAATTTGTCTGCTCAGCGACTTCGAAGACGACTTTTTCGTAATGAATGGAGGGGCGAATGGCTCTGGAGATGTCGGAACAAGTGTGGATCCTAGGGGCTTTTGATGATTGTCCACGGGAGATTGAGGATGAATGTCGCTGTCAGTGGATGCAGACGAGTGTGGTTGCTGTTGAGCAGTTTCAGGGGTTGCGAGTTGGGGGCGGTCGAATTTTGCAGAGCTTTTGCGCCCGGGTGCTGATTGGACGGGTTTCCTCCTGGGAGACTTGGCAGTCGAGGGGGAGCGAGTGTTTGACTCGACAGAAGAGGAAGCGGAGGAGGGGGTATTGGACTCCGTGACTGCTACAGCTACCGGGGACGATGGAAAAGAAAATAATGAGTGAGGAACGAGCGACGGCTGTGGTATTAAGGGAACGCTTGGTGGTGGTGGTAGGCCCGAATTAATTGGTGACGGAACGTGGCGTGGTGGTGTTAAAGAAAGAGTGCCCGTGCCGGAGGTCTGTGCAACTGCAACAATCCCACCAACACCAACTCTATCCTTGTTTTTCTGCGCAGTGTCCGGAGAGACTAAAATAGATAGCGACTCGGAAGTCTGCGAATGTCGAGCGGCTGCAACTTGTCGTCTTTTATCCCAGACTGGCCGCTTGACTGATGAAATGCGAGTGGATCGTTGGAGCGTCGTTCGTCGGACAGGTTGTTGTTCGCCTGTCGGTTGTGCTGTGACGGGTTGTGCTTGGTAGGCGAAATGAAATGACAGAACAAGTAATTCGATGACAGCCTGCACAAGGTATATCAGCGTCTCCATCGTCAAAAGTTGATCAAGCTCTTGAATGACTTGGACCGTCGCTGCTCCAACGGGACGAAGTGATCCCAGCGTCTGCCGCGAGACAGGTCTCCAGGACGAGGTCGCTGTCGTCTCGGGTTGAGGGGAAGACGAGTCATTGTCATTCTGCAAAACGGTGGACGTTCTACCGCCAGCCACAGCCATTTGCAAACGAGAATTGTCCTCTTTACTCCTTCAACTCGCGAGCAGCGTCTCTGTCCAAGATTGCGTGCGTTGTAGTATGTGGAGCAGCAAGGATCCCAGTCATTTTTAAGGTGTGGGCCGCGCCCAAGAATAAACAAATGGGGGAAGGGAGAAATTACCTTTTTGCCTTCGCCCGAGCCGCAAATTGAAACTCTGGGCGTGTGAGAGGGCGGGATCGCCTTTGTTTACCGTTTGTTATCGTGAACGAATGAGAATTGTCCCCAGAGGAGGTCTGACCGCACCGCCGCGTCACAACAAACCCCCAAAAACAAATAATCGGGATTCCGTCGGAGACGCGGAAGGACTGCACCACCACCGTCTTCGAAACAGATATCCCTGACTTAGAAGCGAGGCGGGAGTTTATATATGTGTGTAGCGCCCTGCCGATGGGTTTTATGAAAAATTCAGCGAACGCAGACCATTCGGATGCAATTCCGCGTCACCCAACTTTAGAGGCGTGGTGCCGATGACCCTCTCCACGATTATTTGGTCATGCAACGTCGCGAGGGACAGCAGTGGGAGGATTTTAGCTTAATACTAGCGCCCAGGCAGTATTTGCTACGTCGCTTCCTTGAACAAGACTTGCCGACACCCCCCCCTTTTCTCGGTTTTTTTCACGTCCCGAAATAATACCCCTTTCTCGGCGATGTGCGCGCAATTAGACGCACGGTGCACACGAGCCAATTAATATGCAGTGCTCATGCAAGCAACACCCCCGTGCCGTCCGCTTCTATTTTTAACGAGCGAACGAACGACCAGCGCAGTCTACTTCCTCGACGAAAAATTAATGAAAAAAAAAAAAAAGAGAGAAGAGTACCGTGCAACTGCATATATGAAATATATGACCCACGATTTGGGCCTTGAATCCGCCAAACAACACGTTCCTTTTCCTCTTCTCCAATTGGTTTCAGCCTACGGATTTAAGGTATGGCGTTTCGAGCGACGACGGACTGTGCTCACAGCCGAGGTTCAACCAATTCATCGATCCTAGGGCCTAAATGTAGCGTGCAGCCAACTATCACGTTCAAAAGGTGTATAATAAATCCTTCCGTTCACCTTTCCACGGGTATTCCTTCCATCCAGAAACTAGAGGCGGGTTCGCTTGGACAAACAACCCCGCCGGTTGGGATGATGAACCTCAGATACGTTTCCAGTTATCACTTCTCCCGTGCCACCCCGTCTCGTCTTTCGGCCAAATAAAACAAGCCAGGCTCGATGGATTTTACCAACTGATTGATTGATCGATATGTAATCACTACACCTTCATACATACTGACCTAACGGAAATCACTACCCACTTGATCCGACATTTGGAAATACCAAACCTATTCCGATAGTTGCGCCTCATCTTCAGGTCGTATCGCCCATCTCCCCATCAACGCTTTTCCTGCAAATGATAGCCGTCGGTATCTCCCAAATTCAAGTATCGATTTTCGTTCTCGCGGATTTGATCGAATAGGCCCTATTAACATGGCATTCAGAGGGCCAAAGAGATCAATTCAGCAAAGTAGGAATGTTTAAGGAGAGGCCGGTGACTTTAGGTGGAGACGAAAGAACAGTGCTGGCATCCTCTGAGGTGAGATGCCTGTCTCGAGAAGTAACGAGGCCGGGAAATTCTTGGTAGTAATTTCTTGGTAGGTTTTCAGTTCGTTATTATCTATATCTGGTTAAGTGAGAGAGTTTGTTGAGAGCATTCGCTGAATATGACATTATTGATCAAGGTGCCTATATCTAGATAGTTGCGGCAAGTCTTCCGTAGGCGATGTGTTACGCTGACATTGACGGGATCTGCGACACAACCCAATCAAACTTCCTTACAAACTCCAGCTTTTCCTGACTTACCACCATTGTCGGCCCCATCTGTGACGTCCTCTTTGTGATGCCTTCTCCCCGGAAACCCTGGGAAAAGGATGTTCCACGTAGTCACTCCGTCTTCCTCTCTGCATTACAAGACGTTAACATGTAGAGGTCCCGTTTCCCACGACCAAGGTGGCGGAGAAAATGCCGCCCGTCCACAGCTCTGCATCCCCGAGCGCCCCCCAACCTGAACCTCCCATACAAACCATATCTTCGAATACCTCGGATCCCCAGACATTATCCTCCGCGCCCACTCTGCCGAATCGTCCTGCTGCTCTCACAGATGCCTCGTCAAGTTCATCCACCACAGTCGCATCTTCCCCATTCGCTCGAGTGGGGTCCTACGGCGGATACGGTGCCAGTTATGGCGGATACGGCAACACATACGGCGGATTAGGCTCATATTCGCGATTCGGAGGCTCTTATGGAGGCGGTTATGGGGGATACGGAGGCTATGGAGGAGGGTATGGCACAGGGATCGTGGGTCCCAGCCCCGAGGATCCCAATAGTCTCCGCCATACGATCGAAGCGGGATCACAACGTATCTACAACTTCACTGCTAAATGTTAATCCAATAGCCGCTTTTGCCCTCGTCCGTTCTGTTGTTGACAGCTGTCTCTCTTTCGCAGGTATGATCGAATCGACATTCACTGCGACTCACTCCTCCTTCTTTGCAATTATGTCTCTCGTCGAGCATTTTGGGAATCTACGCTCCACCATTGGTGGCATCATCCTCTCAATTCCTCTTATCCGTCTCCTACAATCTCTGATCAACAAACTCCTGGGCCGTCCTCCCCCGACAACCATAACTCCCGGAGCATTTGCTCGTTTTGAAGCTCGCACGTCTGGCGAGCCTCGGCCGTCGAGGAAACCTCTTATCCTCTTCGTTCTTGCGATTTTTGGATTACCTTACCTTATGGGAAAACTCATCAAGGCTTTGGCAGAGAAGCAGGCGTTCGAACTTCAAGCACCAAGTGGAGAACCAGTCATTGATGCGAAGAGCCTTGATTTTTATCAAGCGCTATACGACTTCACACCTCAAGACCCTAACGTTGAGATGGCTTTGAGTAAAGGCGATATAGTAGCCATCATACAGAAGCTTGACGGAGGCTGGTGGCGAGGGAGAAAACGAGATGGAACCATGGGGTTCGTGCCGGGGAATTATCTTCATATTATTCCTCGGCGAGAGGCTCCTTTGCCACTGCAAGATACCAAGACGGAGGTCAGTCGAAAGGAATGAGCGATGGTCACAGATAATCGTTGTTCGACTTGGGATACCTCAGTAGCATGGGAGAGTGTACAAGGGACAGGCAGGATTTGATTTTGTAGTGGTAAATGCAGACATGTGTTGTATTAATACAAACAATCTCGATATCCCTCTACGCTTCCAGCTGTTTGCCTCGTCAACACCGAGAATGACCACAGAAGGGCGGTCTTTTCAAGATCGTCGTATCATTGTTCCGCCGGAGGTAAAGGAACTCGTCAAGGAGTCCAAGCGGTCTCTGATTCCATCGTTATCATCTCGCATACTTCCAAAATCGAAATCCCCATTGGACGTTTTAGTTCCAATATCGATAGGACGTGTTTGCGATTCCAGCGCAGAAAGACCGTTGCCGACAACATCGAGGATTCCTGACATCCCAAGAAGAATCCGTTCCAGCTCATCTGTCAACAAACGCCCAGCGCCATTCCCAGTCGATGCTTCCTCTGTAAGCACAGATAGGTTAAGAGGTGCGAGCGAAGGCAGCGCAAAATCCAAGTCATGGATGAATGCAGGTGAAGGAGGTATTGCCGTTATTATTGGCGTTGCGGTTGTCGCAGTTAACCCCTCAGATGTGGTGGCGGAGCGTGATCGAACCCCAGATAGTCCTTGAGGAGAAAGTTCCGAGGGTAGAACATGGGTGTTTTGATTTGGCAGCTAATATTAGGAACAGGTACCTATATGGGAGAAACACGTTGAGCGTTAGATGAGGAGCCCGAGATGATTTCAATTCGCTAGAGCGCGCTTTCATAAGCATGTGCTCTTGTGAGGGTGCATTCAACGGAGTGACAGATAAGGGAGCGTTATTAGGGACAGATTTGGACGAGATATGTCCCTTTGTAGGACTGGTCGGGGGCGGCACTGCCGAAGTTGATTTTGGTGGCGACATCGGCGGAGGGTGCGATTTCGGAACACTCACAGAAGGAGTAATCTGTGAGGGAAGCGGTGTCGGAAGAAGCGGATGTAGAGGCGGCGGTGGTGGCTTCGGGGACTCTGAACGAACGGACACAGTGGAGAAATGTGGGGGTGGCATAGGTTCAGCTGTGTTATGACGAGGGGTGCGAGATGAAAATCCAGCGGAGCCAGTAGAGTCGGATCTGGTGCCGCGCGTGACCGTCGTAGACCGTGAACGTACTCCAGGCACGTCCTTTCTTAGTGTTTCCTCGGCCGCGGGGATTTCTATCTGTATTGGCGCGATAGGCGTGATGTCCGGTAACCGTAAATCGTAAGAGCCTGTACCCAAACCCATGCCAGGGCGACTCTCCATGTCCGGACTGGATGGTTGGGTGGCAGAACCGTTGAGAGGCGGCAAGGGTGATAGAGGACGGGATGTAACTGTATCCTTTCGAGGTCGCAATGTTGGAGGCGCCGTAGCAGACCTTATTGTACCATCATTGAAAAGTTGCTCCAAAGGATGTTCTGTGGCATTGCTCGTCGATATGGGAGGGACCACAGGGGCCGACGCAGGATTCCCTTGTCCTTGGGAAGTACCTCGCAAAGGTCGTGTTTGGATAGTCTCCAACGTTGATGTTTGTTCCATAGGCCGGTCGAACGAGGAAGTCGGGGAAAGAAACTGCTCCTCCGATGAAGGGGGGATCACAACATCGGCAAACGAAGTATCAAAATCCCAAGCAATAACATCGTCGTGCTCAAAATCGGGTTCGTTCTCCTCATTACTGACAGAACTCCCTCTACGATTGGATATCATGATGGATTGACGAACACCTCCGGACTCTTGCCACCTCGCATATCGGGTAATCAAATCTCTCAGAGTCGATGTCGGCATTTTCGAAGTACCCTTTACGAAACGCGTCTTCGAAAGTTCGTCAGCCGTAGGACGCTATTATGAGCCAAACTTAAACCTCTGGAAATACCGCATCAGGCGCGATTTGTAGACACAGACCGACAAATTCTTTGATCTGAGGAGTGAAGCCGGGACCATCGAGTCGTGCAGGTTGGCTCCTCGGAATGAGAAACAGCGCCCTCATCTGCTCCTGGTCCGCATAAGGGGGTCGAGTCGTGGCAATCTCATACACGGTGATACCCAACGACCAGATATCGGCCTACAATGATTAATGGAGAGCAACCAAAGACACACTTTGAAGTTGTACATAGAACCTTCTGTTATAACTTCTGGCGCCATCCAGTAAGGTGTTCCAACGAACGTGTTTCGCTTGAGATGGTTGGCCGCAAGCTGGGTAGCCACTCCAAAATCACATAATTGTATCCGACCGTCATTCGCCATGAGAATATTTGCAGCTCGTTCCTGTCAGACATCGTCTATACTGAAATACCTTTGATATCACGATGGATAATGCCACACTTGTGGACATAGGCCAGAGCCAGCAGCACCTCTCTCATAATAATAGCAATATACTTTTCTTCAAACCTTCCGGCTTCCATCTAACTGTAAGACACATCTGAAGTTGTCGAGTGGAGTACCAGCGTCCGTATGCTCCCGCCATGACAGTAATCCATAATGATCCAAAGTTTTGACCCAAACAAGTGGCTTCCATAATAGCGCGTCACATTTTGCACATCTGCAAGCTTTAATTGTGTCAAGAGAGATATTTCCGTTCGAATATCAGCGACTTCGTCTATAAGCGCTGGTGAGAGGAGTGATGCAAAGTAGGAAGAGTTACCCTCGGCAGTGTCGAGATTGAGAATCTTGATCGCAACAAGCTGCTTCGTTTCCTTGTGTACTCTACTCACATCAGCGTCGGGCCGTTCCTTTACAAGACCCTTTGTAGACCGTCGAGAATGAGCCAGCCCCAATCTTCTCGAGCTTCTGATAGGGGTTGTCCATCAAGGAGACGCCCTAGTGTCGATTCGATTAATAGATAGCCACGGGAAAATGAAAAATACGCCAGTCGCAATCGGAACCCCGGATGGCAGCACATCTGACCACCGACAGTCGCGACTCGAGTAAATATTGAATATTTGGATAAGATATTTTTATGTAATATATATGTAGCATAAATATACGTACTGTTTACTCTTTCGCTTTGTTCGGACCTTCTGGAGCGTTATAACCACCTTCTAGTCTTGATCTCACCCAATCACCAGCCACCACAGGTTCGTACTTGGCAGGACGCTCGTCACTGACACAGCTCGGTAAAGTCTAGATAGTCAGTGGTCAAATATACGGTTTTTTACGCCGATCGTACACTCATAGTCCACCCCGAAGAACATTGGAACTGAATAGCGCTCCACGCCTGACCGGTTTATTGCCCGATGGATCGTACTCTGAAAAATGTCGTTTGTCCATCGTGCCATACAATCGGCAATGTTGATGACAAACGTCCCCTGTAATTAGCTACACTCTTTGGCACAGACTAGTACCGGAATGGGGTCAGCGTGGATCCATTCCCCATCCCTATTCTTAACTTGCAGAGCAGAGATGTCGTCGTCTTGCGCCAGAATAGTAAAAAGCTCATAGTCGCTAAAAGCAATTAGTGCCGGATCATTCATGGAGTTCGTACCTGTGAGCGCCGATGCCGAGTTCCTTCATGTCCACTTCGCCAGTCTGTGGAGGGTAATAGAGTATTCTCGCAATCACAGCGGGTAGAGTGACATACTTGTCAAAATATGTCTCCTCGAGGTCCAATGATAATGCAAATATGTGAACGAGTTTCCTTCCCAGCGCAACCACCGCATCATAATAGTCCATGATTGCACTTTTAAACTGCTCTCCCAGTTGCTTGGGCCAAACATTGACATCTTCAGCTGTAAGCTGAAAATTTGGTGAGTAAATCGAGGTATTCCGGACACCGAAGTCGAATCCTTCGTGGACATCTCCCCTTGAGTCTGGGTCTACGTTTTCACCCTATATCTCAGAGACCATTTCGTTAGTAGGCTTCGATACCATCAACTTCGTGTACCCTCGAAAGTGCGGGCTCTTGTTTAGATCAATCTCCAACTTCTCCTCTAGTGGCAGACTGAAGAAGTCCTTCGCCGCAGAGAAGACACCCTTCATAATTGACTCTTCTACTCGATGATTTCTTATGTAAAAGAAGCCTACGCGCACGCACGCCTCGTATACCTTGTGTGCGAGGGCCTTTCTTTTCTCGATATCCTTGCTGAACGCATCGGTAAAGTCGATCACAGGGATTTCATGGAATGCTCCACGTTTCGCAGCTATGGTTTCTGATGCACTTGGGATCGCCGTCATTCAGGATACAGAAGAGTAGCAGTGATACTCTAGTAGTAATGAGCAGTGCTTGCACCGTCCAGGGTCCAGAGTCCCTGCTGTAGGCGGTTTGATGTGCCCTCGGGCCCTCACGGCGAGAAGATAAGATAACGAAAGATTCGATCGACACCAGCGCCATGGCAACCACTGGTAGACCACTCCGCTAGCTAATTACCGATACAAGTAGCGGATGACTTGCCGTTTTCGGTAGAGAACTTTGTAATTGGACGTGAACTACTAGTAATCACTGCATGTGACTTACTCAGAACGATAGTATGTTGCCTAACCCCGAGATGTCAGGGCCCAGGGGTTTCAAGTTAAAACTTGAACGTTAGCTGCCAATAGTGCATCTAGAGTCAATACCAATATTACTGGTATATAAGTACTAAAAAGAGCAACGTTCGTGCAGTGGTGTATAATTATTAAATTACTACTACTACTAGTATGTGTGGCGGGGTTTCTATGTCAAATCCTCTTTCAAGTTGACATTTGAAAAAACTTGAAGTACAAGCACTTCTAGTAGTACTACTGCTAACAGCATGTCTAGCTATCATAACGCTTCATAAAGTTCAGTCTCCGAATCTCAGGGGTACAAGTACGTACTACTAATAGTACCAGTGCTGGATGGGAAGGTGATTTGGAGCACCACGTAGTACTGGTAGTACTTTTTCGTCCGTCCGTTACTACTACTAGTACAACTGGTATCAACTAGGACTACAGAAAATCGAGGCAGTTTATAACCATAAGCCAGGAAATTCGCCCGTGTCTATCCAATCAATGCGAGCAAGGAATAGATCATACTAATGTTAAAGATACTAGTATTGAAAACTGTTCAGAGACTGGCTGGCAAACTACTAGTATTGGCCATAATATAGTACCACTGCTTTTCACGATCGTTGTACTAATATAGTACTACAAGTAGTAACTTCAAGTTACAGCCTGAGCTACTAGTACTTCGAGTTTAGATGCTTCTAGCTCCAAAATTAGCTC
>Ga0335073_10003710_pt1 | contig 21342 bp, 14 predicted proteins | sample Lox_Sample_22_FD_207093 | JGI IMG/M metagenome (GOLD analysis project Ga0335073, IMG submission 207093) | Soil microbial communities from Loxahatchee National Wildlife Refuge, Florida, United States - Lox_Sample_2.2 | ecosystem: Environmental > Terrestrial > Soil > Wetlands | place: USA...
GCGAACGATTGGAAAGAGCGCCGCCTTCCTTGAGGCCCTGCTGCGGATCCGCGCGGGAAAATCGCCAGGCGGGAACCAGGCCGGCCAGCACACCCGTCAGAACCGCGAGCAGGATGCTGAACAGCAGTACCACAGGCGACCCTGGACTGCCATCGAGCCGCGGCAGGGTGCCCGGATAAAGGTGCACCAGGACTCGTACCAACTGGTGCGAGAACAGCAAGCCTAAGGCGCAGCCGGCGACGGCGAGCGTCGTGGATTCGCTGAGCACTTGCCGCATCACACGCGCGCGCGACGCCCCCAGCGCGGTGCGGATCACCAGTTCCTTTTTCCGCGCGGCGATATGCGCCATGGTCAGGTTGGCCAGGTTGGCGCAGGCAATCAGCAGCACGCAGCCGGTAGCGCCGAACAGGATCAGCAGCGTCGGACGGATTTTGCGGAAAACCTCCTCTTGCAGAGGCGCCAGATTGACGCCCTGCAGGGGCCCGCGGTGCACCGCCTGGCTGCCGAGATTCCGCGAGATGGCATCCAGCGGGATGCGGGCTGCCGGCCCCCTGGCGCCCGGTTTCAGAAGTCCGACGACGTTCGCCGATTGCAGCCGAAGCGAGCCGGAGTAAACGGTCGAAATCGGTATGTGGAGATCCGGTTCTTCGCGCAGCGACGCCGCGTAGCAGCGGAATCCGGCGTCCATCACGCCAATGACGGCTCGAGGCTCGCCATCCAGGCGGATGGTCTTGCCGAGGGGAGAGGGGTCGTCTGGGAACAGGCTGTGCCGGAGTCGATCGCTGAGAATCACGACGCCATCGTTTCCGGGCGTATTCTCTTCCACCAGGAAATCGCGGCCAACGGACGGAGCGGCTCCGAGAGTGGCGAGGAAATCCGAGGACACCGCGGCGGCGTAGAGACGCTCGGGTTGCCCGCCGACGATGCCGGTCACATTCCAGGAGCGGTAGAACGCCAGGTGCTCCCATCCGGTGGTCGCGCTGTGCCATTGGTCGATAACGGCCTGGTTGACGGTGTTGCGGCTGGCAGGGTCCAGATTTCCGCGAGCGTCCACATCCGCCGACCAGATCTGAAACAGGCGATCGGCATGCGGGTAGGGAAGCGGCCGCAGCAGCACCGAATGAATCACGCTGAATATGGCGGTATTGGCGCCGGTTCCGAGCGCCAGCGTCAGGACCGCGGCCGCGGCGAGCATTGGCCGCTTGCGCCAAACCCGCAGGGCGAAGCGGAGATCGGACAGGAACATGTCGATTCCATTGTAATGGCGGGGAGCGGGCGCAGACGTGGTTCGCCGGCAGGACACGAATGCCCGCGGAACGAATGTCTCATTCGTACCGCAAGGTAATCACCGGATCGACGCCGGCGGCGCGGCGGGCGGGGATGTAGGCGGCAGGCAGCGCGACTCATGCCGGCAAAATCGGAACCAGAACGAATGTGGCGGCATCGGTGGGGCTCACCTGATACGGAAGCGACTCCATGAGCCGTAAGGGCCAGCGCGCCCATTACGCCTGCGCGCCCATTACGGCCAGTGGCCGCGCCCGCTATGCGACCAGGCGCGGAACGTTCCATCGCAGCGCGCCACGCCATGTGATCGTCGACCACCTGAGCACTTCGTGGGGCGGCGTTTTCAACCCGGACCGGCGCCGTTGATCTCGCCGCGGGCATGTCGCCTAACGCGCAATTCGTAGGTGATTCGGATCGCGCCCGAGTTCCGGCTAGTCCAGCGGTTCGGCCGCGGCGGCGCTGCGGTTCGAAGGCCGCGGCTTTTTGGGCGCGCCGACGTAGGCGTATGGATCGTCCGGCGATTCCGGACCGGGCTCGGGTTTGATCCAGTTTTTCAGCTTGCGCAGCAGTTCTCGCAGGCGGTTCGGGCGGCCATACGGCATCTTGAGTTGTCCCCCTCCTCAGTGTACCCGCATCCAGTCCAGAGTCTGACGGATCCCCTCGTCGTAGGGCGTCTTGTGGACCTTCGGGAATTTCGCCAGCAGCTTGCTGTCGTCCAGGATCACGGGGGTTTCCTGTAGATACACCATCTCCTGCAACTCCCGCATCAGCGGGCTGAACCAACCGAGGATTTTCAGCATGCCGCGCCCCACGGTACGATATTTCGGCGAGCGGCCGGCGGCGCGATAGGCGCGCGTAATGAAGTCGACGGCCGAAGTCTCGCCGGCGCCGCCGAAGTTCCAGGCTTCGCCGTAACACTCGCCGCACGAAGCCAGATCGGCAATGACCGGAGCGGCGTCGGGTGTGTATACGAATTCGTGCTTCGTTCCGGTGGGACCGACCCAGTTCGCCGTCTTGCCCACCGACGCCGCGCGCAGGACGGGATTGGCGAGGCTGTTGTCGGCGAACGGGCCGTAAAAATCGGGTAGGCGGACCACAAGGCCGTCCAACTGGCCTTTCTTGCGGGCTTCGAGCACCAGATCCTCCTGCTCGCGCCGCCACGTGCCTTTGCGCGTGCCGGGGATGCGCGGATGCGTCTCGGCAACACGCGACGTCCGGGGCACGCCGTACGCATAGACGCTGGAGACGAGCACCATACGCGCCACCTTCACCGTCGCCGCGGCTTCCAGCGCCGATCGCATCAGCACCGGATGAAGATGATGCTGCGGATAGGGCAGACCCACGCAATAGAAGATGGTGTCGATATCGCGCGCGGCGGCGCCCGCCGATCGAAGGTCGGCGATATCGGCGGGGAAGATTTCGGCATGAGCGAGAGAGCCGAAGGCCTGCTGCAGGCGGTCGCGGGAGCGGCCCACCAGCCGCATGGGAATACCGCGCCGGTCGAGCTCCGGCGCCAGCACCTGGCCGATGGCGCCGGCCGCGCCAAAGATGGCGGCTCTGCGAATGATCGATTCCATGAGGCGACTTCATTGTCGCAAACGTGGGGCAGGCTGGCAGCCTGCGGCCGGTTGGTAACCGGCCTGGCCAGTTCTCGACCGAAGAGGCGGACTGCCAGTCCGCCGCAGGCTGCCAGCCTGCCCTACATGTCAATTCACGGAGGCCAAATCGCCGTTCAGCCGATACGTCCGCCCGGCGCGGACCGCAATCTCGCGCTGCTTCCCGCCGTAGACTACCTTTGCCGTCCCCTCAAACGCCGCGTGCAGCGTGGCCCGCGTCAGCTTGCCGCCTTTCCAGGCGATGTCGACTTCGTAGCCGCCGCGCGCCTTCAGACCCGACACTTCTCCTTCGCTCCACGCGTCCGGCAGCGCGGGCAGGAGCTGAATCGCGCCGGTGTGGCTCTGCAGGAGCATCTCTCCGATGGCGGCCGCGCCTCCGAAGTTGCCATCGATCTGGAATGGCGGATGGCCGTCGAAAAGGTTGTCGTAGCTGCCGCCGTTGAAGCGCACGCCGGATGGCGCAGGCGCGCTGCCAATCGGGGTGAGCAGCAGAGCCAGCAGTTTCTGCGCGCGATTGCCATCGCCCAGCCGCGCCCACAGATTGATCTTGTAGGCGAGCGACCATCCGGTGGAGACATCGCCGCGGACTTCGAGCGACTTTCGCGCGGCCGCCGCCAATTCGGGTGTGAACGCCGGAGTGATCTCGTCGCCGGGGTATAGACCCCAGAGATGCGAGACGTGGCGATGGGTCGGCTCGGGCTCGGCATACTCCTCCAGCCACTCCATGATGCGGCCGTCGGACCCGACCCGGGTAGGCGCCAGCCGGGCGCGCTTGTCTTCCAGTTCCTTCCGGAAATCGGCATCTACGTTCAGAATCTTCGACGCTTCAATAGTCGCGCCGAACAAATACCGCAGCACCTGCATGTCGAAAGTGGGGCCGAGACAGATGTGCGCCACGGTTCCATCGGGCATGCGAAAGGAGTTTTCCGGCGAATTGGCCGGCCCCGTCACCAGCCAATGATGTTTGGGTTCCTCGAGGAGCACATCGGCGTAGAAGCGCGATGCGCCTTCGAGGATCGGGTATGCCCGCTTCAGGAATGCTGCGTCGCGGGTGAACAGGTAGTGGTCCCAGAGGTGCTGGCAAAGCCAGGCGGAGCCGGTCGAGGTCGCCCCCCACGACGCGCCTTCGCCCGGCGACGTGAATCCCCACGGATTGGTGATGGTGTGCGCCACCCAGCCGCGCGCATTGTAGTAGAGCCTGGCAGTCCGCGCGCCCGGAGTCTGCAGCGATTCGATGAGCTTGAACAGCGGCTCATGCAGTTCGCTGAGATTGGTCAGCTCCGCCGGCCAGTAGTTCATCTGGACGTTGACGTTGAGGTGCCAGTCGCCATTCCACGGCGTGTCGAGCGTGTCGGCCCAGATGCCCTGCAGATTGGCGGGGAGACCGCCGGGGCGCGACGAGGAGATCAGGAGATAACGGCCGAAGTTGAAATATAGCGCGGCGAGTTCCGGATCGGGGTTTCCCATCGCGAAAGATTTCAAACGCTCCGGAGTGGACAGCGTTTCGGCGTGAGGGCTCGCAGGGCCAAGTGAAAGGTGGACGCGATTGAAGAGAGGTTGGTAATCGGCGATATGCGCGGCGCGCGCTTGCGAATATGCCGGGAGGATGTCGCTCAGGCCGTGCGCCGGCTTTTGCCCTTGAAGCGTATCGTAATTCGTTTCGCCCGTAACCAGGAGAAACGCTTCGTCGGCGTCCGCAACCGAGATCGCGGCGCCATCGCTGACGGTCTTGCCGCCCGTGGCTCTGACCAGGAGGCCTGCATCAAACTTCACACCATTGCCATCCGTGCCATTGTTGAGCTGTCCCCGTAGGGTGAGATGTCCATTGGCGCCCGAAACCGTAGCTCTCTCGGGCCGGTCGAGCGTCGCGCGAAACGAAATCCTGCCCGGCTGCGACGCCGTCAGACGAATAAACAGGGCTTCGCCCGGCTTGCTGACAAACGCCTCGCGGGTGTAGTGCACTCCGGCGATATCGAACGACACCCGCGCCACCGCCGTCGAGAGATCCAGCTCTCGCGCGTAATTCGCCGGCTGCGCCTCGGCGAACGGAAAGCGGAGCCGCAAATTCGCCAGCATTTGATACGACCCGTACGGCAGATCGCGGCCCCGCCCATTCCCCGACCCGCGGCCCAGGCAGGTAAACTGCGCCACAAACAGCTTCTCGGCCTCGGCATTCTTCCCATCCAGCAAGAGCTGCCGGATCTCGGGCAAGTATTGAGCGGCATCCGGCCGGTCGGAATCCTGCGGCCCGCCCGACCACATCGACGATTCGTTCAGCACGATCCGCTCCTCGGCCACTCCGCCGAAGATCATGGCGCCCAGCCGTCCATTGCCGAGCGGGATCGAGTCGGTGAATTGTCTGGCCGGGCTGTCGAAGCGAAGTTGCAGGCCGGGCGCGGCGTAAGCACACCATGAAGCCAGGATGGCGGTGATTTGAATGGCGCGAGACATGCGGAATTGGCAGCATCGCGCGGCTGGAGGCCCGTGTCAAGCGGCATTGAGCATGGGTGCCAATCCGGCGGAAGCCGGTTAAAATAGGAGCGTCATGCAATTTCCCCGCCTCATGATCGTCCGCCAGAAGTTTCCCGACCGGCGCATCCCCGACATCGCCGCCGAAGTCCACAAACAGCTTGCCGCCTCCGGCTTCGACTCGCGTGTCAAGCCGGGTGCCCGCGTGGCTATCGGCGTCGGCAGCCGAGGTATTCACAGTATCGCCACCATTACCCGCAACGTTGTGGCGTTCTGGAAGGATCGCGGCATGAAGCCGTTCATCTTCCCGGCCATGGGAAGCCACGGCGCCGCTTCCGCCGCTGGCCAGGCCGACGTGCTGGCCCATTACGGCATTACCGAGGCGTCCATGGGCTGCCCGCTCATCAGCCAGTTGGAGGTCGTGTCGCTCGGCAAGACCGCCGATGGCATCGAGGCCTTCATGGACAAACTGGCCTACGATTCGGACGGAGTGTTTCTGGTGGGCCGGGTGAAATGGCACACCGATTTCGAAGGCCAGATCGAGAGCGGATTGTTCAAGATGATGGCGATCGGGCTGGGCAAATTCGCGGGCGCGCAACGGTACCACACTTACGCGTACAAGCTCGGATTGGAGCACGTGATTCGCAGCGTGGGCCACCAGGTGCTCAAGAGCGGCCGCATCCTGGGCGGTCTGGCGATCCTGGAGGACGCCAATCACAATACCGGCAAACTGGACGCAGTGCCGGTGGAAATGATGGAACAGCGCGAGATTGAGAACCTGGCGCTGGTGAAGTCGTGGATGGCCAAAATTCCCTGCGATTGCGACATCCTGATCCTCGACGAGATCGGCAAGAACATCAGCGGCGCGGGGATGGACACCAAGGTGGCGAATCGTGGAGTCAACGGCGAATACAACCCATGGCCCAATATCCCGCGATTCCAGCGCATTTTTGTGCGCAATTTGAGCGAACTGACGTACAACAGCGGCGTTGGCATCGGTATGGCCGACGTCACCACCGACCGGCTCGTGAACCGGATTGACTGGGTGCCAACCGCCATCAATTCCCTGACGGCCAATACGCCCGCGGCCATTCGCACGCCCGTGCATTTCGCGACCGATCGCGAATGCCTGGAGCGCTTCGCTCCGACCGTCGGCAAGGTGGATCTATCGGAAGTGACTTTCGGCTGGATCCGCAACACCATGGAACTCGGCCGCCTGGGTCTGAGCGAGAATCTGCGCGGCCTGGTGCAGGGCAACCCGCAGCTGGAAATCGAATCGATCGGCGACTTCGATTTCGACGGGCACAACGACCTGATCAGCCCGTTCGCCCCGGTGGAAGAAACGGCGGGCGTTCACTAACCATTTCCGGGCGGACTGAGCGCTGTCATACACTAAACGTTGCCCATGCGCCGCCTGATTCTGCTCTTGGCCGTCGCCTGTCTCGCGCCGGCCGCCGATCGAACCCGCTATAGCCTTAACCCTGAGTGGAGGGTGCTCGCCGGCGATGCCCCGGGCGCCGAGGCGCCTGGGTTCGACGACTCCCACTGGGCCAGCATCACTCTGCGGCAGGCGCAAAGCGCCGCGTGGTGCCGCAAGCGTTTCAAACTGCCGGCCGCGTCGGCCGGGCGGAAGATTTTCCTGGAATTCCAGGGGCTCGGCGGCGAGTTCTACCTCAACGGCAAGCTGCTCGGGAGGCAGAACTCCGCCACATCGTTGGGGTTCGATGTCACGGCCACAGTGAAGCCCGCGCCCACCGAAAATGTCCTCGTCGCGCATCTCACCAGCTCGAGCGCGCCCAATGTCTGGCTGCACGTGACGTCCAGGCTGCATCAGACGCTTCCGCTCTACTCGTCGCTGGGCACCACCGGCGTTTACATCTACGCCGAAGATTTCGATATAGCGGGGGAATCGGCGCGAATCACCGCGGAAGCGCAGGTGAAAAACGAATTTGAAGCTCCGCGAACCTTTACGTACACCACCGTCATTCAAGACATCGAGGGCCGAACCGTAGCCACGCTCGACGGCGGAACGCATACGCTGCGGGCTGGACAAACGGCCGACGTCAAGGCGTCGGGTATGGTCTCCAAGCTGCGCTTTTGGAGCTGGGGCTATGGCTATCTGTATACCGTGTCGACCGTGCTCAAGGTGAACGGGCAGGCGGTGGACACGGTCGCCACTCGGACCGGGTTTCGCAAGACGGAGTTCGCCGGCGGAGCCATGAAACTCAATGACCGTGCGATCCAGTTGAAGGGGTACGCTCAGAATTCGGCCGACGAGTGGCCCATCGTAGGATCGTCGGTGCCGGCGTGGCTCGCCGATTTCAGCAATCGCATGATCGTGGACGGTAACGGCGATCTGGTGCAGTGGACGCCGGGCATGCCATCGCGGCAGGATGTCGAATCGTGCGATCGCGTGGGGCTGATGGAAGCGATCGCCTTGGATGCCGCCACGCCTGACGCGATCCTTTCCAATCGGAACAATCCGAGTATCGTCTTTTATCAGGGCGCGCCGGACGCCGAGGCCGCCCAACACAAATTCGATCCCCACGGAGGACGGATCCTGGATGGCGGCCAGTTGCCCAAATTCTCCGCGATGGACGTCGGGCCCATGCGGATTCCCAAGGACGAGTACTTCATCAACCAGGTCAAGTGGGACGGCTGGGTAGAACCCGAACATCTGCTCGCGCGGATTCTCGGCCATTGGACCAACCAGCCCGGCGCTAAACCGGACGTGCGGGTGCTCTCAAATGCCGATCGGGTGGAATTGCGCCTCAATAATCAGTCGCTCGGGAACGGGCAGAAGGCCGATGGTTTCCTGTTCACATTTCCGAATGTCGAGTGGCGCGAGGGGACGCTGCAGGCCGTCGCCTACGACGCCAACGGCCGCCGGGCGGCCACGGCCCGCATGGATTCCGCTGGTCCGCCGGCTTACATCGCCCTCAACCTGCGCACCGGCCACAACGGACTGATGGCCGACGGCTCGGACCTGGCGCTGGTCGACGTGGAAGTGATGGACGGGTACGGGAGGCGGTGTCCCCTGGCTGCCAACCGCGTCCATTTGTCGGTCGCCGGGCCCGCGAAATTATTGGGAGATGCGGACGTCGCGGTGGAAGACGGCATCCGCCGCGTCTTTTTGCGCGCCACCAATCAGGCGGGCCGGATCGTGCTTCAGGCGAATTCCGACGGGCTGCAGTTGGGGGTCATCGATTTGCTTTCGCGGCCGGCGCCGCTCACGTCGGGCCTGTCGACCGAGCCGCAGGGCGACGACTTGACTCCGTACCTCGGCAAGGGGCCGACGTCGGGAAGCGCGGCCACGTCCAACCCGCGGCGATGAACAGATTCGGCCGCTTGTGGCAGCCGGCAGCACATAATGAGCGCATCCGCATGAGTGCTCGCGCCGCGGGCATTCACTGCGCCGTTTTCGCGCGCCAGACCCCGAATTCGAAGTCGACGTTATACTGCGCATCGAGGATTTGCGCGCGCTCGTCATCAGGTACGCGGAACGTGCGCAGCAGTTCGTAGTCGCGCTCGATCCACGGGTATTTCACGCGGCCGTCTTCGGTTCGAAATTCGTGCGGGCGCAGCACCAGGAACGTCGGACGAAGGTGCTCCATCATGCCGATCAGACTGCGCTCGCGCGGATGCGTCCGCAAATATTCCACCACGCGGCGGCTGCACATGCCCGGGTAGTCGTAAACCGGACGCCGCGAGTAATACGCCACGTAGCCGAGCGACTCCGACCCGATGGTGTCGGTGGGCTGCGACACATCATGAATGAACCGGCCGACCGCGGCGCGGCCTTCGTCTTCGACATATTGCTGAATGTGCTTGTCCGATTGCATGGTTGCGGGCAGGTTGGCGGCAATCGCCGCGATGTAGACGGCGGACGTGACCGCGACAAACCGCAGCCGGGACCCGGCGGGCAAAAATGGCTCGACAAATCGCCACAGGCCGTACGCGCTGCCGATCACGCCTGCCGCCACGATCGGGGCCGTGTACCATCCGAATACCAGGTTCACCAGGAAGGTGAGATAAATGGCATACGCCGCCAGGAAGGCATAGACGACCAGCGCTTCCCAATGACGCTTGCGGAAGGCCGCAACGGCCCCGGGCAGCATCAGAAAAACCGCGATCCGCGAGAGCAGATACTGATCCCAGCTGGCGACGAAACCGGTGCCGTTGCCGCCATAGGCCGGACCCAGGGTGGCGAAAATGTTGGTGAATCGCCGCTCGATCCAGACCGCCTTGGCCAATGCCGACAGCCGCGAGAGCTGTGCGAATGCGCTGGAGTAGCCCAGCGACTTGGCGAGGATCGTGTTGGGAACCGGGCTGCCATAGTAGAGGGTCGTGAAGACGATCCAGGGACCGTAGACGATCGCGAGGCCCGCCAGCACCGGGCCCAGCGCCCGCAGGCTTCGCTTGGCCCAGGCACGCCACGTCTCCGCAGCCAGAACGATCGCCACCAGAAAAGCGGCGTCCGGCCGGGCCAGCATGCAGACGCCCAGCGAAGTGCCTTTTTCCCATTGCCCGCCGCGCAGAGCGGCGCAGATCGCCCAGAGATAGGCGACGGTCACCGCCTGCGTCTCCATCCCCGCCATGCCCCAGAGAATCTGGTGGTGTTCGAACGCCAGAAACGCGGCCACCGTCAACGCCAGCACATAGGGCAACCCGAGAATCCTGCTAAGACGCGCGCCCAGCCACGCGGCAACGCCTCCCAGCAGGGCCGAGAGGATCTTGATGAGGGTGAGTCCGAAACCGGAATGAATCAGATCGCCCGCCAGAGGAATGAGGACGCTCAACGGGCTGGTGAAGCCATGCAGCGGCGGCTCCCCCGGCTTCACATGGGTGAGACCCAGACCGTGGACCGCGTTTTCGGAATGCAGAACTGTGATCAGCGCGTCTTCCCACGTGCGGTTCGTGTAGCTCCAGTAGAAGAAGCGGATCGCGATGGCGGCGATGCAGAGAATCAGGAGTGCTGCTGAATACCAGAAAGGGGACTTTGAGGATTCCGCGGCGCCAGCCGGTTCCATCACACGGATCATAGCAGGAGTGATGCCCGATACGGGCGAGCGCGGTTTGCCCGCGGAGCCACGCTACAATCAGGAAATGAGGTGCTTTCTGTGTCTGGGTCTGCTGGTGGCCGCGGCGTGGGCTGCCGACTCGCTGCCCTCGCACCAGACTCTCAATGGAAAGCTGGACATCCGCCAGGGCAAGCCGCCGGTTCTGGTGACGACGGACCGGAAACGCATCGTCCTCGAGGGCGACGACACCGAAAGTAAAGTGCTGGCGGACGCGCGCGTCAACGGTTTCGAAGTCCAGGTCACCGGACACTTCACGCCGGAGGGCCACTTTCTGATCGATCCGGCGCATCACCATCCGCTGCTGGTGCGTAAGGACGGCCATCTCAAACTGATCACCTACTGGTGCGACGTCTGCTCGATTCGCGCCTTCACGCCGGGTCCCTGCGCGTGCTGCCAGAAGGAGACCGCGCTCGACTTGCGCGATCCCGACGATCTGGTGGATCATTAGCCGTTTTCTTCTATGATGACCGCGGCCCCCGGCACAAACTATTCCGTCCGGAAGACTGAAATTGACGGCGTCGGAATTGTGGAGTTGACCGATGCTTCCCGCCGCGCCTCCGTCTCCATCGCACCCTCGATCGGTAACATGGCGTACCAGATTCTGGTGGCGGGCAAAAACATTCTCTGGTTTCCGTACGACAGCCCGGCTGAGATGCGCTCCAATCCGCAACTCTGCGGCGTCCCGTTTCTCGCCCCGTGGGCCAACCGGCTGGATGAGGACGCCTATTGGGCCAACGGCAAACGGTATGCGCTGAACCCATCCCTCGGGAACATTCGCCGCGACGGCCAGCACCGTCCGATTCACGGGCTGCTGCTGTTCTCCGCCGCGTGGGAACTCGTCGAGGCGGTCGCCGACGGCAACGCGGCCTGGTCGACCAGCCGCCTGGAATTCTGGAAACATCCCGGCCTGATGGCGCAGTTCCCGTTCGCCCACAACCTCACCATGACGCACCGCTTGTCGAGCGGCACGTTGGAGGTGGAGACCACCGTCGACAACCTCTCGAACGAGCCGATACCTCTTGTCATCGGGTTTCACCCGTACTTCCGGTTGCACGATTCGATGCGCGACGACTGGACCGTGCACATCGCGGCACGTGAACAACTGGTACTGAACGGCGCGCTGATTCCGACCGGCGAACGCCACCTTCTGGAGTTTTCCGATCCATACCACCTTAAAGGCGGGCAGGTCGACAATGTTTTCACCGGCCTTACGCCTTCGGCCGATGGGCGCGCTTATTTCTGGGTCCAGGGCAGAACGGAGCGGATTACCGTGACCTATGGCCCCAAATATCCGGTGGCCGTGGTTTATGCTCCTTCCGGCCGCGAATTCATCTGTTTTGAACCGATGTCAGCCGTCACCAATGCCTTCAATCTGGCCCATGCGGGAGTTTACGGAGAGTTGCAGAGCATTCCGCCCGGGGGACAATGGCGCGAAAGCTTCTGGATCGAACCGCAGGGGTTCGATATCCCGTAACTTCGTCCGCAGTCGTACCTACGATTTACAGGGCGCTACCCTCAGAATAATAGGTCGAAGGTTCTATCGGTACCGAAAACCCAACCTACCCGGTACATTTTGAACGCTTTGGCACTATCGTCATAGCTGCTCGCGTGCGATAAATGATCAACGCTATGGGCTATCGACACCTATCTCTTTGTTGCAAATGCGGGCAGTCGCCGACCCGCATTGACGAAGTCGGGCTGACCGACGATCACGAGCTGGTGATTCACTGGTGGTGCGAGGAATGCAAGCGCGTCGTATACGCATCGAAGTCGCTGGCTGAGTGCTGGCAGGACTGCCCCAAGCCGGAAGCGCCGGTCGAGACTCCGCGCGTATCGGCATATGCGGCCGAGACATCGCGGGTACCCGCTTTCACAGCGGCGCCCAGCCGGTTTGACGATCATTTTTTAAAGAGTCTGGGAATCCGCGTTCTGGACGAGTAGTCCCGTCACTCACTTCGCAGTGCCTCGACCGGATGGATTCGCGCCGCGCGGCGCGCCGGAACGAAGTTCGCTACCAGACCAACCAGCGCCACTCCGAGGATAACCCCTGCATACGTCGCAAGATCGCGCGTGCTGACGCCGAAGAGCAATGTCGTCAACAGTCGCGCCGTGAGTTGGGACACGGTCAGACCGATCGCCACTCCAGCCGCCACCAGCAGCATGCCCTGCCAAAGCACCCGGCTCAGGACTTGTCCGGGCCGCGCGCCCAGCGCCATGCGAATGCCGATTTCGCGCGTCCGCTGACTGACGCCGAACGAAATCACGCCGTAGATGCCCGCTGCCGCCAGCAGGATGGCCACCGCCGCGAAGGCGGCAAACAGCCAGGAGTACGCGCGCCGCGTCCACAAGGAACGGTCGAGCCGCTCCGTCATGGTGCGTACATTAAACATCGGCAGATTGGGATCGAGGCGCTGAATTTCCTGGCGGGTCGCGGAGACGATGGTGTGAGGATCGGTGTCCGTGCGCACCGCGAAGGTGAAGGCTCCGCCAGTCACAGCGATGGATGCGAACACTTCGGGCCGGATCGCCTCATCCAGCCCATAGTGGCGCATGTCTTTAAAGACGCCGATCACCTGGAACCAATCGGGGCCCGTGGGACCGTTCCCGGCCCAGGCAACCCGTTTGCCGACGACGTCCGTGGTGCCCCAGTAAAACCGCGCGAACGTCTCGTTGATCATCACCACTTTCGGCGCGTCGAGCCGGTTGTCACGCTCGTCGAAGTCACGTCCCGAGGCCAGGCGGATTCCCATCGTCTTCAAATAGCCCGGCAGCACGGTTACCTGCAACACCACCGGCGTCTGTTCATTGGCTCCGAATTGGCGTCCGCCTTCCGCCCGGTAAAACCAACCGGAATGGCCATCCAGCGGAACGATGGTGGCGGCGGAGGCATCGCGTACGCCTGGCAGAGCGCGCAGGCGATCAAGCAGCGACTGGTAAAAACTCAGGCGCTGCTCCGGTTTCGGATACTTCACCGGGGAGGGCCGCAAGCTGAAGGTGAGCACATGATCCGGCCGGAAGCCGGGGTTCTCGTGCATGACCTTCTGAAACGCCTGTAAAATCAGGCCGCAGCCGCTCAACAGGACCAGCGAGAGCGCGACCTCGCCGGTCACAAGAGTTCCCAACATCGCGCGCCGGCCCTTGCCGAACGTGTTTCGCGCCGCTTCCTGCAGCCAGCCGCGCGTGTCCAGCGCGGATGCCTGCAGTACCGGGGCCAGGCTGAAGAGCACTCCCGCCAGGGCAGTGATGGCGATACAAAACAGCGCGAATCGTCCATCGAAATCGAAGCGGATCCACTTCGGCAGATCGTCCGGCATGAGCGACGCAAGGCCGGTCAGGAACACTTTGCCCAGCGCGACTCCACAAATCCCGCCGGCCGCCGCCAACACAAAGCCCTCGGTGATCAACTGGCGCGCAATCCGTCCGCGCGACGCCCCGATCGCGGTGCGAATGGCAATTTCGCGCGACCGCCCCTCGCCGCGCACCAGCATCAGTCCGGCAATGTTCACGCAGGCGATCAGCAGCACCACCGCGACCGCGCCCAACAGGATCCGGGTGACGATTTTGAAGTCGCTGACATACCGGTCGCGCGCTGGAAAGACCACGGGAGAGGTGATCCTGCCCGCGTTCTCCTGCCGGCTGAAATGGATACGCGTTAAATCGGCCTTGGCTTGCCCGATGGTGACGCCGGGCTTCAAGCGGCCGGTGCCCCCCAGGTGATACGAACCGCCATCCGTGACATCCGCCGCCAGCGGCACCCAGGCGTCCACGTTGGGAGGAAGCACGGCTTCCCGCGGCAACACTCCGATGACCGTGTGCGGCCGCCCGCTCAGTTTGACGATCAGGCCGGCAACGTTGCGATCGCCGTGGAACTGGCGCTGCCACAAGTCGTAACCCAGGAGGAGCACGGCGGGCGCTTTCGGCCGGTCGTCTTCCGCCTGAATGTCGCGGCCGATCAATGGTTTCAGACCGAGCACGTGGAGCATATCTTTCGTAACCGCCGCCAGTTTGATACGTTCCGAGCCGCCGTCGGGGGTGGCGAGGTTGGCTCCCCCGCCCGTGTCCGCGAACGCCATACTTTCAAACGTCTTGTTGCCCTTCTGCCAGGCGTCATAATCGGGATTGGAGATGCCGACGCGCGTGAGATTCCACTTGGGAGCAGTCTCATCCAGGTCAACCAGCCGGTCCGCGCCGGGAAACGGGAGCGGCCGCAGAAACATGGCGTTGAAGACGCTGAAAATAGCGGCATTACCCGCCACGCCGATGGCCAGCATACCGGCCACGGCCAGACTGAAAGCCGGCCGCTGCGCCAGCATACGGATGGCGACCTTCAAATCGTGCCAGAAGCTTTCCATGAGATTTCCCTTTCGTGTGCTTCCCAGCGGCATCGGTTCCCGCGCCAGTGGCTGGCGGGTGGCTCGCAGACGGCTGGCCAGCGCGTCGCCCGACTCCAGTTCTTCCAGCGCGGCTCGCTCGGCCTCCGCCGCCGGAAGCCCTCGCGCCAGCAGTTCGCGATAGCGCTCCTCCAGATGGCTCGCCAGTTCATCGGCAATGTCCGCCTCGCGGGCCGGCGACAGTCCCAGATTGCGGATGCGATCGAGGACCGGCTGCGTCCAGTCAGGCATGTTCGGCGCTCGTAATGCGGCGGATGGCTTCCACGAACGCCGCCCATCCGGACCGCCGTTCCGCCAGAACTTTGCGCCCGGCGGGCGTCAGGCGATAGTAACGTTTGCGGCGTTCGCCGGCTTTTTCCACCCACCGGCCTTGCAGATAGCCGCGATCCTCAAGACGGTAGAGCAGGGGATAGAGCGAAGCCACGCGGAAGCGCACGGCGCCGTCAGACCGGCTCTCGATAAGCTTGCTGATTTCGTAGCCGTGCCGCTGGCGCGACTCCAGAAGCGAGAGAATCAGGAGTTCGGCGCTACCCTTCTTGAGATCCCGATCGATCGATTGGTTCGACATAGATGTTATTACAATATATAGTTCGACGACCGGTTCCGCAAGAGGTTAGGAATCTCGATGCGTGGGTTTTACAACTGGACGCCGGCGGGCGGCCTGAATTCGCCGGCTGCCGCCACCGATTCGATCGCCGCGTACAGTTCGGCGGGCGTCACCGGCTTCGAGATGTAGGCATCCATACCGGCATCCAGGAACCGTTCGCGATCGCCGCCCATGGCATGCGCTGTCATGGCGATGATCGGCAGATGGTCGCCCGAGCCCAGTTCACGCCGGCGAATCGCCGCGGTGGTCTCCACGCCATCCAACTCCGGCATCTGCACGTCCATCAGCACCAGGTCGAACCGCTCCGCGGCGATCCGGTCGAGCGCCAGGGCCCCGTTGGCGACAACCGTCACCGAATGCCCGCGTCGCTCCAGCAGCCGCAGCACCACCGTCTGATTGACCAGGTTATCTTCCGCCAGCAGGATGTGGAGCCCGCGGCCGATCTCCGCCGGAGCCGCGTCCTTCTCGTCCGCCGCGGTGGCGCTACAGACGGCAAATCGGGCGTCGAAACAGAACGCGCTGCCGCTGTGCACCCGGCCCTGCGTATCCCGCCATGGACTTTCCACTGAGATCGAGCCGCCCATGAGGCGAACCAGTTTGGCGGATATCGTGAGGCCCAGTCCGGTGCCGCCGAATCGCCTGGTGGTCGATGTGTCGGCCTGTTCGAACGGCGCGAAAATCGCATCCCGCTTTTCCGGCGCAATGCCGATGCCTTCATCGGTGACGCGGAATCGGCAGCGCACCTCGGTCGAGTTGGCGGACTCCAATTTCACCGTGATTCCGACCTCGCCGCCGCTGGAGAACTTGAGCGCATTTCCGATAAGATTGACCAGGATTTGCCGGACCCGGCCGGCATCGCCGGAGAACGCGGGCGGTATCGCCCGGTCGATGTGGACGGCGAGGGTAATGCCTTTCGCCCGCGCCCCGAAGCTGAAGAACCGCACCACGTCGGCGACCACGTGGCGCAGACGCATAGGCTCGCAAACCAGGTCCAGTTTTCCGGCCTCCATCTTGGAGAAATCCAGCACATCGTTGAGAATGCGGAGCAGAGAATCGGCGCACTCCTTGGCGGTCTCCAGATACTCCCGCACTTCCCCGTTCACGCCCGAATCGAGCGCCAGAGACGTCATGCCCAAAATGCCGTTCATGGGAGTGCGAATCTCATGGCTGAGATTGGCCATGAATTCAGATTTGGCGGCGGTGGCTCGTTCCGCAAGCACTTTGGAAGCGCGCAGCCGCGCCGTAAGCCAGAGAACCACGGTAAGCGCCATCACAAACAACGCCAGAGCGAACTCCAGCGCATGATTGGTCCGTCGCGCGGCGGCCGCCTGGTCGAGCACGCTCGATTCGTGGAACGGGTTGGCATACCAGCGGAATTGAATGCTGGTCAACGAACCATCCGCGCTCATCTCGAGGATCGCGGCCCGCAGCCGGTCCGCGGCCCACACGGCATCCGGGGCCTTGCGCCAGGCCCCCACGCCCGACTGCATGCGGTATTCCGGCAGCGGATGGAATACCGGCTCGATCCGGCAATTCTTTGCCGCATCGCTGTAGGAATCGACCGGACTTCCGGGCAGGATGACGGCATCCAGCGACCCACTGCACAGCGCCTGCAGCGCCAGTTGACGCTCCGGAAAACTGACGAGAGTGGATCGAGGGTACGCCTTGGCGCCAACCCGCGCCGCCAGGCCCGGCTGATAGCCGAGCCTGCGCCCCGCCAGATCGCTCCCCGCCGTGATCTCCGGGTTCCCCAGCGTGACGAGCCAGAACGACTCCTCTTCGTAAGGCTCGCTGATGTACAGGCGGCTGAGACGTTCCGGCAGGCGGGCGATGAGCGGCCAAAGATCGGCTTTACCGGTTGCCAGCGCCACGTCGGGACCTTCCGGAACCTCCACCCACTGCAACTGAATCCCGGCATGTTGCGCGGCGGCGCGTAGAATGTCGATGCTGGGACCGTAGGGCTGACCCGATGCCGAAACATACTGCCGTGGCGGAGAATTCTGGAAACCCATCCGGAACACGTGCCGTTTTGGCGGGGCGGCTGAGAAGTGGAACCAAAGCCAGGCTCCAGCGGCTGCGGCGGCGAGTCCCAACGCCACTATCCAGGATCGATGCATCTTTGGGTGGGATAGTCCACCATCAACAGAACTATCCCCTAGACTCATCGGCAGTTATCTTCCAGTTTTCGAAGGAATCGGTCGGGCGTCCCGGGCGTGGGTACTACAATGGGGCCGTATGGGACGTAAATGTCTGTATTTGGCTTGTCTGTCGATTGCCGCCGCCCAAACGCCGCCCCCGCCTGTGCTCCAGATTCACACCGACCGGGCCGGAGTCCGCGTCAGCTCCAAGCTGTACGGATTGATGACCGAAGAGATCAACTATTCCTACGAAGGCGGTCTGTATGCCGAATTGGTCCGCAACCGGAGCCTGATGGATCCGCAGGAACTCGCACATTGGTCGCTGGTGCAGGAGCGCGGCGGAACCGGCGCCATGACGCTCGACCGCTCCCAGAAATTCACCGATGCCCTCCCGCTGAGTCTGAAACTGACCGCCACCCAGATTTCGGGGGGGCAGCGGGTCGGCGTCGCCAATGAGGGATATTGGGGAATTCCGGTAAGGCCCGCGACGCCGTATCGCGCCTCGTTTTACGCCAAGGCCGCCGCCGATTTTCACGGTCCGCTGACGGTCTCGCTCGTCAGCTCGGATGGTTCCACGGTTTTCGCCACCGCGCCCGTCCCATCCATCAGCCAGGAATGGTTGAAATACCAGGTGGTGCTGAACACGCGCCCCGGCCCCACCACAACCGCCGCGCGCCTCCAGATCACCGCATCGTCCCCCGGAACCGTCTGGTTCAACCTGATCTCCCTGTTCCCACCGACCTATAACGACCGCCCCAACGGCAACCGGCGCGATATCATGCAGCTCCTGGCCGATATGAAGCCGTCCTTTTTGCGATTTCCCGGCGGCAATTATCTCGAAGGCGGCACCATCGCCACGCGCTTCGACTGGAAGAAGACCATCGGCGACGTGGCCAATCGTCCGGGCCACATGGACGACGCCTGGCATTACTGGTCGACCGACGGCATGGGCCTGCTGGAGTTTCTCGAGTGGTGCGAGGACCTGCGCATGGAGCCGGTGCTCGCGGTGTATGCCGGCTACTCGCTGCGCGGCGAACGCGTGGCGCCGGGTGAGGCCCTGCAGCCGTTCGTTCAGGACGCGCTGGATGAAATCGAATACGTCACCGGCTCGGAAATCAGCAAGTGGGGCGCCCTGCGCGCCCGCGACGGCCACCGCGCTCCATTCCCGCTCACGTTTGTCGAGATCGGCAATGAAGACAATTTCGACCGCGCCGGCACCTACGACGCTCGCTACGCCCAGTTTTACGACGCCATCAAGGCGCGCTATCCCAAGCTGCAACTCATTGCCACCGCCCCCGTGAACAGCCGCAGGCCGGATATCATCGACGAACATTATTACCGCAACTCCGAGGATCAAATGGCTTCCACCGCGCACATGTACGATCAGCGTCCGCGCGGCGGGCCGGCGATTTTCGTGGGCGAATGGGCCACGCGCGTCGGCGAACCGACGCCCAATATGAGCGCGGCCCTGGGCGACGCCGCCTGGATGACCGGCCTGGAACGTAATTCCGACCTGGTGATCATGTCGAGCTACGCGCCTCTGTTTGTCAATGTCAACCCTGGAGGCATGCAGTGGCGCACCGACCTGATCGGCTACAACACCCTCTTCAGCTACGGATCGCCCGCCTACTACGCGCAGAAAATGTTCAGCACCAATCACGGCGAACTGGTGTTGCCCGTCGAAGGCGAGCACATCCCCACGCGCGTCTGGCAGCCCCCGGCGCCGCGCGGCCGTCCCGGCCCCAACGGCGAAGCGCCGCCGCAGCAGCCGGCGCCGCCGCCGCAGGATGTGCCGACCCTGTTCTTCGATGCCACCCTGGCCAGCGAATCGCACACGATTTTTCTGAAGATCGTGAACCGCGCCGACAAGCCACAGCCGGTACACATCCAGATGATCGGCCCCGGTGCGCTGGAGCCTGAGGCGGAATCGATCACCCTGTCGGCGGCCAGTGGATCGGACACCAACACCATCGACGATCCGAAAAAGGTGGTCCCCGTCAAGGGCACGGTGGATGATGTGAGTTCGGATTTTACCCACACCTTTCCGGCGTTTTCCATCAGCGTGGTCGACCTGAAGCTGAAAACTCGCCGGTAGTGACGTAGGGCAGACGATCGTTTTTTGGTCGTCTGCCAGGTGCTGGGTCCTGCAGGGCGGGCGGCAGGCTGAGAGCTTGCGCCACAACTACAATTGATATCGGGGATCCGGTTGGAGAACAAGGAAATCGCGCGGCTGCTCGAGGAGACGGCCAACCTGATGGAGATCGCGGGCGAAGATTCGTTCCGCATCCGCAGCTATCGCAACGGCGCCACTGCCGTGGAAGGCCACCCCGAGCGCATCGCCGATATCCTGAGCGATCCCGCGCGCAAAGTCACCGATATTCCGGGCATCGGCAAGGGCCTGTCCCTGGTTCTGCACGAACTGGTCGATCACGGTTCGTGCGAACGCCGCGATCAGTTGCTGGAAAAATTTCCGGCGGCGGCGCTGGAGTTTCTGAAGATCCAGGGCCTCGGACCCAAAAGCATCGCGTTGCTGTTCCAGCATTACAACCTCCGCACCATGGACGAGCTGGAGCAGTTGTGCAAGGACCAGAAACTGCGCGTTCTGCCGCGCATGGGCGCCAAGCTCGAAGAGAAGGTGCTGCGGTCCATCGCGCAGTATCGCCTGCGCAACGCGCGCTACCTGCTGAGCTACGCCGAAGACATCGCCGATGAGCTGGCCGCGGCGCTGAAGGAGACGCCCGGGGTCGAAGCGATCACACCGGCCGGCAGTCTGCGGCGCGGACGCGAGACCGTCGGCGATCTCGATTTGCTGGTGACGGGGCCTTCGCCCGAAGCCGTGCTCGAGCGCTTCGTGAACTTTCCGCGCGTGCAGGAAGTGCTCGGCCGTGGCGAAAACAAAGCCAGCGCCAAAGTCGGCTCGGAAGGCCTGCAGGTGGATGTGCGCGCACTGGCGAAGGAGAGCTTCGGCTCGGCCATGCAATATTTCACCGGCAGCAAGGATCATAATGTCGCCATTCGCACCCGCGCCGTCCGCATGGGTTTGAAGCTCAGCGAATACGGTCTGTTTCGCGTCGACGATGACGTGAAGGTGGCGGGCGAAACCGAAGAAGGCGTCTACCAGGCGCTCGGTCTGGCGTGGATTCCGCCCGAGCTGCGCGAGAATTCGGGCGAAGTGGAAGCCGCCGCCGAAGGTCGCCTGCCGGTGCTGGTGGAGCAGTCGCAGATCCGCGGCGATCTGCACATGCACACCACCGAGACGGATGGACGCGCGTCGCTGGAAGAAATGGCCGATGCGTCCCGCGCCCGCGGCTATGAGTACATCGCCATCACCGATCACTCGAAAGCGCTGGCGATGGCCAATGGACTCGACGAGGCGCGCGCTGTGGCTTTCGCCAAACAGGTCCGCAAGCGCAATCGCGATGGCGGCGGCATCCGGCTGTTCTCCGGCATCGAATGCGACATCCTGCGCGACGGCAAAATGGACCTCGCCGACGACGCACTAGCCGAACTGGATGTCGTGATCGCCAGCGTCCACAGCCACATGAACCTGGAGGCGGCGGAAATGACCGACCGGCTGCTGCGCGCGCTGGAATGTCCGCACGTGCGGATTCTGGGCCATCCGACCGGGCGCATGCTGCTGCAGCGCGAGCCCTTCCCGTTCGATTTCGACCGCGTGGTGACGGCGGCCGTACGGCGTGGCGTCTGGCTCGAAATCAACGCCAGCCCCGAGCGCCTGGATCTGAACGGTCCGCTGAT
>Ga0335073_10003711_pt1 | contig 21338 bp, 22 predicted proteins | sample Lox_Sample_22_FD_207093 | JGI IMG/M metagenome (GOLD analysis project Ga0335073, IMG submission 207093) | Soil microbial communities from Loxahatchee National Wildlife Refuge, Florida, United States - Lox_Sample_2.2 | ecosystem: Environmental > Terrestrial > Soil > Wetlands | place: USA...
TGGGCCCAACAGAACGAGTCCGGGGATGAGGGCCCAATGACCAACCCCCCTCCCTCGCAGCAGCAGCAACAGTCCTCCCAGGAGCAGGACCTGCAAACCTTCAAGGCCGAGGTCAATGTCGTCAATGTGTTTTTCAATGTGAAGGACAAGCACGGCATGCTCATCCCCAACCTCACCAAGGACGCCTTTGAAGTTTACGAGGATGGCAAGCCACAGACGATCAAATACTTTTCGGCGGAGTCGAACCAGCCGCTGACGCTGGGCATCATGATCGATACCAGCGCCAGCCAGACCCGCGTGCTCGATATCGAGCAGTCGTCTTGCGCCGAATTCCTGCGCGAGGTGCTCCGCCAGAAAGACATGGCGTTCGTCATCAACTTCGATGTCGATGTGGACCTGGACCAGGACTTCACCAACAACATTCGCGATCTGACCCACGCGCTGAATAAGATGCAGATCAATGCGGGCATCGGCGGCGGACCGCCCGGACTGGGCGGAGGCCCGGTGCCCACCGTTCCGCGCGGCACGTTGCTCTACGATGCGATCTACCTTGGCGCCGACGAAAAGCTGAAGACCGAAGTTGGCCGCAAAGCCATGATCATCTTTACCGACGGTGAAGACCAGGGCAGCCGTTTGCGCATTCAGGATGCCATCGAAGCCGCGCAGAAAGCTGACACCATCTGTTATGTAATTCTGATCGCCGATCGCGGATTCTATGGAGGCTTCGGCTACAGTGGAGACGCTGACATGGAGAAGCTCGCACAGGCTACCGGCGGCAGAGTCATCGAGGTTGGCAATAAGCAGGACAGACTGAAACAGGCCTTCGACCAGATTCAGAACGAGCTGCGCAGCCAATACAACATCGGTTACACCCCAACCAATAACAAGCTGGACGGCACTTACCGTAAGATTCAGATCAAGGTCAAAAGCGGCGATTACAAAGTGCAGGCGCGGCAAGGCTACTACGCTTTGGCGAAGGAAGACTAAAGCGGCGGTTTGACAGCGCGGCGCAGCCTACAAATCGGGTGACAAACTGGCGGGCGAACGATAGTCTCTACCTGACTCTACACACCGCGCGCCGGAATTTTCTCAGGGAGTCCATTCCTCAACCAAATGATTGCTCATATTCTCGAGATAGTCGGGACCTGGATTGTCAGCGTTATTTCCGCGGCGGGTTATCCCGGGGTGATGTTTCTGATGGCCATCGAATCGGCTTGTATTCCCCTGCCGTCGGAAATCATTATGCCGTTTTCCGGATATCTGGTGTACACCGGCCGCTTTTCGCTGATTGCTGTTGCCACCTTCGGCGCGCTGGGCTGCAATCTGGGCTCAGTGCTGGCCTATGAGATCGGCTACTTCGGCGGCAGACCTTTGGTTGAACGCTATGGACGCTACATCTTCCTCAGCCAGCGCGAGCTCGCCATCGCCGATCGCTTCTTCGAGAGCCGCGGCGCGATTGCCGTCCTGATCGCGCGTCTGCTTCCGGTCATCCGCACGTTTATCGCGCTGCCTGCCGGCATCGCGCGCATGCCGCGGCTGAAGTTCCACATCTACACGTTTGTCGGCTCCTGGCCGTGGTGTTTCGTGCTTGCCTATATCGGCATGAGGCTGGGCAGGAGCTGGGACACCGATCCTCGCCTGAAGATGTGGTTCCATCGTCTGGATGCGCTGATCCTCGCCGTCATTCTGGTCGCGGTGGTGTATTTCATCTGGTCGCACGTGCAGCATCGAATCGGAGCGGGCGCCGCCGAAGAAGCGACGGACTAAGCATCATCATCAATAGCCATGTGAGATCGTTCTGTTCCCTATCCCAATGTGGCTCGTTTAGTCACGTTTGTAACCACGCTGCCCCCACAAATCGGCAGCTCAGGTTAGAATTGATCCAACCAACTGGAGAGAGGCTTGGTCCATCGCTGCCGAATGGCAGTGCTTCGGAATAGTATGACTTACCTCGGTTTGCGCGTTCGCTTCCGGCGAGGATGCGCGTCTCAACTCGGAATCTGGCTTCTGGTTGCCCCGGCTTTGGCGCTTGTCCTCTCCGGGTGCAGCCGCACGAATGCCGATGCCCCGCAGGGCCCTCCGGTTATGCCGGTCAAGGTCGAAAAAGTACAGGACCAGCAAATTGGCGACACCTCGGAATACATCGCTACCATCAAGTCGCGCCATTCCGCCACCATCATGTCCGATGTGGAAGGCTGGATCTTCGGTATTAACGTTCATTCCGGCCAGTTCGTACGCAAAGGCGACACGCTGATGGAAATCGATCCGCGCCAGCAGCAAGCGGCGGTGCAGAATTACGATTCGCAGCGGCGTTCGAAGGAAGCGAACCTCGCTTGGGCGAAGTCGCAGTACGAACGCACCAAGGCGCTCGCCGCCGCGGGTGTTGTCAGCAAGCAGGACCTCGACCAGGCGCAGTCCAATTACGACGCCGCGGTGGCGGACGTGAAGGCCAGCGAGGCGCAGATCGACTCATCCAAGGTCCAACTGAAGTACTACAACGTGTTCGCCCCGACCGATGGCATTGTGGGTGACGTGCCCGTGCATGTCGGTGACCGCGTCACCAATACGACGCCACTGACCACCATCGACGAGCGCACCGGACTCGAGGTCTACATCTCGATTCCGTCCGAGCATGCGCGCGATATCAAGATGGGCGCGCCGGTGGAAGTGGTTGATCAAAGCGGAAACGTACTCCTGCGGACGAATGTGTACTTCATCTCTCCGCAGGTGGAATCGGGTACGCAATCGATTCTGGTGAAAGCGCCGGCGGACAAGGCGGCCGATGTCCTGCGGTCGATGCAGCTGGTGCGTGCCCGCGTGGTGTGGAATTCGCACTCCGGCATCACGATTCCGGTCGTCGCGGTGACCCGCATCAGCGGACAATTCTTCGCATTCGTTGCCCAGCAGGACAATGGCAAACTGGTGGCGCGTCAAGTCCCACTCGAACTGGGCGAGATCGTCGGCAACAATTACGCGGTGCTCAGCGGATTGAAGTCCGGCGAGGAAGTGGTTGTCTCCGGCGGGCAGAACCTGGCCGACGGCATGCCGATCCGCATTGAGCAGTAGCTCTACCAAGGGGCATTGGGTTGTTTTCCGACTTCTTCATCAAGCGTCCGGTCTTCTCCACCGTGACTTCACTGTTCATCGTGATTGCGGGGGCGGTGTGCATTCCGTTCCTGCCGGTGGCACAATTTCCGGACCTGGCGCCGCCGCAGATTGCCGTCAATAGCTTTTATGTCGGCGCCAACGCCACGACGGTTGAATCTTCGGTAACCACGATTCTGGAAGAAGCCATTAACGGCGTGGAAGGCATGCGCTACATGACTTCCACCAGCGGCAACGATGGCAGCAGTTCCATCAACATCACCTTCGAATTGACGCGCCCGCTCGATCTCGCCGCCGTCGACGTGCAGAACCGTGTGCAGGGCGTGCTGGGCCGCCTGCCCGATGAAGTCAAAACCACCGGCGTCACGGTCAACAAGGTATCGACATCGTTTGTACTGGCAGCGGGCTTCTATAGCGAAAACAATCGTTATAACGAAGAGTTCATCAGCAATTACATCGACATTTATGTGAAAGACGCGCTCAAGCGCATTCAGGGTGTAGGCGATGTCCAGATCTTCGGCGAGCGCAAATACTCGATGCGCCTATGGCTCGATCCCACGCGGCTGGCGGCCCGTGGTCTGACAGCGTCGGATGTAGTCTCCGCGCTGCAGCAGCAGAACGTGCAGATTGCCTCCGGGCAGGTGGGCGCCGAGCCAACCGCGAAGACGCAGATGTACCAGATCAGCGTGCGCGCCATTGGCCGTCTCACCGAGCCCGCGCAGTTCGACAACATCATCCTTAAGCCGGGGACGAATGGCGCGCTGGTGCGGCTCAGCGACGTCGGCCATGCCGAACTTGGCGCGGAAGACTACAGCGGCAAACTGCGCTTCAACGGCTATAGCGGTGTGGGCATCGGCGTCAGCCAATTGCCGACCGCCAATGCGCTGGATGTGGACCACGCCGTGCGCGCTGAACTGGCGCGGTTGTCGAAACGTTTTCCGCCCGGTCTGCATTATGCGGTTGCATTCGACACCACGACCTTTGTCGGCGAATCCATCCGCGAAGTGCTGAAGACCCTGGTGGAGGCGATCCTCTGCGTGATGCTCGTCATGCTCGTCTTCCTCCAGGACTGGCGCAGCACCCTCATTCCCGCGGTCGCGATTCCGGTATCGCTGATCGGCGCCTTCGCCTTCATCCGCCTGCTGAACTTTTCCATCAATACCCTGACGCTGTTCGGCATCGTGCTGGCCACCGGCCTGGTAGTGGACGACGCCATCGTTGTCATCGAAAACATCCAGCGGCACATGGGCGAAGAACATTCCGATTCGCACGTCGCCGCCTCCAAAGCCATGGGCGAAGTCACCGGGGCCGTGGTCGCGACCTCACTCGTACTCGTCGCTGTGTTCGTGCCGGTCGCGTTCTTCCCCGGAACGACAGGCCTGCTCTACAAGCAGTTCTCGCTCACCATCGCGTTCTCGATTGCGATTTCGGCATTCAACTCGCTGACCTTCACGCCTTCACTTTCGGCCTTGTTGCTGAAACCAGAAAGCGGCAAGAAGAATGCCTTCTTCCGCGGCGTAGAACACATTCTGCATCGCACCACGGCGCGTTACGTCTACAGCGCGAAAAAAGCCGTCCGCATGCGCTATGTGGTGCTGGTGCTCTTCTTTGCCGGACTGGCCGCGACCTACGTTGTGTATAAGCTCGTGCCCACTGGTTTCGTTCCGGACGAGGACCAGGGCTGGTTCATGATTACGGTACAAGCGCCGCAGGGCGCCTCGGTGGAATACACCTCGCAGGCCATGCGCGGCGTGGAAGCCGTATGCGCGAAAGAGAAAGACATCATCGGCGCATTTACCGTCGTGGGTTTCAGTTTCAGCGGCAGCGGCGCGAACAAGGGCATGGTTTTCCTGAATCTGGCGAACATCGCCAAGCGCAAGGGTCCGCAGGATTCTGCTCCCGCAATTGTGAACCGGTTGCGCGGCCCGCTGAGCCAATTGACCGAAGTCCAGGCGATCCCATTTCTGCCTCCGGCGATTTCCGGCATCAGCAGCTTCGGCGGCTTCACGTTCGAGGTGCAAGACGAGGGCGGCAATTCCGTTGAAGAGCTTTATAACGTCACCCAGACCCTGGTGCGCGAGGGCAACTCGCGCAAAGATCTCAGTGGCCTGTTCAGCGCTTTCACCGCGAATGATCCGCAGTTCGTGGTCAAGATCGACCGCGCCAAAGCGCGCAGCCTGCAAGTGCCAATCCAGCAGATCAGCGATGCCTTGCAGGTTTACATGGGCTCGGCGTACGTGAACGACTTCGACTTTAACAATCGCGCCTATCGCGTTTACGTGCAGGCGGATCAGAGCTTCCGCCGCCGCCCGCGCGATATCCGCGAGTATTACGTGCGCGCCGACAACGGCGATATGATTCCCCTCGACAACGTCGTCAATATTACGGAGTCGACGTCGCCGCAGGTCATCACCCACTACAACCTGTTCCGCTCGGCCGAGATCGATGGCTCGGCCGGACCGGGCTACAGCTCAGGTCAGGCCATTCAGGCGATGGACCAGGTCGCGCAGCATCTGCCGATCGGCTTCAACTACTCGTGGTCGGGACTATCGCTGGAAGAGATCAAGTCGGGCAAGCAATCGGCGGCGCTCTTCGGGCTTGGCTTGCTGCTGGTTTACCTCACGCTGGCAGCACAATACGAAAGCTGGGTTCTGCCGTTCATCATTCTGCTGAGCGTGCCCATGGCCATGCTCGGCGCGCTGATTGCGCAATCGCTGCGCGGACAACTCAACGACGTCTACTGCCAGATTGGACTGGTGATGCTGATCGGTCTCGCCTCGAAGAACGGTATTCTGATCGTGGAGTTCGCCGAGCAGCTGCGCCACAAGGGTCTGTCCATTCGTGAAGCTGCGGTCGAAGCCGCACGCATTCGCCTGCGGCCCATCCTGATGACCTCCTTCGCCTTCATCCTCGGCGTGCTGCCGCTGGTGTTCGCCACCGGAGCAGGCTCGGAAAGCCGCCACTCCGTAGGGACCACGGTCTTCGGCGGCATGATCGTTTCCACCGTGCTGAACCTGTTCTTTATTCCGGTGCTGTACGTGATTGTGGAATCACTGCGCGAGCGGGCGCCGGTCACCGCGTCTTAGGATTGCAACCAAGGTTTTGAAGGGGCGCAGCTTTAGCTGCGCCTGCAGAAGTCGTTTATTTTTGTCAATCCGAGCGGGCTTCAGCCCGCGAGGAATCTGCTTTTTCTGATTTTTCCAACAACCTGTTCAGGCGTGCAGAAGCGAGTTCCTGTCAAGGGTCGACTTTAGTCGCCGAGGTCACTTAGTGCACGAAATGCTGCACGATGTTATAGGCGAAGAACGCAGCCACGTACGCGACAGCCGTCATGTAGGTGAATTGCAGCGCCGGCCACTTCCAGCCGTTCGTCTCGCGACGCACGATAGCAATCGTCGACATGCATTGCATGGCGAAAGCGAAGAAGACCAGCAGCGCGACCGCTCCGGCAAGCGAAAGCTCGTGACGCAGCGCGACCTGCAAATCGCTGGCGTGGGATTGAGGATCGACGCCGTTTAGTGTCCCCATGGTGGCGATGATGACTTCGCGCGCCGCGACCGACGTCACCAGTCCCACCCCGATCTTCCAGTCAAAACCCAGCGGGCGGATGGCGGGCTCGATCATGTGTCCCAGCTTCGCCACCACGCTATTTTCCACCGCCGGCGGCTGTCCATGATGCATGGGGAAATTCGTTGCCGCCCACAGCAGCAGCGTCACCAGCATGATGATGGTGCCGGCGCGGTAAAGGAACGCCTTGCCGCGGTCGACCAGCCGCAGTCCCAGCGACGACACCGTCGGCCAGCGATAGGGCGGCATTTCCAGGATGAACGGCGAGTCCTTACTTTTCAGAATCGTCGACTTCAGCAGCCGCGCGGTTGTCACCGCCATCAGAAATCCCAGGACATACAGGCCCAGCATCGCCGCCGCGCGCGTCCCGAGGAATGGACCCAGCAACCGGTGGTCGGGAAGGAACGCCGCGATCACCATGGTGTAAACCGGCAGCCGCGCCGAGCACGTCATAAACGGCGCAATCAGGATGGTAGCCATGCGGTCGCGCTTGCTCTCGATGGTGCGCGTCGCCATGATCGCCGGCACCGCGCAGGCATACGCCGACAGCAGCGGGATAAAGCTCTTGCCGTTCAGACCGACGCGCGACATCGTGCGATCGGCGATCACCGCCGCGCGCGAGAGATAGCCGGAGTCTTCGAGAATGCCGATCACCAGAAACAGCAGCAGAATCTGCGGCAGGAAAACCAGCACTGAACCGGTGCCCTTCCACACGCCATTGATCAGCAGCGACTGCAACATGCCCGGCGCCATGTGACGCCCGAGCTCGGCGCCGGTGGTATCGAGAAACTTTTGCAGCAGGTTCGAAAGCGGCTGGCCCAAGGCGAAGATGGTCTGGAAGACAGCGATCACGACCACTCCGAAAATGATTGGTCCCCATACACGATGCAGGAAAATGGAGTCGAGCCGCGCTGTCCACAGCGGAGTAGCCGGACGCCGGTAGCCGGCATTAGCGCCGACGCGCACCGCCCATTCGCGATAACCGCGGGTGCTGCCGACCACCGGCAACTCCAGCGGCTCGGGGCTCGGCGTAGACGAAGAAAGAAAATTCTGCACCGCCTCCAGACCTTCGCCCGTGGTGGCGCTGACCAGCGCTACCGGTGTCCCAAGCTCGCGCGCCAACGAAAGCACGTCGATGCCGCCATCCTGCTTGCGCAGTTCATCCGCCATGTTCAGCAGCACCAGCGTCGGCAGGCCGAGCGCGATGACGCGCGCCGCCAGCACCAGGTGGGTGTGCAGATTGGTCGAGTTCAGAACCAGGATGATCGCATCGGGCCGCGGCGTTCCCGGCATATTGCCGTTCAGCACATCGACGGCGACCTTCTCGTCTTCCGACTTGGGAATCAGGCTGTAGACGCCGGGCAAGTCGATGAGCGCAACCTCATCGCCGTTGGCATCGCGGATATAGCCGGTGTGGTGCTCGACCGTGACCCCGGGGAAATTGCCGACCTTCTGGCGCAGGCGGGTCAGCCGATTGAAGAGGGTGGTCTTGCCGGAATTGGGCGGCCCAACCACCGCGATGGTGCGATAGGATGTGCCGGCTTCGTCCCTGGGCGGCGCGACCGCGTGACAGCTCATGGCCGAAGCTCCATCGATCAGTCTCCGAACGCGGGGGCGCCAATCAGCTCCACATCGATATTGCGGGAGAGATCGCGGCGCATGGCAATCTCGGTGCCGTCCACGCGATAGACCCGGGGATCACCGCCGGGGCCGCTGCGCAGGACTTTCACCACCAGTCCGGGAACGAAGCCCAGGTTCATCAAATGTTCGGCTACCGGAGGGGAAAGCTTCAAATCGGCCAGGATGGCGCTCTCCCCTACCCTGAGGTCGGCCAGCGCGCCGTGCCGCTGCCCCTGGGGCGCGGGTTTCCGGCGGCCGAATATGAAGTTGAAAATCATTTTCAATTCCAACTTTATTTTAATCCTTCTCTGCCCCGGGGCAACGACCAAAGTCACACCCGTTTGTGATCTGCGACCAATTCGGGGAAGGGTTCCGGGAATGGTAATAAAGGATTTGCTTGCTGCAACTTACCCGCCTTCCCTGGGCCGGCCTCAGCGGCGCATCGCCAGCGTCCGCCACAGCCACTTACCACGTACGGCCGTAACTGCACGCCAATCAACAGATGTCCCGCGCTCGCGTCGCGTTTCGGCCGCATTCACGATTTTGTTGCAATTCCCCGGCAACACGACGTTACGCCGAGAGCTGCGGAAGCCATGCCGGCAATTCAAACCGCTAGCGGACTTCCACCGTTACCGTGAAGGTCTTCACCGGCGGCACGTTGTATTCCCACGAGCGGCGATACAGCAGCGTGAGATGAACCACCCCTGCCGACGCAGCCCTGAACTCAAACACCGCCGTCTGCGGCGCGCCCACGGCTCCGCTTGTGCTGCGCAGGTGGGAGTGCTTCGTCAATTTCAGCGGAGCAGGATCGCCGCTCACCGACCAGTCATAGCCGGTCGAGGGATTCGACGGCAGCTTCACGACCAGCAGCTCCCCTGTCGTAAGATCGACATTCGTGGAATTGTCTTGATCCGTTATCGTCACTGGGGACCGAGCGGATTGCGGTTTGGCAGAAGAGCCTGCCGCCTGCCCGGCTACGGCAATGCCGGCAGACAAAAGCACGCCAAGCAGGATGGTGAGGATGGCAAAGCGAAACGGCACGCGTATCTCCCTGGGCGAAATCGCTGGCGAAGAGACTCAGCTTCCAACCTGCAATTGTCAATACAAACCGTGACCGGAGTTCAGCTTCCAATCGCTCAACCCGGCCAGCACTGCCGACCAAAACGCGAAGGAGTAAACGAATGAGGCCAGCCCGTCGATGATCACCGTCGTCGGCCACACTCTTTCGCATTGGCATATCGCTGTTGCCTGGACCATCTTCCTTGCCAGCTATCTGGTCTTCGCCATCGGCCGGCTGCCGGGCACAAAAATCGACCGCCCGGCGATGGCCGTCATCGGCGCGGTCCTCATGTTCGCCTTCGGCATCCTGGGGCCGAAGGAAGCCATCGCCAGCGTCGACTTCACCACGCTGGTGCTGCTGTTCTCGATGATGCTCATCGTGGCCAGCCTGCACCTTGCCGGTTTCTTCGAGTGGGTGACAGAACTTGCCATCGAACACCTCAGCGGCAGCCGGCTTTTGCCGGGCGTCATCTTCGTCAGCGGGATTCTGTCGGCATTCCTGGTCAACGACATTGTCTGTCTGGTAATGGCGCCGCTGATTCTCGGACTCTGCCGCCGCATGCGCCTGCGGCCCGTCCCCTATCTGCTCGCGCTCGCGACCGCCTCCAACATCGGCAGCACGGCAACCATCACCGGCAATCCCCAGAACATTCTCATCGGATCGTTGTCAGGAATTCCGTATCGTGATTTTCTGCAACACCTCGGGCCGGTCGCCCTGATGGGATTGTTCATTGATTGGGCAGTGTTGCACTGGGTTCATCTGCGTAATGGGAACGGCGCCGCGTTGGCAACCAAGCCGGAGGAACCGGCAGCTACCGCGCGGTCGGAGATGCATCCTGCGTGGCCGGTCGCAGTCAGCATTGGCGTGCTCGCCGGATTTTTTGCCGGATTTCCGCCCGCGCTGGTCGCGGCCACCGGAGGCGCGCTGTTGCTGGTGCAACGGCGTCATAAGCCCAGCGCAATCTATGGCGATGTCGACTGGTCGCTGCTGATGTTGTTCCTCGGGCTTTTCCTCATCATCGGCGGCGCCGAGCAGGCGGGCATTACGCAGCAACTGCTGGCCATTGCGGAACGATTGAACCTGCACAACACCGGCATCTTCACCGGTGTGGTCACGCTGCTGTCGAACCTCGTCAGCAATGTGCCGGCGGTGATGCTGCTGAAGGGGCTCGTGCCGCAATTCCAGAATCAGCACATGGCATGGCTGCTGCTGGCCATGAGCAGCACGCTAGCCGGTAACCTGACAATCACGGGTTCGGTGGCGAACATCATTGTGGTGGAAAAGGCGCGTGGCGAGGTACACGTCGGATTCCTGCAATACATGAAGATCGGCGTTCCGGTGACACTGCTCACGCTGGGCGTGGGCTTGCTTTGGCTGCGAGTCTTCTAGCAGCAACAGAAATGGGAGGAGCGAGCCGCTCCTCCCATGCTCTGCAAGCGCACACCAGAGGAAGAAGTTATTCCCGGTAGGGCTGCCAGGGATCGTCGCCCGGTTTCATCAAGACGATGCTCGCTTTTGCCGGCGGCGCATTGTAGAAGTCCACGCTGTACGACTTGATCAGTGTCTCGCGGTCCCAGGTCGAAAAGCTTTGCACCAGTTCGCTGTCGGCATCGAACTCCCGCCCCAGCCGGTTCGGTACCCACTGCCAGGTGTAATCGACCTTGGCAACGTGCGGCCGCAGCAGAGTAACCTTGTCGATCGACACCAGCTTGCGCTCGGCGAGCGGCACCGAGTAGGCAGTGCTCTCGTCTTTCTTCGCCTTCTGTACCCCTTCGATATTGCTCAGAACGTTATCGCCCGGCCCGGTGATCTCGACGGTAAGCAAGGTCTGCCCCTTGGGCTTCGTCATCACAATGCCTGCCTTTGACAGCAGCTTATAAAGCGGGTCCGCTTGGCCATTGGCGGGATCGACCGTCCCGGTAGAGAAGTGGACGACGGCCGGACCCTGCGCCCGCAGGATGCCATTGACCGTCGCCGTGGCCTGTGCGACGGACAAGGTTTCTCTGGATGTACTGATGAAGTAATAGATGAAGCCGCCCAGCAGCAGCGCCAGAGCGGTAGCCAGCAGCCACGGGGCGAAGTTGTGGGACTTCTCCTCCATGGCGATCTCGGCAGCAAAGAGTTCGGGTTCTGCGGGAGGGATTTCCAGTTGCGCCTTGGGTTCGTTGGTCGGTGGTTCACTGATGGTCGGCATAAGTCGCACCCCTGCGGCGACGCGCTGCCTGACGCTCGACCGTGCTGCTCAATGGCGGCACAGGACAGCCGCGCACAACTCCAGTATGGACTTTGCGAACGCTGGCGCAGTGAGCGAGGTCACGGGATCGTGTGAGGGATTGGCCGGGGAGCGCTATCCACTACCCTGCATCACCTGGCACGAATAGGTTTTCACCACCAGCCAGACGCTGGTTCCGTTCTGTAGCCGTAACGATTCCCGCGCTGCTGGCGTGATGTGCACTTCAAATCGCGCCCCGCAGTTCACGAGGGCAATTACCATCACGTCACGCTGTTCCAGCGACTCGATCCTTCCCGGGAACACATTGCGCGCGCTCAATCCCTCCGGCTGCAAGGACGCCAGCAGAATGTCGCCAGCGCGGACACCGACGCGGACAGGGCGCGCGCCGTCGATGCGCGAGAGCGGCACTTCGAGGGCGGTCCCCGTGCCGGCGATGCGGCAGGTCATCGTGCCCTGCTCGGGATGAGCGGTGACGAAGGTGCAATCGAAGATGTTTTCGAATCCCGCCAGTTGCGCGATCGTCTCCGCCTGCGGCCGGTGCAGCACATCATGCGCTGAGCCTTGCGCCAGGATGCGTCCGGCATCCAGCGCGATCACGCGTTCACCCAACGCGAACACCTCCTCGCGCTGGTGGGTCACGTACATCACAGGAATTCGCTGCTTCTCGTTCCATGCCCGCAGGTCGTCGAGAATCTGCGTCTTCACCAGGGCGTCCAGCGCGGTAAGCGGCTCATCGAGCAGTAGCGCGCGCGGACGCAGTACCAGCGTTCGTGCCAATGCCGCCCGCTGACGCTCACCGCCGGAAAGCTCTGCCGGACGCCGCGCAGCCAGCGCCGCAATGCGCAACGACGCCAGCACTTCGTCGACGCGCGCCCCGCGCTCCGGCTGCGCCAGATTATGCAACCCGTATTCGACGTTCTCGCGTATCGACATGTGCGGAAACAGCGCGAGCGATTGCAGCAAGTAACCGACGCGACGCCGGTGTGCCGGGAGGTTTACGCCGGTGGCCGCCTCAAACAGTACGTCTTGAGCGATGGCGATGCGGCCGGCTGCCGGCGTTTGCAGCCCGGCGATGCAGTCGAGCAGCGTCGTCTTGCCCGCCCCCGACGCGCCAAAGAGAATCGTGAATCCTGCAGGAACGCTGAAATCCACATCCAGCCGAAAAGAAGACGCGCGCTCGCCGGCAACGCGCGTGCGGACGCGAACGCTGAGCATTTCTGCCGGCGCCGCTTCTGGCGCGCTCATCGCCACTCCCAAAGGTTCCACAACGCGCTTCGCCGCAAGCCATAGATCGCCGCCAGCAGCACGAAGCACAGCGCCAGCAGCAACAGAGCGGTGCGATTCGCGGCTGCGTAATCGAGCGCTTCGACCTGATCGTAGATCAGGATGGAGATCGTGCGCGTTGCCCCGGGAATATTGCCGCCGATCATAAGCACCACCCCGAACTCGCCCAGCGTGTGCGCGAAGCTGAGGACGAACCCAGTCAGCACGCCGGGTAATCCCAGAGGAAGCAGGATGCGCCAGAAGGTGCGCCAGCGTGACGCGCCGAGCAGCGCCGAGGCCTGCGCGAGTTTCGGATCGATCGCAGCAAAAGATGTGGTCATCGGCTGGACCGCGAACGGCAGACTGTACAGAACCGATCCGATCACTAATCCTTCGAAGGTAAACGCCAGCGTATGTCCTGTGGTCTCCTGATACCAGCGCCCGGCCGGGCTGAGCGGCCCGAGCGCCACCAGAAGATAGAAGCCCAGCACGGTCGGCGGCAGCACGATCGGCAGCGAGACCAGCGCCTCGATGAAAAACTTCCAGCGCCGTGGCGAATACGCCAGCCAGTAGGCGAGAGGAACGCCGATGACCAGCAGAATGGCCGAGACAATCAGTGCAAGCCGCAGCGTCAGCGTGAGTGCCTGAATGATCATCAGTGTGAGGGTAGCGCGAAGCCGTATTGTCGCAGGATCGCAGCGCCGTCCGGGGAAATAACAAAATCGATAAAAGCCTGGGCTTCTTTGTTGTGCTTTGACGATGACACAATACCCACGACCTGCTCGATGGCAGGATAGTCCTGCGCCGGGATCTCCCAATAACGGCCGGAATTTTTCATCGCAGGAGATGCCGCCAGCGCCAGCGGAATCAGACCCGCCTGCGCATTGCCCGATTGCACGAACTGCGCCGCCTGGCTGACATTCTCGCCCAGAACCAGCTTCCCGGCGATCTTATCCTTAATCCCCAGACTCTCGAGCGCGGCCATCGCCGCCCGCCCATAAGGCGCATGCTCGGGATTGGCGATCGCGATTTTCTTCACCGCCGGCTCCAGCAGCAGGTTCGCCTTGAGTTTTTGCGGATCCAGTCGCGACGCCTTCGGCACCCACAAAACCAGACGACCCACCGCATAGGTTCGCAGCGATCCGCTTTCGATCAGTCCGGCAGCAGCGAGTTTCTTTGGATATTCGGCATCGGCGGAGAAAAAAAGATCGTAGGGCGCGGCGTTCTGGATCTGGGAATAGAAATTGCCGGAAGCGCCGAACGACAGACTGACTTTATTACCGGTCTTCTGCTCGTAGCGCGAAGCCAAATCTTTCATGGCATAGTTCAGGTCCGCAGCCGCGGCGACGGTCAGGTCTTGGGCGAGCGCGCCGGTCGCGCACCAAACCCCCAGCAGCAATGCCAGAAGAACCCGTTTCACACCCGCGAAATCCTTCACTGTGACGGAAGTCGTGGTTCAGTCTACACAAATCGAGAGAATTGGGCGACTTTATGCGATTTGTGGTAGTGTCCTAAATTTCCCGCGAAAAAGCCCCACTCCTGCGGGGGAGGGGGCCGGAACGAGACCGGTATTTGTTACAGACAGGTTGCAAACGCTTGCAACCAGGTGCAGAAATTATCATTCTTGACGGCGTTGGAAAGCCGACCGACAATCGTAGCGTCACTAGTCTCGTAGCTGTTTCAGCCGCGGGCATGACGATTCGAAAGTGGGGTTCGATATGCAGATTCGTCGGCTCATGACCGTATTATCGCTGTTGTTGTTCAGTACCGCGGCGTTTGCACAGAACATTCATCGCGTTCCGGAAGGCGGCTCTGATCTCGCCTACCTTGCTCTGGCAGGCGCCTCTTGCATCGGAGCGGTCGTCTATCGCTTCCGTCGCTAGCTGTCAGGCAGCCGAAGTCGTACTCGCGAGCACTTTGCAAGTGACCGATTCGCCTATCGGTGTGGCAGTTTAATCGTCGATGATTGCTCCCCTCATCCTTAACTGACACGAAAGAGCCACCCTCTTTCCATAGTTTGTGCTTTCCTGCTTGACCAGAGCGGGCATTTTCTGACAGAGTAAGCGACACGAGTTGTCGCGTGGGGTGGTGCCGTCTGCACCGAGTCGCGCGATTGCTTCGCTCGCGCCAAACTGATGATACGCATTGAGGTCACGCTCAACGCCGATCCCACCGCGATCAGTCCGGTTGTGGAAGGCATTATGGAAATGTCGCGTGGCCTCGACTGCACCGCCGGCAAAGAATTCGAAATCGAGACAGCGCTGCGCGAGGCGCTGGCCAATGCCATCGTTCATGGCTGCAAGAACGATCCCACCAAGAAAGTGCAATGCTGCGTCGGTTGCGACGAAGAGCGCGGCATGCTGATCATCGTGCGCGATCCCGGCGCCGGCTTCGACCCCTTCGAGGTCCCCGACCCCTGCCATGAAGAAAATGTCTACTCCCACCACGGCCGCGGCATCTACCTGATCAATCAGTTGATGGATGAGGTGAAGTTCGAGAAGAACGGCGCCGAAATTCACATGCGAAAGTACTGAAGCGCCCCTACACGTGGCCGCAGTGGGTACGGAATTAACCGGTCTGCTCGCAAATGAAGAACCGTACGAAGGCCATAATTCACATCGTGGCTGCTGCCGCAGTGCTTGCGCTTGCGCCCGAATTGTATTCGCAGGCTCCAGCGCCGACTCCGTTCTTTTCGTTGACGCTCGTTGTCACGCCACGTAATTTCAAAACCGGCTCCGACATTGTTATGGAGGTCGACCTTACAAATACTACAAACGAGGGAAAAGAAATCGCAATTTGCCTCGGCATGAGTGTGGATTGCAACTTTGCAATTTATGTTCGGGATAGTCGCGGTAATTTGCTGCCCCAACCCCAGCCGCCTTCAGTTTGGAGCCTCGCGGACATGTCCGTCGAACCGGGTCAGACCGTAAAGTTTGTCTCGAACCTCTCGAAGCTGTTTGACCTCAGCCGTCCCGGTCGCTACGACATTCAAGTGGAGAGAGGGACTGTGCGCTCAAACGTCAGCCGTATTGCGGTCTCGGCGCGGTGATAGGAATTGCGCGCCGGTCACCCGGATGACCCGCTTGCAACGCTTCAACCCCGTCGCCATTCCAGAACGCTCCTTATTTGCTCTTGACCGCCGGTTCGCTTTTTTCCGCCTGATGGTACTCGCGGCGGATCCTCTCCAGGTCCACTTGCGGCTTGGGGAGCTGCAGGCCAATATCCTCCAGGGTCGCGGCAATGATCTGCGACACCGCCAGATTGCGAAACCACTTGTGATTCGCCGGGATGATGTACCAGGGCGCATGCTTACTGCTGGTTTCCGCAAACACGTCCTCGTAGGCCTTCCTGTAATCGTCCCAGTATTCGCGCTCGCGGTAATCGTTCTCGCTGATCTTCCAGTTGCGCGCAGGATCGACCAGCCGCTCGCGGAAGCGCTCCAGTTGTTCTTCCGGGCTGATGTACAGAAAGAACTTGACGATGTGCGTGTTGTTGTCGCGATAGAGTGTGCTCTCGAAATCGTGGATGAAGTCGTAGCGTTTTGACCAGACCGTCTTCGGCACCAGCTTGTGGACCCGCGCCACCAGCACGTCTTCATAATGCGAGCGGTTGAAGACCGCGACCATCCCCTTGGCTGGCGCATGCGGATGGACGCGCCACAGGAAATCGTGTTTCAGCTCCTCCGCAGTTGGCTGCTTGAACGCCGAGACCACCGTACCTGCGGGATTCATCGCTCCCATCACATGCGATACCGTGCCATCTTTGCCGCCGGCATCCATCGCCTGCAGCACAATCAATAACGAATGCGTGGCGTCGGCGTAGAGCAGGTACTGGAGTTGGCTGAGCCGGTTGCGGTACTTCTCGGTCTCAGCCTTCGCATCCTTTTCCGAGACATGTTTGCCGGAATAGCCGGGATCGATGTCGGCCAGCTTGGGCTTGGCACCCGGCTTGACCACGAACACCTTGCGATAATCCATGCCAACTCTCCCAAGCTCGCAGCAATCGCGACCGAGATAATTGTCTCGCACTTCTGCGTTAGGAATACGGTGGTGAGGCGCTCTGGTGCATCCAACTATTGCTATAATGCAAGCATGTCAACAAGCAGACAAGTCAGCGTGCTTTCTGTCCGGCTGCCCGCATCGAAGCTGCGCCGTATCAAGAGCCTGGCTGCGAGTCGTGGCGTAACCTTGCAAGAGGCCGTGGATCAGGCGCTGGAGGCGTGGGCGTTCAACCCAAGGTCTGCTCACCGGCTCTCCCTGGACGCACTCGAGGGGTCCCTTGCCGGCGTCGACGTGGAGAAGCTCATGATCGACGACCGTAAGGCCGAACTGGCGAAGGAACGAGCTCGGCTTAGATGAGGGACCTGGTCCTGGACCCGTGGGCCGTCCTCGTTTGGCTCAAGCGCCAGGAGCCGGCGGCGGAGAAGACTCGCGCCTTCTTCAAAGCTGCCGAACGCGGCGAATATCGCCTGTTGATGAACCTCGTCAATCTCGGCGAAGTTTTCTATATCTGCGCGAAAGCCCGCAATCTGGCCTACGGACGGCGAGTCTTGGAAACCTTACACCCGCGGATCACGACCATCTCGGCGCATGACGAATTAGTGATGCTCGCTGCCACGTTGAAGGCTCGCCACCCGATCTCTTACGCCGACGGCTTCGCCGCGGCCACTGCCCTGCTGCAGGATGCGCCGCTGTTGACAGGCGATCCGGAACTGCGGGCTATGGCGGTCAGGGAAAAAGCGCTACGGCTGGAGTGGATCGGTCGTTAGGCCTTAGCGTTGCGCTCATAGACTTCCGCGACTTGATGTCAAAGATCCCTCTGAATAGGACTTTGCCGAGCAGCATTGGCCTCGTGCCCTATCTCACATCCCCCTGTGACCGCCATCACTTCGGCTTGGGCCGTCGCTGGTCAACAATCGAACCATCGTTCGGTACGGGGTGAGCCTCCAAGCCGTAACGGAAATTCCAGGTAGCGGGTTCTCCAGCGTGCCGGTTTCGCGCGCGGAGTAAGACGGGATCGCAGTTCTTCAGATAGCAGCAATTCCCTTCCGATGTTCCCGCAACAGAAAGGGCAGCAATGGCCAAAGGTTCGGTGCAGATCGTGGTCGAGCGTTGTAAAGCCTGCGGTTTCTGCGTGGAATTTTGTCCCACGCATGTGCTGGCGCTTTCCTCGGCCTTCAACGCCAAGGGTTATCACACGCCATATATGGCCCATCCCGACAAGTGCAGCGGCTGCGATCTGTGCGGCATGTACTGTCCCGACTTCGCCATCTTCGGATTCAAAGAACAGGCTATGGCGAAAGCGGAAGATCCCCAGCCGAGCCAAGGAAGCTTGGATGGGGCCCCCGCCGCGGAAGAAACCAAGGAGGAGCAAGATGCACGCTGATCCCGCCGGTGTCATGACCGGCACGCACTTCCTCGACGGCGATCACGCCTGCTGCGAAGGCGCCTTGGCCGCGGGCGCGCGGTTCTCGTCCGGCTACCCCATCACGCCGTCCACGGAAGTCGTCGAGCGCTTCGCCGCGCGCGTTCCCACCGTCGGCGGAACTTTTATACAGATGGAAGACGAGCTCGCCGCCTCCATCACGCTGCAGGGCGCAGTCTGGGGCGGCGCGAAGGCTTTCACCGTAACCTCCGGCCCCGGTTTCTCGCTGATGATGGAGCACATCGGCTATGCCGCTATGACGGAGACGCCGTGCGTCTTCATCGACGTGCAACGCGGTGGCCCATCGACCGGTCTGCCCACGCTCCCCGCGCAAGCTGACATGATGCAGGTGCGCTGGGGCTCGCACGGTGATTACGCCATCATTGCACTCTGCCCCAACTCGCCGCAGGAGTGCTTCGACCTCACCGTCACCGCCTTCAACATGTCCGAGAAGTATCGCTGCCCGGTCTTCGTCATGCTCGACGAAGTCGTCGGCCACATGACGGAGAAAGTCGTCATTCCTCCCGCGGACCAGATCGAAGTTGAGCCGCGCCGCTATACCAAGCTGCCTCCGGAGCAGTTCCTGGCCTACAAGCCCGATGCGGAGCTGGTTCCCGACATGCCGCACGTCGGCGAAGGCTACAACGTACACGTCACCGGCCTCACTCACGATGAGCGCGGCTATCCCGACATGCGGCCCGTCGTGCAGGACCGGCTGGTCAAACGGCTGGTCGACAAGATCACGAAGAACGCGGACAATATTTGCCTCTATGAGGAAGAGAACATCGACGGCGCCGAGGTCGTCGTCGTCTCCTACGGCATCACCTCGCGTGTAGCGCAGCGCGCGGTTGACATGGCGCGCGCCAAAGGCGTGAAGGTCGGCAAGTTCCGCATCATCACCGCTTGGCCTTTCCCCGAAAAACAGATCGCCGAGATCGCCAGTCGCGTGAAAGCGATCGTCGTGCCCGAGCTGAACCTGGGCCAGATGGTGCGCGAAGTGGAACGTTGCGCTGCCGGCAAAGCCGCAGTGCGTTTAGTAGGACACGCCGGCGGTAGCGTACACAAACCCGAAGACATCCTGAACGTGATCCTGGAGGTGGCGTAATGGGGCAGTTTGATCGCGCCGACTTCAGCGAGCACGTATTTGTCATCCCGAGCAAGCCTCTTTTGCGCAGCGAGGGATCTGGGCGCGCCGATTCGTGCCGGTGCACGAAAGGCGCGCATCCTAATTTCAAACCGACCCATTTGCCGGAGGCAAAGCGATGAGCGAAGCGATTGTTCAGCTCCCAGAGAACCCGGTCGAGCAGTTCCTGCGCATGGACCGTATCCCGCACATCTGGTGTCCGGGCTGCGGCATCGGCACCAGCGTGAACTCGTTCGCGCATGCGCTGATCGACGCCAAGATCGATACCAAGCACCTCGCGATCGTCTCCGGCATCGGCTGCAGCGGACGCGTCGCCGGCTACACCAAGTTCGATTCCTTCCACACCACGCACGGCCGCGCCATCCCGTTCGCCACCGGCCTGAAGCTCGCCAATCCGAAGATGAACGTCGTGGTCTACTCGGGTGACGGCGACCTGTTCGCCATCGGCGGCAATCACCTGATTCACGCCGCGCGCCGCAACCTCGACCTGAAGGTGGTCTGCGTCAACAACCTCATCTACGCCATGACCGGCGGTCAGACCGCGCCAACCACGCCCGGCCTGGTGACGACTTCTACCAATCCCTACGGCACCTACGATCCGGCTTTCAACCTGCCGTACCTGGTCGAAGCCGCCGGCGCGGTCTACGTCGCGCGCTGGACGGCGTTCCACGTCAAGCAACTCACGCGCGCCATGCAGGAGATGTTCGCCAAGAAAGGCTTCAGCTTTATCGAGGTGCTGTCGCCTTGCCCGACGCTCTATCAGCGCCGCAACAAGATGGGCGACGGCCTTGATACCATGAAGTTCTACAAGCAGGCCAGCAAAGTGCGTAACGGTGCGCCGACCAGCGAGGTCGGGTTGAGCAAGAGTGGCGAGATCATCGTCGGCAAGTTTGTCGATCGCGAGCGCTCCGACTACGGTGAACTGATGCACGACCGGTTCATCGACGCGCTGGGCGATCGCTACGTGGAAACGGAGGCTTGCACATGCCAGTAACAGAGATCCGTATCGCAGGATTCGGCGGGCAGGGCGTCATTCTGTCGGCCGTCGTCATCGGCAAAGCCGGCTGCATCTATCAGAACGGCTACTCCACCATGACGCAAAGCTTCGGCCCCGAAGCGCGCGGCGGCGCGTGCAGCGCTCAGGTGATTCTGTCGGATTCGCCCGTGCTGTATCCGTATGTGACGCGGCCGGACATCCTGGTCGTCATGTCGCAGGAGGCGTACACGCTGTTCAGTCCGCAGATCAAAGACACCGGCATACTCGTCATCGAAGAAGATCTCGTCCGCATCGGCGAGTTGCCGGCCGGCGTGCGCGTCTACAGCATTCCGGCGACGCGCATCGCGGAAGAGTTGGGCAAGAAGATGGTGCTGAACATTGTGATGGTCGGCTTCTTCGGCGCGGTTTCGCAGATCGTCGATCCCGACGCGCTGCGCAGCGCGGTTGCGGCGTCCGTGCCCGAAGCCTATCGCGAACTGAACCTGAAGGCCTTCGACCGCGGCTTCGAGTATGGAACGAAGGAGCTGAGCGAGATCATCGTCAAGCAGGAGTCGCAAGTGGCGGTTGCCGCCCTGGAAACATAGATTTTCGCAATCCTCCGCGCGAAGCCGGCTAACGATCGCCGGCTTCTTTTTTTGCGTGGAAGTGTCTGGGTAGAGCAGGCCTCCAGAGACTGTGTCGCAACCGGACAAAGAATTTGTGTGGTGGGGTTAGAGCCCAGAATTACCAGACGGCCAGCCGCGCAGCGGCGGCATGAGTTTAGCCCGGGATGCAAACCCCGGGTGAAGGTGGTGAAGACACCGGAGCCGCGTTAGCGGCGACACGGTCTCGTAACCGCCTCGCAAATGTTCGGCTCCCTTTTGAACTTAAGACCCTAGACTCCAACGATCTTGCTTCTGCGCTCCATCAGCACGGTGTCGCGCCA
>Ga0335073_10003713_pt1 | contig 21337 bp, 22 predicted proteins | sample Lox_Sample_22_FD_207093 | JGI IMG/M metagenome (GOLD analysis project Ga0335073, IMG submission 207093) | Soil microbial communities from Loxahatchee National Wildlife Refuge, Florida, United States - Lox_Sample_2.2 | ecosystem: Environmental > Terrestrial > Soil > Wetlands | place: USA...
GCGAGGACGTCGCCCAGCAGAACGGCGGACATCCGGACCAGCGAGCGGTACTCCGTGTCGTACATCACGGCGATCGCCCGGTCGGCCTCCGAGACCCCATGGGGGTAGGCCGAGCCGCCGACGGCACCTAACGGCGGAGAGTCGGCCACGTCTATACAACGCGCCGGGTCCGCGTCTGGCTCAGCACGGGCGCGGAAAGGCTCCGCGCTGGCCGGTCAGAACAGGCGCAGCGCGCCGTCGTCGGCCCCGCGCATCGAGTCGTAGTCCAGGATCACGCAGCGGATGCCGCGGTCTTCGGCCAGCACCCGGGCCTGCGGCCTGATCTCCTGGGCGGCTAGGACGCCCCGCACCGGGGCCAGCAGCGGGTCGCGGTTCAGCAGTTCCAGGTATCGCGTGAGCTGCTCCACGCCGTCGATCTCGGCGCGCCGCTTGACCTCGATGGCGACGCTGACCCCGAGGGCGTCCCGGCACATCAGGTCGACCGGGCCGATCGCGGTCGGGTACTCGCGGCGGACCAGCCGCCAGCCCTCGCCGAGCACGTCCATCTGCACGGCCAGTAGTTCCTGCAGGCGGGATTCGACGCCGTCCTTCTTCAGGCCCGGATCGGTTCCCAGGTCGAACGAGGAGTCGCTGAGGATCTCCTCGATCTCGATCGTGAGCGTCTCGCCGGACTTCCCGGTCACGACCCACCGGCCGGGCTCCTCGGCCAGTCGGCACGGCGGGGACATCCAGTTGAGCGGCTTGTAGCTGCCCCCGTCGGAGTGCACGAGCACCGAGGAGTCTGCCTTGACGATGAGCAGCCGGGTGGCCAGCGGCAGGTGAGCCGAGAGCCTGCCCGCGTAGTCCACGCTGCACCGGGCGATGACGAGCCGCACGGGAGCCCACTGTAGCCCGCGTGCGTGCCGCTCGTGGCATAGCCTGGCGGCCGTGAGCCCGCGCAAGGCACGCCGCCTTCCCGCCGAGGTCCGGCGCAGGCCGCGCGGGGGCGCCGGGCGGGCGGACCTGGCTCCAGGACAGCCCGACGGCGCGCAGCCCGCGGCCAGGCTCGGGCCGCCGCAGACACAGGCCTGGCCGGACGGAGACTGGGTCGTCCGCCAGGTGCCGGGTGTCGCGGCCGCGAAGACGTACCGGTGTCCCGGGTGCGATCAGGAGATCCAGCCCGGCGTGCCGCACGTCGTGGTGTGGCCCGAGCAGGCTCCCGGTCCGGCCGAGCGCCGGCACTGGCACAATTCGTGCTGGCAGCGGCGGCCGCGCCGTCCCCGGACACGCCGGTGAGGGATGAGCCTTTTCATCCTCCCCTGGGGGTCCACATACATTGAGCCCGAGGTGGGCGGATGAAGAAGGTTCATTGATGACCGAGATTCGGGCGAACACGGTCCTGCCTGCGGCCAGGACGCCGGTGACGATACGCACCGCCGACGGCCTGAATCTGGTCGGCGAGCTCGCGCTGCCGGTGCAGCGGCCTGTGGCCGCGACGCTGATCGGCCTGCACCCGCTACCCACGGCGGGCGGGATGATGGACAGCCACGTGCTACGCAAGGCCGCGAACCGGCTGCCCGCGCTGGCCGATCTCGCGGTGCTCAGGTTCAACACCCGGGGCACCGCCTCGGAGCACGGGACCAGTGAGGGCGAGTTCGGCGACGGCGACTCCGAGCGCCATGACGTCGCCGCCGCGATCGGCTACGCGGTCGCGGCCGGTCTGCCGCGGCTGTGGCTGCTCGGCTGGTCGTTCGGCACCGAGCTGGCCCTGAAGTGGGGCAACGCCCCGGCTGTCGAGGGCGCGATCCTGCTCTCGCCCGCGCTGCACCGGACGACCGACGCGGACCTGGACGGCTGGGCGGCGTCGGGGCGCCCGCTGGTCGCGCTGGTCCCCGAGCTCGACGACTACCTGCGTCCGGTCGAGGCGCGGGCCCGGTTCGCGCGGGTGCCGCAGGCGGAGGTCGTGGCCGTGCCCAAGGCCAAGCACCTGTGGGTGGGCGAGCCTTACGTCCGCATCGTGCTGAGCGAGATCGTGCGGCGGGTCAACCCCAGCGCCTGGCCGCTGCCCACCGAGTGGAAAGACTGACCCTTTTCATCCGCCGGTCTCGCGCCGAGAGAACAAGGGCCGTCCAGGGGAGGATGAAACGCTGACCCGCGGCCTCAGACGCGACGGCGCGCCCCCCCGGGTCCGGGAGGCGCGCCGTCGCGCGAGCGGAGGTGTTACTCCGTCCACCACTCCTCGTCGTCAGCCTTGTCGGCCTTGGCGTTGGCTGACTGCTTGGCCGCCCCGTCCTGCGGCGGGCTGTCCGGCCGGCCAGGAGCGGCGTGCTGGCCCGCTGGTGCTTCCGGGGACCGGGCCTGCGCGGTGGCCGTGGGCGCCGGCTTGGGCGCGGGGGGGGCCGCGGCCGCCGTGCCGTTGCCGGCCTGCGGGGCCGACGTGACCGCCTTGGGCGCGGGGGCGGGGGCCTGAACGGCGGGAGCGGCGGGCTTGGGCTTGAGCGCGTCCGTGATGCCCGGCATCGACCCGCCCAGCAGCTGGCTGATCTGGGCCAGGTGAGCGGCGACGCTCTCCTTCTGCTTGTTCAGCTCGTCGACCTGGCGCTGCGCGGAGGTACGGACCCGGTCGGCCTCGGCCTTGGTGTCGGCCAGCAGCTGGTCGGCCTGGGCCTTGGCCTGCGCGACGATCTGGTCGGCGTTCTTCTTGGCGTTGCTGACCAGCTGCCGGGAGTGCTGGTCGGCATCCCGGCGGGTCTGCTCGGCCTGGGCGCTCGCCTTGCTGGCCCGCTGCTCGGCCGTGGCGGCGCGCTGCTCCGCCTCGGACACCATCTTCTGGGTGGCGGTCTGCGCCGCCGCGAGCCGCTCGGCCTCCTGGCGCTCGGCCTCCTCGCGCCGCGACGCGAGCTGGATGTCGAACTCCGCCTCGGCCTGGGCCCGCTGCGCCTCGCTCTCCTCCAGGATCCGCTGCGCCTGGCTGCGCATCTCGTCGGCCTGGCGCTTGGAGGTGGTCAGGATCTCGTCCCGCTCCCGCTTCGAGGACGCCTTCATCTGGGCGACCTCGCGCTCGGTGGTGGTGCGGAGCTTGGCGATGTCGCGCTCGATGCCGGCCCGCTTCTCGGCGACCTCGTGGTCGGCGGTGGCGCGGAGCTTGGCCACCTCGCGCTCGGTCGTCGAGGTCAGCTCCTCGGCCTCGCGCCGGGCGCTGGTCTTGATGCCCTCGGCCTCGCGCTCGGCCGACCCCCGCAGGTCATCGGTCTCCCGCTTCGCATTGGCCCGCAGCTCGGCGGCCTCGTTCTCGGCCGCGGCGCGCAGCTCCGCCGCCTCGACCTTGGCGGTCGCGTTGAACTCGTTGGCGGCGGTCCTGGCCTCCTGCAGGATCTCGGTGGCCTGTTCCTCCGCGAGCCTGAGCAGCTGTTCAATGCGCGAGCCGAGCCCCGAGTACGTCGGGCGCTCCTGTTCCTGGATCTGGCGGTGTGCGTCGGCGAGCTCGCGGTGCAGCGCCTGGACCTGATCCCGGTGCTGACGCAGTTCGCCGTCGATCTGCTTGAGATGCTCGTTGACCTGATGCGGGTCGTATCCGCGCATGACCCGCGCGAAGTCGCGTTGCGGGGTCTCCTCGAAGAAATTGCTGAGCTGGGCATCGATGTCGGGCTGCATGTCGCCTAATCCTGGGGTAGACGCGGGGTCGACAGGGGGAAAAACGCACGCCGGGACGATCGCCTCCACGGTTCCGGCCTCCGGGCTATGCCGGGATACTAGCGGCAAGGCCCCGACCGACGCGCAATTCCGCTCGCCCGGTGCAACGCAGCGTACTCCCCTCGTGAGCGGTTGGTTGCCCGTTCGAGGGGGCTCTTGCCAAAGATCCTTATTCTGACCCGTACCGTTCTGTAGCCCAGCCTAATGAGGGCGGGGTGGTGCCCCGGTACTCGGGGGGCCGGTGAGCCGCTCAGCCTGGGATGCCCGGGGCGGGTGCCGTCGGCTGGTACCCCCGCGGCGCGGCCGGCTGGTGCCCGGGCGGCGCCGCCCGGCCGATCAGTCCGGCCCGGCCGACTGGACCAGTTCGGTCAGCACGCCGCCGACGTCCGCGGGATGCAGGAACGCGATCGAGGCGCCCATCGAGCCGTGCCGCGGCCGGGCGTCGATCAGCCGCACGCCGCTGGCCCCGATCTCCGCGAGCGCCGCGGTGATGTCCGCGACGCCGTAGCCGACGTGATGGACTCCCTCGCCGCGTCGGGCCAGGAAGCGCCCGACCGGCGTATCCGGGCCGAGCGGCTCGAGCAGCTGGACGTAGGACGCGCCCGCCGGGGCGTCGGCTACCCGCAGCATGGCCTCGCGGACCCCTTGCTCGGTGCTCTCCTCGCGGCTGACCACCTCAAGCCCGAAGGTTGACTCGTAGAAGGCGATGGCCCGCTCCAGGTCATGGCAGGCAATTCCCACGTGATCGATGCGGGTCAGCACCAGCAGCCTCCAGTTGCCATATCTGCGGGGGGCTCCGCCGCGGCAAACTCCCAGGGGAACATACCCCGGGAAACACGCGAGCCCTGCCCCCGGAAAGGCCGGGCTCCGCCCGCCGCATACCACCAGGAGACATACCCCGGGAAACGCCGGGCTCTGGCTCCCGGATACCCGCCGGGAAACACCGGGCTCTGGCCCCTCGCATATCTCCTGGGAAACCTACCCCCGGGAAACACCGGCTTCTGCGCTCTGCATACCTTCCCGGGAAGCACCGGGCCGACGGCTCCCAGGCGTGGTCCCGGTCGTGGGTATCGTTTCAAGTATGCGAGATGTGGTCATCGCCGCCGGAGCCAGAACGGCAGTCGGGCGCCTGCTCGGCTCGCTCAGCGAGTTCAGCGCGGCGGATCTGGGCGGAATCGTGATCAAGGCCGCGCTGGAGCGCGCGGGCGTGCCCGGCGAGCGGGTGGATTACGTGATCATGGGCCAGGTGCTGCAGGCCGGAGCGGGCCAGATCCCGTCCCGGCAGGCGGCGGTCGCCGGGGGGATCCCCATGTCGGTCCCGTCGCTCACGATCAACAAGGTGTGCCTGTCCGGGCTGGACGCGATCGCGCTGGCCGCGCAGCTGATCCGGGCCGGGGAGTTCGAGATCGTGGTGGCCGGGGGCATGGAGTCGATGACCCGGGCGCCGCACCTGCTGCCCGGGGCGCGCCAGGGCTTCCGGTTCGGCTCGGCCGAGCTGATCGACGCCACGGCGCACGACGGGCTGACCGACGCGTTCGACCACCTCTCGATGGGCGAGTCCACCGAAAGGCACAACGGGGGGCTGAACATCACCCGCCGGGAGCAGGACGAGTTCGCCGCGCGGTCGCACCAGCGGGCCGCCGAGGCGATCAAGAACGGGCTGCTCGCCGAGGAGATCGTGCCGGTCCGCGTGCCGCAGCGGCACGGCGATCCGGTGATCTTCGACACCGACGAGGGCGTGCGCGCCGACAGCACCGTGGAGTCGCTGAGCAAGCTCCGCCCCGCGTTCGGGGCCGACGGCACCATCACCGCGGGCTCGGCCTCGCAGATCTCCGACGGGGCGTGCGCGGTCGTGGTGATGTCGGCGGAGGCGGCCGCGGCGGCCGGGGCGCCGGTCCTGGCCGAGGTCGGCGCGCACGGCTGCGTCGCGGGCCCGGACAACTCGCTGCACTCCCAGCCGGCCAACGCGATCAACCACGCGCTCCGCAAGGCCGGGCTGACCGCAGCCGACCTGGACCTCATCGAGATCAACGAGGCCTTCGCCGCGGTGGTCATCCAGTCCGTGCGCGAGTTGGGCGTCGGGCCGGACAAGGTCAACGTCAACGGCGGCGCGATCGCGATCGGCCACCCGATCGGGATGTCCGGCGCCAGGATCGTCCTGCACCTGGCGAACGAGCTGCGGCGCCGGGGCGGCGGCCTGGGGGCGGCGGCGCTGTGCGGCGGCGGCGGCCAGGGCGACGCGCTGTTGCTCCGGGTACCGGCACCGGGCGCCGGTGACTGACGCCCCGGCCAGCGTCCTAGTCACCGCCGCGGTCAGCGGCGACCCGCGCGCGCTGGCCCGGCTCATCTCGCGGGTCGAGAACGGCTCGCCGGAGCTGCGTGACGTCATGAGGCTGATCGCACCGCAGACCGGCCAGGCCTGGGTGATCGGCCTGACCGGGGCGCCGGGGGTCGGGAAATCGACGATCACGGCCGCGCTGGTCAAGGCCTACCGGGGGCAGGGGCTGCGGGTGGGCGTCCTGGCCGTGGACCCCACGTCACCGTTCAGCGGCGGGGCCCTGCTCGGGGACCGGGTCAGGATGCAGGATCACGCGACCGACAGCGGGGTGTTCATCCGGTCCATGGCCAGCCGCGGGCACCTAGGAGGACTGTCCTGGGCCGTGCCGCAGGCGCTGCGGATCCTGGACGCGGCCGGGTTCGACGTGGTCATGATCGAGACCGTGGGGGTCGGCCAGGTGGAGGTGGCGATCGCGTCGCTGGCCGACTCGACGCTGGTGATCGTCGCGCCGGGCATGGGTGACGCGATCCAGGCGGCGAAGGCGGGGATCCTGGAGATCGCCGACATCTTCGTGGTCAACAAGAGCGACCGCCCGGGCGCCCAGGAGGCGATCAGGGACCTGCGCACGATGCTGGCCATGGGGACCTACGGCCCGGACGCGTGGAAGCCGCCGATCGTCGCCGTGACCGCGGTGACCGGCAGCGGGATCGATGACCTCGTGGCCCGCCTGGAAGCGCACGGCACATGGCTGGTCGAGTCGGGGGAGCGGGACCGCCGGCGCCTGGCCCGGGCCCGGGAGGAGGTCTCGGTCATGGCCGTGGCCACGTTGCGGGAGCGGCTGGGGGCGCTGCCCGGGGAAGCGCACCTGGAGGAGCTGGCCGCGCAGGTGGCCTCCGGCAAGCTGGACCCCTACACCGCCGCCGACAAGCTCATCGGTGCCTGACGCTCCCGTCCCGGCTGCTCGGTGCGCCCCCCGCGGCTCCCTCCCAAGATCATTACGACTCCTCACGCGTTCCAGTCATTTCCTGGGGTGATATGCCCGGGTCACGGAACGCGTGATATGTGGGGTTGGCGGAGGTCTCGGCGGCCGCGGGCGGGCCAGAGGGTGGCGCGGGCCCCGGCGGGGCGGCGGCTCCGCGGGCCGTCGGCGGGGGCGGGTCGGGCGCGGGGGTGCCGGCGGGCGGGCCAGCCGCGGACCCGGGAGCATGGTCGGGCGTGGGGGGGCCGGCAGGCGCGGGAGCGGTGTGGGGCGAGGCGACGTCGTGGGGCGAGCTGGCGTCGTGGGGTGAGCCGGCGTCCTTGATGGCCGCGTCCATGATGGACTCGCTGCGCAGCCGCGCCTCGTAGGCCTCCTTGCCGCCGCGCACGCCGAACAGCCGCCTGGTGATCACCAGGTACAGCACCAGGAGCAGGTTGACGGCGAACAGGGCCAGCTTGAAGACGGTGAACCTCGAGGCCAGCTCGTAGATCTCGTAGGGCAGGCCGAGCGAGGTGGCCACCATCGCGAAGTACTCGCCCCAGCGCCGGCCCAGCCACAGGCCGGTGCCCTCGATCAGCTCGATCACCCCGTAGGCGGCCAGCGCGAGGGACAGCCACTGAAGGGTGGTCGGGCTGAGGGTCAGCGCGTGCTGGATCAGGCCGACCAGCTTGGAGTGATCGATGTTGATCCCGAGTTGCTCGAACAGCGAGTGCAGGATCGGGCGCTCGCGCTGGAAGGCCTCCTCGACCGACACCTGGGAGTACCGGAACCGCCACACCACGACGGCCAGCGCGGCGACGGCCAGGCCGCGGATGAATCGCTCGATCGCGAAGATCCGGAGGATGATCGCGCTGCGAACCTCCTTGTCGCGGCGCACGGACGGAGCCTGGGCCGCCGGACCGGACGCCTGTGCCTCGCCGAGCACGAACGTGCCGCAGCGCAGGCAACGCCACGCCTCGCCGGATTCGGTCTGCGTGGTCAGCTGCCCGCGCACGTCGGCCTCGTCGGGCGCGTAGGTCACGTGCCCCGAGGTTCCGCAGGCGAGCAGGCTCCAGTCCACTTCCGCAGCCTACTGTGTGCGCGCGCGCAGGTCAGGGTCGCGCCGACCGTTAGCGTGGAGCCCCGCCGCAGGCCAGAGGCCGGCCCGGCGGGAAACCGTCTCGCCGGTCGCGGCGAGCGCGGGTCGCCTGCGGACCGGCCCGGCGGCCGGTACCTTGTGCCTGTGCCGAAGCCGCTGGACCTGCCGTTCGATCCGATCGCGCGCGCGGCCGAGATCTGGGAGCGCAGGTTCGGCGATTCCCGGGCGATGGCCGCCGTCACCTCGATCATGCGGGTCCAGCAGATCCTGATCGCCGAGCTTGACGCGCTGCTTCGACCGCACGGGCTGACGTTCGCGCGCTACGAGGCGCTGGTGCTGCTGCGGTTCAGCCGGGAGGGCGCGCTGCCGCTGCGGCTGATCGGGCAGCGGCTCATGGTGCACCCGACCAGCGTGACCAACATCATCAACCGGCTGGAGGCGCAGGGCCTGGTGGTGCGCAGGCCTAACCCGGCCGACGGGCGGGGGACCCTGGCCGAGATCACCGCAGGAGGCCGCGAGCTGGTCGAGCGCGCCACGGCCGACCTGATGGAGGCGGACTTTGGCCTGGGTGGCTACGACAAGGGCCAGCTCGAGGAGATGTTCGGCATGCTGCGCGGGCTGCGGGTAACCGCGGGCGACTTCAGGGACCGCTGACCTTCTGCGCCTGCCAGGTGCGGCCGCCGTCAGTGGTGATGAACACCTCGTGCAGGCCCGGGTCGGCAGGCAGCGCCACGCCCTGGGTGGAGCTGGTCATGCCCACGTAGCTGAAGCCGCGCTCCCCGGCCACGGCGCCGCCCGGGCTGGACTGGGTCAGCTGCCAGGTAGCGCCGCCGTCACCTGACCGGTACAGGCCCGCGTCGGTGGCGAGCAGTACCAGGTTGTCCGAGGCCTGCACCGCGACCGAGGCCGCGATGCCGCCCGACGGCCCGTTTCCAGCCGTGGACCAGTGCGCGCCGCCGTCCGCCGACGTGTACACCTGCTTGGCCTGGGTGTCGCCGGCCACGTCGGCCGTGGCGGCGCACACCAGGACCAGCCGGCTCGAGTCGGCCGCGAGCAGGGCGGCGGTGGGCTGCCCGCCGGGCCCGGGCGCGCCCGGCACGCACGGCAGGCGCGGGCCGGCGGTCCAGGCGGCGCCGGTGAGCGGCCCGCTGAGCAGCTCGCCGGACGGCGCCAGCACGTAGCCTTTGCCGCCCGCCGGCCCGCCGGTCAGCACCAGGCTGGCGGACACCGGGGTCCCGGCCGAGGTGGCCAGTGGCTGCAGGCCGGTGACCGGCCCGGGCATGGGCTGCCACTGGTCGGTGCCGGCCAGCGACGAGTAGAGCGAGACGCTGGTGCAGCTGGCCCCGTAGCCGGAGCCGGTACCCGTGCAGCGCGCGAACAGCGCGAACGCGCGGTCCCCGGCGGTCTCCAGGTCGGTGACCCGCAGCCCGTGGGTCGGTTCCGGCGTCCAGTTCGCCCCGCCGTCGTGGGTGACCCACAGCTGCGGGCCGAACGCCCATCCGTCGTTGAGGTCGAGGAAGCGCACCTGGCTCACGCCCCGGGCCCCGTTTGGTGCGCCAGTGAGCGGCGCGCTCACCCCGTACCAGCTGCTGCCGTAGTCGGAGGTGCCCGCCAGCGACGTGCAGAACTTCGTGGCGCAGTCGCCCCGAGTGCCGGCCTGGCCGATCACCGCGCCGATGCCCTGGCTGATGAAGGTGACCGAGGTGGGCTGGAAGTTCCGCGGCACCGGGGCCCCGGACGTCGTGCCGGACAGGGATGACCCGGGGGGCGGCACCGGGCTGCTCGACTCGGAGCTGACGCCGCCGCTCGCGCTGCCGGTGACCGCGGGCCGGGAGGCGGGGGCCGGCGTGCCCACGGCCACCGGGCGCTCGGGCCGGCCCGAGCCGGGGTGCAGCAGCGTGGACGCGATCCCGGGGGCCGCCGCGGCGGCCGCGATCACGATCGCCGCGCCCGCGGCGGACATCGTCGCCCGCCGCAGTTTCCGGCGGTGCGCCCGGTGCCGGATCCGCTCGAAGGTGCCCGGCGGCGGCGCGAGCGGCTCGACCTCGGCGTTCAGCCAGGTGTCGATCCTGTCGTCGGGGTCGCTCATCGTCCGTCTCCCAGCGCGTCCTTCAGCCGGGCGCGCGCGTGATGCAGGTCAGCCTTGACCGTGCCCTCCGGCCGGCCCAGCATCGAGGCGACCTCGCGGACCGGGAATCCCGCGTAGTAGTGCAGCAGGAACGCGCTGCGCAGCCGCGGGGGCAGCGCCTCGATCAGCGCGCGCACGTCCACGTCCTGGGCCGGGTGGTAGGCGGGGTCGAGCGGCACGCCCGCGGTCAGGGTCCGGATCGCGCGGCGCTCCCGGCCGGTTTTCCGCCAGTGATCCCGGACCAGGTTCGTCGCGATCATGTACAGGTAGCTCTGCGGGTTGTCCAGCCTCGACCACCGGGCCAGCAGCCGGGTGAAGGCCTCGGAGGCGATCTCGTGCGCGGTCTCGTCGTCGTCCACCAGGCGGCGGACCCAGCCGGCCAGCCGCGGGTAGCAGGCGTTGAAGAGCTCCTCGGCCGCCTCGCGGTCTGCGGTGCGGAGCCTGGCCACCGAGCTCCCTTGCCTCATTACCGGAGCCGACCGCGCTATCCGAGGTCCCGGCAAGGTCGCGATGTCGCCCCCGGCCGCGGTGCGGCCCGCGTCACCTGCGCAATATCGCATTCGTTCTACCACACATTCGGCGCGTCGCTGGGATGACGGCCCGGGCCCTGGATAGCGGCCGGGCTGGAGTGAGAACCACATCTTCAGACGACGCAGCCCGCCATCCGGTTGGGCCAGCCTGCGGACTTTCCGTTGCGGAACCTGACGTAGACTGAGCGGATAGTAGGACGTCCTACTATCTACGCGCAGGGGCCCCCGGAGGTAGTGATGGACCCGGACCACGGCAGGCAGCGGTGGCAGCGTCGGTACGACGCGGCCCGGCTCCGCGACGCCGACTTCACCACCTTGTCCGGGCTTGAGGTCGAACCCGTGTACGGTCCGCCGGACGGCGCCGTGGTGCCCGGCTTCGAGCGGATCGGCTGGCCGGGGGAGTACCCGTTCACCCGCGGGCTCTATCCGGCCGGGTACCGCGGCCGGACCTGGACCATCCGGCAGTTCTCGGGATTCGGCAACGCCGTGGCGACCAACGCGCGCTACAAGATGCTGCTGCGCGGCGGCGGCGGCGGCCTGTCGGTGGCGTTCGACATGCCGACGCTGATGGGCCGCGACTCCGACGACCAGCGCTCGCTCGGCGAGGTCGGGCACTGCGGCGTGGCCATCGACTCGGCCGCCGACATGGACGTGCTGTTCGGCGGGATCCCGCTGGCCGACACCACCACGTCGATGACGATCAGCGGGCCGGCCGTGCCGGTGTTCTGCATGTACCTGGCCGCGGCCGAGCGCCAGGGCGCCGACCTGCGGACGCTGAACGGCACGCTGCAGACCGACATCTTCAAGGAGTACATCGCGCAGAAGGAATGGCTGTTCCCGCCGCAGCCGCATCTGCGGCTGATCGGCGACCTGATGGAGTACTGCGCGGCGAACATCCCCGACTACAAGCCGCTGTCGGTGTCCGGCTACCACATCCGGGAGGCGGGCGCCACGGCGGCGCAGGAGCTGGCGTTCACGCTGGCCGACGGGTTCGGCTACGTGGAGCTCGGGCTGTCCCGCGGCCTGGACATCGAGGTGTTCGCGCCCGGGCTGTCGTTCTTCTTCGACGCGCACATCGACTTCTTCGAAGAGATCGCGAAGTTCCGGGCCGCGCGGCGGATCTGGGCGCGGTGGATGCGGGACACCTACGGCGCGCGCACCGAGCGGGCCCAGTGGCTGCGGTTCCACACCCAGACCGCCGGGGTCTCGCTGACCGCGCAGCAGCCAGACAACAACGTGGTCCGGACGGCGGTCGAGGCGCTGGCCGCCGTGCTCGGCGGGACCAACTCGCTGCACACCAACGCCCTGGACGAGGTGCTCGCGCTGCCGGGCGAGAAGGCCGCCGAGATCGCGCTGCGCACCCAGCAGGTCATCATGGAGGAGACCGGGGTGGCCAACGTGGCCGACCCGCTCGGCGGCTCCTGGTACCTCGAGGCGCTGACCGACCGCCTGGAGGCCGAGGCGGAAGCCACCTTCGCCCGGATCCGCGCGATGAGCCCGGACGGGACGATGACCGGCGGCATCATGCGCGGGATCGAGGACGGCTGGTTCATGGCCGAGATCGCCGAGGCCGCCTTCGCCTACCAGCAGAAGCTGGAGAAGGGCGACAAGCGGGTCGTCGGCGTCAACTGCCTGACCGACACGGTCGGGGAGCCGGTGGAGATCCTGCGGGTCAGCCACGAGGTCGAGCGCGCGCAGGTGCGCGAGCTGGCCGCCCGGCGGGAGGCGCGGGACCAGGCGGCGGTCAACGCGGCGCTCGCGGCGATGCTGGCCGCGGCCAGGTCCGGGGCGAACATGATCGAGCCCATCCTGGACGCGGCCCGCGCCGAGGCGACGCTGGGCGAGATCTGCGGAGCGCTGCGCGAGGAGTGGGGCGGCTACTTCGAGGCCCCGGCGTTCTGAGTCCCGGTGGCTCGCCCGGCCGGGGCGAGGCCGGCGAGTAACTGAGCAGGCCCGGTGGGCCGGCCATGATGCCCGGGCATTCCGGGGGATACGGCAGGATAGATACATGCAGCAGTCGCGGGATTTCTCCCTTCACGGCGCCGTGGACTTGGGCGCCAGGCAGGCCGCCGCGCAGCGCAAGCAGCAGGCGGCCCAGGCCCCGGGCTCCGGCGACCAGGCCGGGTCCGGCTACGTGGTCGACGTCACCGACCAGAGCTTCAACACCGACGTCGTCGACCGGTCGCGCAGCGTCCCGGTGATCCTGGACCTATGGGCCGAGTGGTGCGGGCCGTGCAAGCAGCTTTCGCCGGTCCTGGAGAAGCTGGCCGCCGAGGGCAACGGCGCGTGGGTGCTCGCCAAGGTGGACGTGGACGCCAACCCGCAGCTGAGCGCCGCGCTCCAGGTCCAGTCCATCCCGATGGTGGTGGCGGTGATCGCCGGGCAGGCCATGCCGTTGTTCGCCGGCGCGCTGCCGGAGGCCGAGGTCCGGGAGTGGATCAGCCAGGTCCTGCAGGCGGCCGAGCAGTTCGGCCTGGCCGGGCCGGGCGCGGGCCCGGCCGGCGACGCTGGCCCGCACGAGGCCGGCCACGCGGCCGCGGGGGAGGCGCCGGGAGCGCCGCCCGGCGGTCCCGGGCCCGGGATGGGCCGCGGCGGACCGGGCCCGGCTGACGCCGCCGTTGCGGACCCCGGATTCGCCGAGGCGCAGCGGGCCATGGAGCGCGGTGACCTGGACAGCGCGGCCGCGGCCTTCGAGAAGGTGCTCGCGTCCGCGCCCGGTCACCCGGCGGCCACGCTCGGGCTCGCCCAGGTGGATCTGATCAGGCGGGTGAACTCCTACGACCAGGCCAAGGTCAGCCGGGATGCGGACGACCACCCCGACGATCCCGACGCGCAGGGCCGGATGGCCGACATCGACGTGTACTCGGGCCGGGTCGAGGACGGGTTCGACCGGCTCCTCGACACGGTCAGGCGGACCTCGGGAACGGAGCGGAACCAGGCTCGGCTGCACCTGCTCCGGCTGTTCGAGGCCTTCCCGCCGCGGGACTCGCGGGTCACCAAGGCCCGGGCCACGCTGTCCAGCCTGCTGTTCTGATCCTGCCCGGTCCGGAGCCCGCGGCCGGCCGGGTCAGCCCTCCGCCGGGTCTGGCGTCGGCCCGGACGGCGCCTCGGGCCGCGCGCCGTCGGCCAGCTGCTCCAGCGCTGGCAGCGCCGCGGCCAGCGCGGCGACCTGGTCTGCAGACAGCGTGAGCAGGCTGTCGGCGAGCTGCGTCGTGTTCTCCTGCCTGATCCGGTCCAGCACCTCGTGCCCGCGCGGGGTGACGGCGATCGTCCACGCGCGGGCGTCACCCGGGACCGCGTGCCGCTGCACGTAGCCGTGCTCTTCCAGCACGCTCACCAGCCGGGTCAGCGTCGAGGGCGCGATCCGCTCCGCGGCGGCCAGGTCGCCGAGACGCAACGGGCCGGTCTGCTCGACCGTGGCCAGCGCGGCGAGCTGCGTCGGCGTCAGCCCGGCGAGCTCGTGCTTGCGCAGCCGCCGTGACAGCCGGGCGATCGCGACCCGCAGCCGCGTGACGTCGACCGCTGGCGGGTCGGCCAGCACGGCCGTGGCCGCCTGGCCGTCGCGGCGCTGGCTGCCGTCCCGCTGGCCGGCCTCCCCGTCGCTTGCGCTAACCCGAGACACCCATACAGCGTACGTGCCCGAGGTCACCGGGCCGCCCCCGGCGTCCGTAATCGGGTCGGCGAAGTTCTGGGATTCTGGCGCATCATTGATACATGGAGGCTGAATCCCTCAGCGGCCGGCTTCTCGTGGCCACCCCGCTGCTCGGCGATCCCAATTTCCGGCGGACCGTAATCTTGATCGTCGAGGACGAGCCGGAGGAGGGCACGCTCGGCGTCGTGCTGAACCGCCCGACCGAGGTGCAGGTCGGGCAGGTGCTCGAGTCATGGACGGACCTCGTCACCGGTCCGTCGGTGGTGTTCCGGGGCGGGCCGGTCTCGCCGAACAGCGCGCTGGCGCTGGCCCTGGCGCGGGGCGACGACGAGCCGCTCGGCTGGCGCTCGCTGGAGGGATCCGACCTGACGTCCCGGATCGGGCTGGTCGACCTGGAGGCCCCGCCGGAGCTGCTCGCCGGCGGCATCACCTCGCTGCGGGTCTTCGCAGGCTACGCCGGGTGGGGCCCCGGCCAGCTGCAGGCGGAGATCGAGGAGGGCGCCTGGTACGTGCTCGCCGGCGAGCCGACCGACGCGTTCCTGGCCGAGCCGGAACGGCTCTGGCCGGAGGTGCTCAGACGGCAGGGCGGCGAGTTCGCGATCGTGGCCACCTACCCGGACGATCCGCTGCTCAACTGAGCCCCGGGGCGTGCCAGCCGTTAGACTCGATCCTCGTGAGCACAGAAGTCTTGCCAGGAACCGATGTCAGGGAAGACACCCGGACCCGCCCGGATCTCTCCCACGGCGACGGCGATCACGAGCGATTCGCGCACTACGTCGACAAGGACAAGATCGTCGACAGCGCCGTGACCGGCACGCCCGTGGTCGCGCTCTGCGGCAAGGTGTGGGTGCCGAGCCGGGATCCCAAGCGTTTCCCCGTGTGCCCTGAGTGCAAGGAGATCTACGAGTCCCTGCCGGAGGGCGACGACTAGGCCGGGGGAGCGGCCGGGCCGCATCGCGCGGACCGGCTCGCCAGCCGGGGCGCGCCCGCGCGCAGATGCGCGGCGCGGACGGGCACGGCGTCAGGCGACTCCGACGCCGGGTTCTCCGGCCAGCTCGACGCCTGCGGTGCGCATCTCGTCGAGCGCGGCCTTGGTCGTGTCCGCGGCGACCCCCGCGGTGAGATTCAGCAGCACCCTGGTGCCGAACCCGGCCGTCGCGGCGTCGGTGGCGGTGGCCCGCACGCAGTAATCGGCGGTGAGGCCGGCGATGTCGATCGCGGTGACGCCCCGGTCGCGGAGCCAGGCGGCCAGCGGGACCCCGTCAGCGTCCGCGCCCTCGAACCCGCTGTAGGCGGCCGCGTGCTCGCCCTTGCGGAACACCGCCTCGACCCGGCCCGTGTCCAGGGCCGGGTGGAAGTCCGCGCCAGGCGTGCCGGCGACGCAGTGCGGCGGCCAGGTCCCGACGAAGTCCGGGGTAGCGGAGAAATGCCCGCCGGGATCGACGTGATGGTCCTGCGTCGCCACGATGTGCGCGTAGCCGCTGCCCTCCGGGCTGGCTAGGTACTCGCTGATCGCGCGGGCCACCCCGGCCCCGCCTGCCACCGCGAGCGAGCCGCCCTCGCAGAAATCGTTCTGGACATCCACGATCACCAGCGCTCTGGCCACACGCCGAGTCTAGCCAGGCCGGGCACCCCGGCGGGCGCCGAACGCCGGGCGGCGGCCCCGCGGGCGCCGCCGCCCGCAGGGCCGCCGCAGCGACCTGACCTGCTATTTCTGGGCCAGGCGGAACGCCCGGGTGGACAGCGCGGCGGTCACCACGAGGGCGATCGCGAGGAACAAGGCGTAGGAGGCCACCGTGCCCCACGGCGGGTGCGCGGCGATCGCCTCGCGCCCCGCGCTGGCCGCCCAGTTGACCGGGTTGAACCGGGCGATGCCGGCGATCCAGCCGGGAACGATCGCCAGCGACAGGAACGCCCCGGACAGGAACGTCAGCGGCAGCACCAGCGTGGTCGACGCGGCGATGAGGGTCTCGCGCTGCGGGACCAGCAGGGCCAGCCCGTCGGACAGCCCGGCCATGGCCAGCGCGATCAGCACCGACACCCCGATCAGGGCCGCGATGCCGCCCGCGCCGCCGGGGAAGCCCGCCCCGATGCCCCAGCCGATCGCGATGATGATGGCCGACTGCACCACGGTGGTGACCGCCTGGTAGGCGAGGGACGACACGATCAGGGCGCCGCGGTGCACCGGCGCGGTCAGGAACCGGTCCATGATGCCGGTGTCCATGTCCTCGATGAACGACATGCCGGACCAGCTGGACGAGAACAGCGCGGTCATGATCACCACGCCGGGCGTGAGGTAGGTGATGTAGTTCCCCGCGCCGAACCCGGGTATCTCGGCGACCTTCTTGAACAGGGCCCCGAACAGCAGCAGCCAGATGACCGGCTGGGTGAGCGTGATCCCGATGACCGCGGGCTGACGGTACAGCTGGCGCAGGTACCGGCCCGTGAGCAGGGCCCACGACTGGCGGATGAGATTCATGCGACGGCGCTCCCTTCGGCCTGGCCGAACGAGCGGCCGGCGTAGTGCAGGTAGACGTCGTCCAGCGATGGCCGGGCGACGGTAACGGACAGGACGGGCACGGCCTCGGCCTCCAGCCCGGCGAGCACGGCGGGCAGCGCCCGCGGCCCGTCGGCCACCCGGGCCCGGACCACGGCGCCGTCCGAGCTGGTCTGGCGGACCTGCGGAACCTGGGCGAGAGCCTTCTCGGCCCGCTCCACCTGGCCGGCGCCATCGAGCTCGAGCAGCACCGAGTCACCCTGCAGCCGGGCCTTGAGCTGGTCGGAGGTGCCCTCGGCGACGATCCGGCCGCGGTCGACGATGGCGACCCGCGCCGCGAACTTGTCGGCCTCGTCCAGGTAGTGGGTGGTGACCAGGATGGTCGTTCCGGTCTGGGCGCGCAGGCCGGTGAGCACCGCCCACAGATCGGCGCGGCCCTCCGGGTCGAGCCCGGTGGTCGGCTCGTCCAGGAACAGCACGGCCGGGCGGTGCACCAGCGCGGTCGCCACGTCCAGGCGCCGCCGCATGCCGCCCGAGTAGGTGCGTACCTGCCGCCCGGCCGCCTCGGCCAGCCCGAACTGATCGAGCAACTCGGCCACCCGGCGCCGCAGTTCCTGCCGCGGCGTCCCGTGGATCCTGCCCTGCAGGACCAGGTTCTCCTGTCCGGTCAGCAGGCCGACGGCCCCGCTGTGCTGGCTTACCGTGCCGATCACTGAGCGGACCCGGCCGGGCCGCTTGAGCACGTCGATGCCGGCCACGACGGCGGTCCCGGCGTCGGGCCGGGACAGCGTGGTCAGGATGCGCATGGTCGTCGTCTTCCCGGCTCCGTTCGGGCCGAGCAGCGCGAAGACCGTGCCGGCCTGCGCCGAGAAGCTCAGCCCGTCCAGGGCGCGTACCTGGCCCGCCCGGCCGGCGTAGCTCTTGCGGAGCTCGCAGGCCTGCACGGTGCTGGTTACCTCGCTCATGAGTCCTCCGAACGATGTTCTTGACATGAACCATGTTCTGTGAACAACGGTCTACTACAGAACACTGTTCACGTCAAGTACGATGTTTGGCATGTCCGAGACGCCGGCCGGGCCAGCGCCCGGTCGCTCCACGCCCGAGCCGCCGTGGCGGTCCGCGCCGCGGCGCCGTAACGTGCCCAGGCCGCAGCTCAGCCGGGAAGTGGTGATCGAGGCCGCGCTGCAGGTGCTGGAGAAGGACGGCGGCGAGGCGCTCACGATGCGCCGCGTCGCCGACCAGATCGGGGTCTCGGCCTCGTCGCTCTACGGGTACGTGGCCAACAAGGAGGAACTGGTCCAGCTGGTGCTCGACCGGATCTTCGAGGAGGTCGAGGTCCCGCCGACCGGCTCCTGGCAGGAGACGCTCAAGGAGTTCAGCCGGGCCATGCTCGCCGTGTACCGGCGCCACCCGGGCGTGGCTGCGCTCACCCTCGGCCGCGTGGGAGTCACCCCCAGCACGCTCCCGATAGGAGAGCGCATCGCGGCCGAGCTCCGCGCGGCGGGCATGCCCGATCAGGTCACCGCGTTCGTCGGCGACCTGGGCGGCCTCTACATCGGCGCCTTCGCGTACGAGCTGGACGTGACACCCCTGGCCGGCCGGGAAAGCGAGTTCCTGGACCAGTTCACGTCCTGGATCAGGTCGCTGCCCGCGGACCGCTTCCCCACCACGGTCGCGCTCGCCGACGTCGCCGTCGCCGGGAGCACCGGGGACCGGTTCGAGTGGGGCCTGGACGTCATCGTCCGGGGGCTGGCGACCTACCTGACCGACCCGCCCGACCCGCGCGACGGCTGGCCGGGCGGCAGTTAGTCGCCGTCCGGGACGAACAGCGTCGGGATCGCCGGGTAGCCGCGCGACAGCTGCAGCGCGTACGCGGGAAGCTCGGCCATCGCCTCGCGGTGCCGGGCCCGCGCCGCCTCGAGCGACTCCCGGCCGACGATCTCGCCGCCGCGCACGAGCGGCCGCAGCAGCACCCGGCCGTCCGGACCCGGGTCGGCCGGGACCGTCGTGATCAGCTCGGCCACGGCCGTCCCCGCGACGTCGCGGCGGCGTACCGCCCACTTGCGCCCGCCGCGCCCGGGCTTGCCCACCGAGCGCTTGGCCACGGGCCGCAGGGGGGCGGAGTCCCCGGGCTCGTCGGCCCGGGCCACCAGCTTGTACACCAGCGCCGCGGTCGGCGCGCCGGACCCGGTGACCAGCGACGTACCCACCCCGTAGGCATCCACCGGCGTGGCCGCCAGCGCGGCGATCGAGTACTCGTCCAGGTCGCCGCTGACCACGATCCTGGTCTTGTCCGCGCCGAGCGAGTCCAGCAGCGTGCGTACCTGCCGCGCGACCACCAGCAGGTCACCGGAGTCGATCCGGACCGCGCCCAGGCCGGGGCCCGCCACCTCGACCGCGGTCCGGACCGCGGCGGCGACGTCGTAGGTGTCGACCAGCAGGGTCGTGCCGGGGCCGAGCGCGTCAATCTGCGCGCGGAACGCGTCCCGCTCGCTGTCGTGCACCAGCGTGAACGCGTGCGCGGCCGTGCCGCTGGTCGGGACGCCGTAGTCGCGGCCCGCCCGCAGGTTGGAGGTGAAGTCGAACCCGGTGATGTAGGCGGCCCGGGCGCTGGCCACCGCGGCGATCTCGTGGGTGCGGCGCGAGCCCATCTCGATCAGCGGCCGGTCGCCCGCCGCGGTCACCATCCGGGATGCGGCCGAGGCGATGGCGCAGTCGTGGTTGAGGATCGACAGCGCCAGCGTCTCCAGCACGACGGCCTCGGCGAATGCCCCCTCGACGACCAGGATCGGGGACCCCGGGAAGTAGCAGTCGCCCTCCGCGTACCCCCAGATGTCCCCGCGGAAGACGTACGACTCCAGGTAGCGCGCGGTGGTCTCGTCGGCCACCCCCGCCTGCCGCAGGAACTCGAGCTCGCCCGGGCCGAAACGGAACCCGGCCACCGCGTCGAGCAGCCGGCCGGTGCCCGCGACCACCCCGTAGCGCCGGTCGTGCGGCAGGTGCCGGGCGAACACCTCGAAGACCGCGCGCCGTTGCGCCGCGCCGCTGTGCAGCGCCGCGTGCAGCATGGTCAGCTCGTAATGATCGGTCAGCAGGGCGGTGCTGGCCGCCTGGGCTGCGGCGGACGGCGGCCGGGGGCCGTCGGGGTCACTGCTCACGGGGGAAGCCTACGGACCTGCCCCGCCGTCCCGGAGCCGCCCCGGGGCATCCCGGGGCGCCAGGCGCCCCGGGGGCTGTCCCGCTGCCGCCCCGATGGTCGCCACCAGGTCGCCCCGGCGATGTCACGCGGGCGTCTCGGCTTTGGCAGACTGTGGGGATACGCACTGGGAGGTGACGGCCGTGGGCGTGGCACCCGTTGAGGTTGAGCGACCGGACACCACGCAGGAGACGGTTCCCGACCTGCCGTGGGTGACGATCGTGTGGAACGACCCGATCAACCTCATGTCGTACGTGACGTACGTGTTCCAGACGGTGTTCGGCTACGCGAAGCCGAAGGCCGAGAAGCTCATGCTGGACGTGCACCACAAGGGCAAGGCCGTGGTCTCCTCCGGGGCGCGCGAGTCCATGGAGCGCGACGCCGAGACGCTGCACGGCTACGGCCTGTGGGCCACGATCAGCCACGATTCGTGACCGGTAGCGGCCCGGAGCCGGACGAGGACGCGACTCTGGAGGACCTGATGGCCGGCTTCCGCCGCACTTCGGGTGGCGCCACCGCCCGGTTCGGCGCGGCCCAGGCGGCGATCATCCGAGACCTGGTCGGCCAGGTCGTCGAGCTCATCGGCGGCGATGCGCTGGAGGACGGCCCGCCCGATGCTGGCGCGCTGGATGACGGGCTGGCCGGCCCGGATGACCTCGCGGCGATGATCGGGCTGACCGAGGACGCCGAGCTGCCGTCCGACCCGGTTTTGGCCCGGCTGCTGCCCGACGCCTACCGCGACGACCCGGAGGCCTCGGGCGAGTTCCGCCGGTACACCGAGCAGGGGCTGCGCTCGGGCAAGGCGGCCGCGGCCAGGACCGTGCTGGCCACGCTGCCGCCCAAGGGGGGACGGGTCCGGCTGTCCCGGCCGGAGGCCCAGGCCTGGCTGCGGGCGCTCAACGATGTCCGCCTCGCGCTCGGCACGCGCCTCGAGGTCGCCGACGACTTCGACCAGCAGGCCGCGCGCATGAGCCCGGACGATCCCCGCGCGGCGTACGTGGGGGTGTACCAGTGGCTGGCCTTCCTCCAGGAGACCCTGGTGCTGGCGCTGTCCCGGTAAGAACGCCTGACGGCCGCCCGCGGCGCCGCCCGGGCCGCGGCGGGCTACGCTCGCGTGCATGCTGACCTTGCCAGGCGGGCTGCGCGCCGCGATCATCGCGCACGCCCGGGCGGATCACCCGGACGAGGCGTGCGGGGTGATCGCCGGCCCCGCGGGCAGCGACCGCCCGGAGCGGTTCATCCCGATGACCAACGCCGAGCGGTCACCGACGTTCTACCGGTTCGACTCGATGGAGCAGTTGCGGGTGTGGCGGGAGATGGACGACCG
>Ga0335073_10003714_pt1 | contig 21334 bp, 27 predicted proteins | sample Lox_Sample_22_FD_207093 | JGI IMG/M metagenome (GOLD analysis project Ga0335073, IMG submission 207093) | Soil microbial communities from Loxahatchee National Wildlife Refuge, Florida, United States - Lox_Sample_2.2 | ecosystem: Environmental > Terrestrial > Soil > Wetlands | place: USA...
AGTTGATGCACTGCCTATTTCAGAAAATACTGGACGACTGGCGCCTATTCAGCCTGGATTTGGGACTGCCAAGGCTATTGGGAGAGGAATTTCTGCTGCAAATGTTGCTGTGCCGCCTGCAGGACTTTCAGGACCAACCAGGGGAGTTGGAGGAGCTATTCCGCCAGCTTTTGGGAGGGGGTTTACTCCTATGGCTGCACCGCCAGGCAGACCACCTCCAGGTATTTTTTGCTCCGTTTAATGGGGTAATGGGAACAGGTTATGCGCCGCCAGGGTTGCAACAGTAATTGATGGGATGTGGGATTTTCGTTGAAGCAGAATGGCAAGCATGGGCGTCCGAGATATTATGTATAAAATTAAATGCCCGCTGTCACCTGTGCCCTGTGATTGCAGTCTACTCTCGCTTCGGGCTAGCCGAGACTCCAATGGGCGAGCCCTCTAAGTTTCAAGGAGTTCGCCGGAGCGACGAGCATATTACAGGAGTACAATCGTTCGAGCATTCTGGATCATTGCTACAATTGATGCTTCAATATAACAAATATAACAAATAACTCCAAAGTTCCTCCCTTGACTTACTTCAGAGCCTGTTGTTTAAATGCCTGTCGCATCCACTTCAGAAATTCGAAGAATTCGCGGGATTCATTCAGTTTTTGAACAAGGTCCTCAAGATTGTTCAGCGTTGGTTTACAATCAATGACTGCAACATCAGTAAAATCGGATAGATAATACCTTTGTAGTCTCGTTCGGAGAGATCGACTGTGAAAGAACATTCTCGAGTCCAGTCACTTTCGTATACATGACTGAAAACAATCCGTAAAATGTCCTCCTTAACCCCTTCCAGTTTCATTGCCAAATGTTCTTCCCAAAAGGTCAGTTCGGGTCCATTTTTTGAAGCCTGTGCAGCAAGAGCTCGCCGCTCCAAGGAGCGTTCTAAACTGTCAGAAACACCGTGACCTTGAATATAGAGTACGTTCGCGTTTCTTTTGGATAGACTGACGGGTTTGTTCGATCTCTTTCAGCAGATTCTGCCTGTATTCCACCAATGACTCTTTCTTTCTCGAAAACTCGGCAATTGATCTTTCAGCTTCTGCCGCCTCCAAACGTTCTTTATCCAGAGCTACCAAAAAGGATCAGTATGCGAGAGAGACAGATTGCAGAAATGGGAATGGGAATGGAGCTCCAACGATCACAAGGATCGCGCGGAAGCGAATATACCTTGTACGATTTCAGACTGACGAGCTTTGTGAGCCTCTATTTGTTTATTCATGTCTTTCTGGCTTTCTTGATGGCATCAGTTGACTGATAACTTCGAAGGTCATTACCCCTGCTCTCGGTGATTGCTTTGGCGAACTCATTACGCTCTTTCAATACTCGCGCTCGATGATTCTGAGTCCACTTGTCGAAGCGAATAGTGAATCGATTCATTTTCGCTTTCAGATCCTCAAAAGCAAAGTTGACTGGAGCAAACGGAATTACGGAGACAGATGCAGCTTCGGCCATGATGGACGCAGAGCAGAGATTACTATAAAAGGTTGACGGGATGTTGAATTGTGTTTGTTTACATGCGCGTCTGTCGATATATTTTAATCTCGACTATGCTAAGTATCTTTCCACACAGATAAATACAACCATCGAAGGCACTTTTCTCTACTTTTATAGTCTAGCTCCGCCATGTAGTCAATGTTTATTGTGGCCCACTTCTGACAATCCATACTGCAGCGCCTCGAGAGCTTTCTGCAAATCCTTTCTTCCCGGATCCGTCACCGAAACACCCATGTGTCCAATACGAAAGTACTTTGCTGTAAAAGTCAATTGATGACTGGACGCAAAGGATGTACTTGCAATTTCTTTATGTAGGCCGCCAGCGAATACAACTTGCTTTGAGGCAATTTTCGGTAGTAGGTCTGGTAATTTCACCCCTTCGGGAATCCACACGGCCGTCATTCCATTGGCACTCTCCTTGCGACTCTTGGGGATTGTTTTGAGGCCAAGCTTTTCCTCGACGAAATCTTTCACCATGATGCTACCCTTTTTGTGGTCCGCAAATCTTTCTTCCAACGGTCTTTCGAGAATCTGTTTCAACGCAGTGTTGAGAGCGTAGATGAGTTGAACGGGAGGAGTCGCAAAGTACATTGGTTTTCGGGCTTCATAAGCTTGCATAATTGGCAACCACTTTTTCCATGACGCAAAATAGGATGTTTCGGGGCCTTTGCGTTCGTGGAAAGTCTTCATCGCTCGCGAGGACGCCAAAAGTAATGAAAGACCAGGAGGCACACCGATTGCCTTTTGGGACGCGGTTAAGACGATATCAATCCCCCATTTTGAGAAGTCAATCTCTTCGCAACCGACGGAGCAAACCCCGTCTACAACGACAAGAGTAGACGGAGAAACCCGTTGAACTAATTCTGCAACTGCCTTAATATCCGAGAGGACCCCAGTGGAGGTATCGACATGCGTGATTGTGATGATCTTATAGTTTTTGCTCGTAATAGATTTCTCGATCTCGGATAAAGAAGGACTGCTTCCGATGGCGGCTTTCAGCTGAGTAACTTCTGCTCCATATATTTCTAAACATTCGGCAAAAGAGTCACCGAAGTACCTGAGGTTCAGTATACAATCGTCAAAGAGGATAGGGGAGCGCCGTACCCTGTGTGAAGAACCAGAGCATTATCACCCTTCTCGCACAAATTGCTTGCGACCATATCCCATCCGAGAGTGCCGCTGCCAGCAACCACGAACGGCTGGGTGTCTTTGTCGGCTTTCAGGATTTGTCGGAACAATTCGAGCGACTCCCCAAAGACGTTCACAAAAGGCATCCCAACATGTGACATAGAAGGGTGCGACATTGAAGCAAGCACATCATCATGAAACTCAATTGGACCTTTTTAAAAAGATGTCAGTGAACTGATTTTCGTAACAGGAGTTAGAAGGGATAACTGACCAGGGATCATGAGCAAGGGATGCGGCGGTTGGGACGACATTTTGGAGGAAGTGGAGAGCGGCTTGGATAGTATTAGAGGAGCTTCGAGCACTGGTTTCCAATTTCTGAGGACAGGGAGAGTCGTGAGTCTACCAGGAGAAAGTCGAGAGACTGCCCGCATTCAATGCTTTATTTGAGAAAAGGGAGGATGGAAAAAAAATATGCGGAGTCTGCGCGGCACGATCGGATGCGAATGAATCTGCCGTGATTAGTAAACGCAAATTATTCGTTTTATTTACGTGAATTTATTCACAATTATTTTTACCGCCCCCTTCGCGGTCCGCTCTCAGGTACGACCTCGCAGGGAATAGCGGACAGCAACTCAGCAATCAAGAGTTGCGTCTTGATGGACGAGTCGCAAAGATGATATCTATGTTGTGTGAAAGTATTGAGCAAATTTAATCCGATGAACAATCATGTTCTAGGCTTTAGTCTGTTGCACGTTTGACATGAACCTGTACGTGATTGAAGTAGGCCCCCGGTTCGGTAGTACTATCCCAGCAAGGAACAGACAAGCGGGCCAAGGGAGATGCCAGGAGCACTGAACAGAACCGCTAACAGATTGTTTGAAGCGGAGATCCCGATTTAGGATTCAATTGCATTTCACGATTGGACGTTGCGAAGAATGGCGGCGAGCCGTTATGGATATCAGCCCACAGAGTCAAACTAGCCGTCGTCCTTTGCGATTGCTTCGTTCCGCTATCTATACAACTAGAGAGGAATTTGCTGCATTGATAGGGGTAACACTTGCAAAAGGCTTCGACTCTGTACAACCCTCAAAGATAGATGTGATAGCTGCTCAGCACCCGCTTCTGCAAGTTGATACTGAGCAGGAGCGACTCTCGAAAACAGAATTGCTTCCGGATCCCGAAAAGGAAGGCGGCCCCGCACGGAGTGGCAGGCACCGGCGAAAGCCGATGGCAGCTGCGTGTACGGATCTTTTTATAGAGCGTCGGTCTATGCCGACCAATGAAAGCTGGCGTAAATTAATCGTGGGGCCATGGGCCAGCCCCACGTCGAGGCGATAAAAGTTGTGGCATCACTGAGCACGAAATAGATCAAGGAGCAAACTCAAATGGATTTACTGCACGAGACACTCGAGGAACTGAAAAAGCTCCCTTCCTTTACACTCTACAGCGGCATAGCCCTACTCTTCGCGCTTGTCGTCCATCTCATCACTCGCGATCCACGTCGAAAGCATTTACCTCCAGGCCCAAGGGGTTTGCCGATCATTGGTAATACTCATCAGCTTCCTCAGACGGACGAAGTCTCACGAGTCATAATCGATTGGGCGAAGAAATATGGAGAAATTTACCGTATCCGTCTCGGCATGACAGATTACATCTATCTCAACAGTCCTGAAGCGGTCAAAGAACTGTTAGACAAGAAATCCAACATATACTCGTCTCGGCATGCCATGCCAATGGCTTTGGATACAGTTAGCGACGGCAATCGGATGCTATTCATGGGTTATACCAAACAGTGGCGGGACCTCCGCAAAATCATGCACTCGATCCTCACTCAAACTCAAGCCGTCAACTACCAACCTATTCAAATGTACGAGACGAGACAGATGTGTTGCGATCTGCTTGATACACCTGAACAGCTCTATGATCACGGTAGACGGTACACCACGTCGGTCGTCATGCAAGTCGCTTATGGACATCGGGTGCCAAACTGGAACGACAAAGATGTCAAAGATATATACAAAGTCATCGACAACTTCCAAAAGGTCACGGCTCCTGGCGCCTGGATTGTCGACTCCTTTCCCACTCTCGCGAAAATACCTCTGTGGCCGTTGTCTAACTGGAAACAGAAAGGGAGAGAAATGTTCGAGCACGATAGCAAGATATATCTACGTTTCTGGGATCGGCTTGTTAAGGAAATTGAAGATGGTACCGTGCAGCCGTGTGTTGGTTTGGATCTGTACCGCAAGAATGAAGGGTACAAAATTATTCCGAAAAATATGATCGCGTAAGGAACCTACTCTTCCAGGCTCACCATCTCAGATACACCGTCGCCGGCGTCCTTGAAGCAGGCTCAGAAACGGTCAATTCGTCCTCATTGGGCCTGGGCTGATAATCAGACATCTTCCTCGTTGAACAACTTTTGGATTGTGTGTCTCATGTTTCCACATGTAATGAAGAACATACAAGAAGAGATTGATCGGGTTGTTGGTTCCGACAGGGCGCCTACTTGGGAAGACGAGAAGGATCTTCCTTATTTGAGGGCATCGATCAAAGGTACTCCTGGGCTTGAATTTCCTAAGTCTAGAATTACTTCGCTGGCGCCCGGTGAACAAATTTGGAATGAATCACGCCCTGACTGAAGACGACTGGTACAAGGGAAATTTTATTCCCAAAGGATCCGTTATCATGCTCAATTGGTGGGCAATCCATTACGACGAGAAGCGTTTTCCAAATCCATCTCAATTTATACCCGAGCGATATCTCAATCACCGACTTCCTGCTGCCGATTATATTAATATCGCCGACCCGTATCAAAGAGACCACTTCACTTATGGAGCCGGTCGACGCGCTTGGTAGTTTCATCCTTCCGACTTAAACTAACGTCTTAGTCCCGGGGTTCATTTAGCGGAGAAGTCAATGGTAAAACTCTTTTGTTTCATTGATATTAATTCTCAGTTTCTGGTGATAGCACGGGTGCTGTGGGGATTTGACATTTCGTGGGCGACAGATAAGAACGGCCAGAAGATCGAGCAAAATATACTCAAGATGGTTGACGGATTCATGTCTACACCGGAGAATTTCAAAGCTAAAGTCACTCCTCGGAGTGAAAAACGAGCCAAGATTTTCCGGGATGAATGGTCAGGTTTGCGCCGCACATTCATTTAACAATCTAACTTGTAGCCCAACAGAAGGAAGGTATCAAATTCGTTCATCTGAAGCACACATCATAGATAGTGGTAATATAAACGTGTCCTATATTTCTAGCGTGCCTACTGCTTATTCTTCTTCTCAAGGAATTTCTTGACGCCATCCACAACCGACCTTTCATTCCACGTCTTTTTCACGCTTTCCCTGCTTTCGAGAGCGTCGTGCCATTCCTTGACCTCCTTTATGCCTTCCAATTGCTCATAAACTCCCTCTCCATAGAAACCAGCCTTTGCGAATGCGAAAAGCCGCAAGAGAAAGGAGTGCGTCAATACGTCTGCCATAGAGATTTCCTTGCCGAGAACGTAAGGGCCATGGTATTGTTGGAGAAGAGGCACGACGTCATTCTTGAGACCATCGATGATTTTTGAGCCAGCAGCCTTGGGGTCTCCTGAGCCGAAAATGGGAGCAAAAATGTTTGATTGCACCTTTGATTGAAACAACTCGACGAATTGGCGCATTTTGGCGGCCTTGAGAGCACCGTCCGCCGAATTACCCTCGGGGCGAAGATGCGCTTGAGGGAACAGATCAGCAACGAATTCCGAGATGACATTTGATTCAATCACGAATTCTCCTCCGAAGTCCATAGCTGGAACCTTCCCTGCCTACAAATAATTAGAAATTGAGAGTAAGGTCGGGGTACCGGGAAAATCTTCAAATACCATTCTGGTTTATTTTGAAGATCGATTTCAACCTCTTCAAAATTGACATTAGCCTCGGCCAATGCGAATCGAGCGCGGGCCGCAAAGGGGCAACTATAATTAATATCGGGTCTTGATTTGACCGTACTTCGAATTCGAGTAGAGCTTGATAGGTCGTGGAGGTTCAACTTTAGCCATAGTTCCAAAAGATTTGAACAATTGTCGTCTGATCAGAAGCAAGCGTGAGTTGAGAATGGTGGTTTGAGGAAGCAAGTATAGCACTAGAGCTGACAAGATTACAACGGCAACGGTTGACAAGTTTAGCAGGGAAGTTGGTGTCCTTTTATCTCCTTTGACGGACATGAAACCATCAGTTCGGGAATCTCTGGTAAGGCATTTATAAGCGACCGCGCGCCGGCACTTTTGAGTCAGCAACCACGTCAGCAATGCATGCGGCAAAATCACCCCACCGGCGGCTGGCGGCCGGCCGAAGAAATTCGGTGAGTGCCAGATCAACGAAAGGTGCGTTCCGTAAGAGGATTCGCGGAAACACGAAGCCGCTTTATGGCGTACAGGTCATTGCCCTAGATATTTACATATGTAAGGTAAGTTTCACCGTTTCACTGCACGAGATTTTTCGTAGGCTTGGGATGAGCGACCAAGTTTTGCGCAAACCTCCTGGTGATGGCGATTCGGATTACGATTCAGCAGAAGACGCCGACTTCCAAGACTCCGACGACGCCCTCTCACATGGCTCCTCAGAAGATGAGGCAGAACCCCAGCTAGTCAAACGGGGGAAGGACCAAGAGCTCGATTCAGGGGATGAGGCAACGATCGCAAAGCAAGCCAAGAAGAAACGGAAATCGGCTACCACAGACGACTTGATCCTGACGCGGGCTCAAAAAAGAGCAAAGTAACGTCCTACTGCTATGGTGCTGAATGTAGAGCCGAGGAAACTCAACTTACAGCTACAGCCAGCAAGCCTTTACAAGAGGATAAGCCAGAGCAACTCGATGCTCTATGGAAACAGCTCAACTCCAACCCGACAGAACAGGTGGTAAAGACCACCACACCAACCGATTCGAACAAAAATACGATCACGATCAAGCGCACATATGAATTCGCAGGGCAACTCGTCACGTATTTATGCCTTGTGATGTTATTTTGACAATTTAGCGAAGAAAAGGAGGTACCGAAAGATTCAGCAGAAGCAAGGGCTTACGTCTCCTCTATCCATACTCCAGTATCTAGCAATGCTAAAAGGGAATCATCCAAACTAGTAGCTCGTCGACCTGTGAAACGGAAATCGAATCTCGAAGAGATGGCAAAAGGGAGTAAACCTGCGAAATTGAACGTGTTAGAAAAAAGCCGATTAGACTGGGCTGGATTTGTGGATAGAGAAGGGATAAATGAGGATCTGAAGCGATTCAACAAGGATGGTTACGTTGAAAGGCAGGAATTCCTCAAACGTACAAGGTAGTTGAATATAGAAGTCTATCTATAAGTTCATGTGGTGCTACCATCATGTTTGGCATCTTTAAAATCCCCATAAATCAAAAACTACGAACTCCTATTTTGCCGCCATGTCTGCGTATGACATTTCCGATGTTAGTGGCCTATCTATTCTTGGAGGTGGCTCTTCTGAGGAAGTGGATGCCTCGCCAAAACTAGAGCTCTTCGCGTGTGATGAGGGATGCGTTGCACCGCTCGCTGCGACAGTAGCGTAGGATACGTTCGGATTGACGCTAGCGTGATCATCGCCCATCGTTTCATCTGAATCACTTTCTCCGGTCCTTTCAGTCTCTGAGCTATCCGTCACCTTTGCGTACGATAATCTTCCTGATTGTTCTGATTGCGCATGATCTCCACCAGTGGCTTGGGCATACGATACACCCGGTTGGCGCTGTGCTTGGTCGCCACGGTTCCGCAGCTCCGCAGACTGACTAGTTGAGTATGCTGGCGGACTTGACGCCATGGGTTCGTCGGAGGACTTCGCTTCGACGGCTTTTGATCCTTCGATAGGCTCCGCGTATGTCCCAAGAAAATCCAAAACATGGGGAAATACAACTTTGTCCACGTCCTGTCCCCATAGAAGATCCAGGTGCTCGTAATTCTCGACCTTTTTCGCGACAGTGTGTGGAGGAAGTTGCGCAAGCATGACATCGATGCTACCTATTAGTACCGAAACGCAGAGAGAGACACTCCACGAGAGAGTCTATGCCGCCATAGATCAGAGCAATTGGAGTATGAATATTTTTCGTAGGGAACTTTGCGACCTTGTAGAACTGGCTCGCATTTCCGAATACACTTCCAGAGGCTTCGTCGTCGAACATCTGAAACGTTTGGGATCGGATGATCTGAAACCAATGGACAAGAGTCTTGACGCTCGTGTAGGAATAGAGATGAGCATACGAAACGACTTTTTGTTGGAACGGTATATTCTGTGCGGTCCAGCCGAATAGAATTGAGCAGGAAATATCAATCATCCTGACGAATATTGGTGGATCTATATCAGTAACACACATATAACGCTGTACAGATGATTGACTGCCACATAATCGTAGATGTAAGGAGCGCCTTACGACCGAAGAGAAGAAACAACACAGTGGGCGAAGCTTTGATAAATGCATCGACGATGGGATTTGAGAGACCTTGAATAAGAAAAGGGGTGAAGGAGCCGGACCTTTGGGGCTCATAGCAGGCGCGAGTGCAATGAACAAGTTCACCTTTTCATTCAGCTGCGGATGGATAGACAATGCCGCAAAAGCTTGGGCTGTTCCTTGGCTGAATCCAATATAGCTGAGGCTGTGAGCTCTTGTTGTATGCAGGATATAGTCGATCGAATCAGGAATGTCATAAAACGCAAATTCGTCCTAATAGTTAATGCGGAAAGTAGTTGAAACCGACCATGCTAAAATTCCAGAATTCTGGCTTTGAGGAAAGATGATTGAGAGACTTTTTCGAGTATTTGTTGCCGCGATTGTTTCCAAACCAGACATCATATCCTTCCTCAACAAGTCGGAAGGGTAAACTCAACTTCTCCTCGATTTGACAGATCCATACTTCCGAGTTCATCAAAAGTCCATGGTGCAGATATACGACAGGTTTGTGTTTGACCCTTCGTCGCAAATTGGAACCGACTACAGAGTAATGTTCTCCTTTCTTGCGACACAGACGATGGAGACACAGAAGGTAGCCATCTTTTGTCTGAAGGACGTGTTCTTCAGCTTCATATCCGAACGCGGCGCACATGTCTGTAAAATGTGTGCAAGCCTGAAGAGTGCTCGTGAAACTTTTTGGCTTTGGTTTGGATAGATAGGTATGCCATATGCTGGATATAAGCAGAAATAACGAAATAGTGTAAACTTTACTGTTTTCTGTCTGAACCATCGAATGACCGGGGATGGAAGGAGAAGGGTGAGAGATCGAATTAGAGCTTCGAAGAGGAGAAACGTCAGGGACAGTATTAACGCGACATAGTCTCGACTAGGAACGTCAGCAGGTCAAGATGCACATACTTACAATGGCAGACGGGAAATAAAAGGGACTCGGGCCATGCTGGGCAGAACGTCCAAGCCAGATGAAACGTAGGAATAGCCGAAGTCAGTTTTCGAGTTTCCCCAAAAGCAAAATCTCGGCTTAAATATGATGTCGATTTCCACCTTATAAATAAAGCCGGATTTATTTGATTGCATGTGACAAATTCCGCTGCGGTCCGCTCGACGGGGTTCGACTGATCAACTGCAGCCAGAGAGTCTGGGGCCAAGCTCGAGTGACACGCCACAATGACACAGCGTTTGAGGCGATGGATCGCGCTCTCTGACGAGGATGACAGCACCGCTCTTCCATATCACCTCGATGAACAGGGTACACTCCCATTTCAGGTGTTTGCTGATGTCCAGAACAAGAACAAGTCATCGACGCTCTCCGCATTCAAAATACGCAATCCAATGATCTCTTCAAAGTATTAGGCCTCGTTGAAAGGATCAAAGTTAACAAAAAGCAATTTTTTGCGGTTCTATCACTTATCCCGACAATAATATTCATCATTTTACCATCACATATCTCGCTCCTAGCCATTACATCCTTGGCCCAGACTGCGTACACCGCGTACTTCCTCCCACTGAGGCAAAGCATCCTCCCGTCAAACCCAGACGACGGACCAATGCGCTTTCTTCCTGCTCTGAATGGTCTCTTGGCTGGTGTTGTGTTTCTAGATGGTATCATACGACACAGCCGAGCTACGGAGACGGTTTGGATCGCAGCGGTTCCGTCCATCATGTGGATCGCCGTCTGGATCGGACGAAGTTGGGCAAACAGCATTGATTTAGAAGGTTTGGAAAAGCTGAGATATAACGTAAACAAACTCCCCTCTGCCCAACATCTGACATTCTAGTACAAAGGTGCATAGAGCGAGATTCCACAGGAAACTCTTCATTGTATGTAATAATTCCTAATGACATGTATATAAAATATGCGCACCTGTTCCTTCAAAAACCAATGCCCCACAATGAAATACACTGTACAGCCTGCAACCAAATACGACGAGGGGGTATCCATACTCTCGCATACCCAAACCAATCAAAACAAGAAGCAGACACAAAAGAAACAATGGTCAAAGTCATCTCTTTCTCGCCCCACTTCGCAATCCCAGCAAGTTTCGAACATCCCCAACGAATCTAAGAGCTCTTAAAAATGGAATCAAATGCAACAAGTCGTTGTCTGTAGGATCCGATATCCAGCCTTCAATCGGAATGGCGTTTTCTTCTCCGTTAACAGTGACTTTTGCGGGCAGTGGACGAACCTTCATGCCATGCATAACTTATGGGAGAGTTATCCAGAATGCAAACTTTTCCCAGATCTCGCTCGACAACCGAGAGATCTTTGATGTATGCACCATTCTCGATGGTACAATGTTGTCTGTAATATCGAGCTTTGAAGATTTTGCGTTCTGCTTCCAGCCAATCTATTACCGGGTCGGCATATTCCTGAACTGAAGCCGTAAATATCACACAGTCGTACCATTTCGACACCTTTTCAATCAGCAAGAGAACTAGAGACTTGGGTACTTTGCGAAGGAATAAGTCAACAAACGGTCTTTTATGTACAAAATAGAGGATGGCGACTTTATCGAATTTCACTTCCACCATGTGTCCGCTCCCGAGTTTCCCGCCCTTGGCAAGGGAATGGATCAATGTCTCGTCGAGATCGAGAACAAGAGTTTTTTGGGAAGGTTTGGCGGGAATGAGGGGGCGAGGGATTAGTTGAACAGCGGTTTTGGGAGTGGTGATTGAGAGCGAGGTGAGAGGCGTTTGAGAGGTGATGGAAGGTGTTCGTGGTGATGTGGGCGATTTGAGAGAATCCGCGGTTCTTCGCCGAGTCAATGCTAACAGCTCCTCTTTTTCAGAAACAGAATGGAGTCGTGGGGATCGGCGAAGCGAGGGAATAGAGGACATGCTGGAAGCTTCGCTAATGTCTGTGGCGGCAAGGGTGGAAATGTCGGTTTCGGCGTCTGACTCTGTGCCCGATGACGACGCCTCACTGGCTGAAGACGCAGAGGACGGTGGACGAAGCGGAAGGCTGTCCGTTGATGTAACGTCGGGGAATGCAGAGGAGATTGAGGCGAGTGTTTCTTTGCGGATCGGCTGGGCATTTCGTATGTGTCCTCTTGATGACAGTCGTTTAAGAGAGCCATATACCCGAGCAAATGGATACAACAGGACCCAAAGAACACTTGTAACCACCATGAAGACTGATTTCATCCCTCTCATTAATGCATTGGGTGATTGTATATTGCGATCTGAATGAGGCTGCTTGTCGCCAAATACAGGCGGCTCAGGAGGATTTCCGACGTGCCGCCTTCGCAACAGAGGCTCACTCCCTGTGACTAAATCTGCATCGTCCTGGTCAGAGTAGATTGAGAAGTAGCCAGAGTCGGGTCGATTTGGCGATGTTGCTGAAGACGGTGTGGGGTGATGCAGGGGTGTTGATGGAGGGGTGAGTTTGTCGACAACGTAGGTAATTGAATTCATATTATCAGTCCACAGTGCTGTATTCAGGGTATCAGAACTTGGGGGAAGAGGAGAGGAGAGAAAGTCTGTGACCGAAGACAGCAGATAGCGAAGGTGATAAGGGCTGGAGGCGCGGGGGGGATTGGGGGAAGAGGGACGGGCGGCGAGTTGAGCGGAAGGTGATGGAATTCCGTGGTGCAGCTCAACAGCTGTTTTTGTGTGGTGGCTGGATGTTGTTGGGGATTCGACGGCCCACGGGATTCGACCGTTGGCCCAGCTGACACCGTCAAGAGTCACACCAATAATACCCCGAAAATTCATTCCGGATTTTGCACCAATTAAAGCCTCCTGCCCTCGGTAGGCGGAGCAGATCGCGAAACGCGCACCGATGTACTGCATTGCGTTACCTCCTTCATAGCCCCACCATTTTAAGATCCGAAACAATTAGGCTTGGATCATCTGGCTCATTCCCGCATCACAAGGGCTATAAAAGTGGGATAACTTCCCAATTTAGACTTCTTTTGAGATAAACTTTGAGGCTGCAATCCATGATTTATTCCCCCATGTTCTTGCAACGACAACCGTCGAATCTTTATTCAACTGCGGTAAATTTTAGAATTATCGACTTTAACTGCTTTTAGGTTTTGAACGATCATTCGACCAGAAGCGACATTTGTGTGACGGTAAGCTAACCTCTCCAGAACTGTTGCCACCTATTTGTTGCCTTACGATGATACCAAAGGACAGTGGGATCGAAGTAGCCGGCCACTCTCGAGGCAAATCTTTACTCGCGGATTCGTTACGCTTTGGCCAATTGAGTGTGGTAATATCTTTCGGACCAATCACCTGAAATGATTTTATTATGTATATCCAGAGAGTAAGGAGCCGCGAGACTGAATTCATCGATTTGAGTCCATTTTAATGATTTAGATCTCCTTGGGAGATGCATTGAGTAGGCACATCTGCCGACCATGAGCTGAGATTTGGTGGAGGTCGATCGCTGATCCCCTGAATCAAAAATCAAAAAAACTCCAAACTCGACGAAAACAGAGTGAGCGTCCTCGCCAACTACACACCGCCCTTTATGAGCACCCTGTCCATTGACTTCTCCGTCAATTAGTCGATGGATATCTTTCTCCCCTCCGGCACGACAATGCCCAACCACCCAAACCTTGACAAGACGGAAGCGGCTCATGGTGGTTTGCCAACTCCGCCGCCCCTGACAGAAACTCCACAATCGCCTCTGGACGAGAATACATCACCTGATGAAGTCGTAGCAAAGTGCAGAGAACTTCAGGCTTCGAATGCTTCGCTCTGGTCCCAGGTTGTCAATCTGCAAGCTCAGAACGACTATTGGGTACAGGTTTACGACCTCATCGAAAAGGGGTTAGCCGCCAAAGTCAGAGAAATGGACGTCCTCGTTCAGGAAAATACACAACTCAAAGTAGACACTCCTCAACGCAATCATCTAACTGTAGGCTACAAACGCGAAACTATCACAACAACTTCAGGAGCGGTTTATAAAACCGAAGGGGGGAAAGCCACAGCCCGACGAAGTGGTCGCCCCCATCGTATTGAAACAGATACGACACCTGCAAGATCAAGTTCGTGCAAGAGATTTGGTAATCAATCTCATGTATAAACCCCCGTCTTAACTTCTCTAATTCTTTAGGAAGAAAGCTGAGCAGGAGAGATCAGAGAGGGACTTGAGGGATAAGCTAGAAAGGCAGCGCAAGCAAATTGAGCTCCAATTTGGCTTTTCATCCAACCCATCTCCCTCGGCATTGACAAAGTCGACAGTGCCAGAAAGTTCAAGCAGGTCTGGTGGACCGGATATTCGTGGAGCCAAAACATCGGCAAAGATGGGGAGCGCTACTCGAACTCTCAAGGCAATTGGCGGCAAACGAAAGCGTATTAGTCTATCTGAAACGTGTAATTCAACCACGGATGGGGATCTCGTCCGAGTAGGAAATGAGACCATACCTCAAGAGAAGTCAACTCTAGTTGATGGAGGAGGAGGGTTTGAGGTTGCTCGACGTGTGGTGAAAAAGGCGCAATCGGAGACCGCAGTGGAGGGGGACTCACTTTTGGAGAAGGAAGTTGATCAAGCATTGGAGGAATTATTTAATGAAATAGCATAGCAAATTGATCGACCTGAGGGTATTCTATTTAAAACGCCAGCATGCAAAGAACCAGTCCTATCTCCGTCGATCGCGATCGCGGTGACGGTCAGAATATCCTCGGTCTCGATCTCGATCCCGGTCACGCGAACGCGCGCGATCTCGATCTCGGTCATCATGTCTCCGTTTACCTCTCTCCCTATCCCTGTCTCTCTCACCATCATATCGTCTCTTTCGATTATCTGTCTCGTGTTGCCGATAGTCATCTGGGTGATGTCTATCCCGTCGACGGGGAGACTCATCGCGATCTCTTCTCGATTCCTGTATTCGCCCACGTTCCCGCATTTCATCATCATCAAATACATATCCATGTCCATTTCTTTCCTGTCGTCCTCCTTCTCGATAGTGACTCCGTCTCTCGAGCTGATCAGCTCCTCCATACCCGCTCTTCCTCATCCACTTGTCCTTGCGTTTCCTATTTTCCTCGTCTCGCCAAGCAGAGAAAACCTTGCTCGTACTCTGACTGAAATCCACCTTGATCCGTTTATCATCAATCAACACATCCTGCATCTTGAAATACGCCATCTCACAAGCCGCCTGCTCCTCAAATTCGATGAAAGCATACTGCAATGAATCCCCAGTCTGCTTGTCTCGGATCACTTGACAGGACAGAATCTTTCCGAACCGTGAGAAAATCATTTCGAGATCCTCGTCTTGCGTTGCCGGATTCAATTTGGCGACAAACAGAATGTTTTCTGGAGCAGTGACTTCGGCGAAGGGTAAATCACCGATGATTTCCAACGTGAGGGCATTTGCACGAGCTTCCTTCTCTCGCCGTAATCGCTCGAGTTCCTCTTCTGTTTTACCCACTGCATCATCCTCCTCCTCCTCGCCCAATCGAATGGTGGCTAGTTGCGCTTGACTCGGGACAGGCGACTCTGGCGGCTCTTGCAGACCAGGTGGATCCGGAAACGGATCTTCTAGGACGATGGTATGCTTGATCCGAATATCTCGGTATGGCCGTCCTTTCTCATCGCAATAGGCATCGTTTATTTTCTCCAAAGTGTCGAATCCCTCTGCTACCCGACCAAAAATAGTGTACTTGCCGTCCAACGAATCCAAGTCGTCGCCGAGGGTGATGAAAAATTGCGAGCCACTGACACCGCTATTCTCGTCGTCGTCATCGTCTTTTTCCGAGGAGACTGCCATACTTACTGTTCCGCGCTCGGTGTGCTTGAGTTTGGGATGAATTTCGGCGGGGAAGTAGCGGTCTTCGGGGCGACCTGAAATAAGGCCCCAGATTGATGTCCCACCATCTCCTTGAGGAGGACCGATGGGATCGCCAGTTTGGAAAGAGAAGCCTTTATTGACATTGAATATCGGGGCAAAGTTGTAGTATTTCACCTATTGTTAGTCGAAGCTTTCAAGATCAAGAACGGTACCTTGCACAGCTTGATGAAGTTTTCACACGTTTTTGGAGCAAACTCTGTATGCAAATCGATGACAATGTCACCCACATTAAGTTCCAGCAGCACTAGCCGTCAGCACAGTCGATACAAAGGGTACATACCGCTCATGATACCCCTGTGCAATCACGAATCGCTAAGGCACGAAGGATCTTTGGAGCGGAGTAGAAAGCCACCAGCCAAGTTCACAATTTCAAGTCTCGAAAATCGAAAATCGACCTCAGGTTCGATAGAGAACCTGCTATCTCATAAATAACTAGTACAAATATAGACCCCAAGCACCCTGACTCCAGATATTAAAATCCTGCTCTCCGCGACTTGGCCGACCTCGCTTTCGAAGCCCTTGTGCCATGTACTCCTCTTTCTGGCTGTGACATGGTGACACTTGCTCCCTCATCCCCCCCGGACAATCTCCTGCGAGCCTCATTTCTCTCTGTACCAGGCTGAGGCATTATAACTTCATCTATAGCACTCTGAGATCCAATAACCTTGACACGTTTCCGTTTCCTCACCATCGGCCTGTTTGGCTTTGCAGGTTCCGGAGATATCCCCCACTCTGCTAGAACAAATGTAGCAGCATTCGAAATATCAGTCGCCGCATCTACATCCAGAAATTTTCGTAGTGAAGAAAGTGTTGTAGACTCTGTGGATGAATTCGATTTAATGATACTTATGTTGGCCAGACCAACGTCGACGGCAATCTCCCGCATCGTTTCCAGTTTCGTATTGAGCTCGGAGGAATCGAGACCTCGAGAAGACAAGTTCGACATGAGATTGGAGTGGATTGATGAAATACTTCCGGGGTCGTCCTCGGGATCGAATGCCTGGGTTGGCGGAAGAATATGGAGAGGTGTCAGTTGATATCCTTCCTCCTCGAGACGGTGGCCAACTTGTTCAATTGTTGATGTTAGATAATGGGGATCCATCGAGAACATATTTGCTGATTTCCAATTTCGCCTAAAGTTAGATTGGACATTAAGGGGAGCTAACATCGTTTCACAGCGAAATTCACTACCTCTCACCGCTTCGATGATTTCATCCCGTAACTGCGACGGTGGTTTCTTTCCGTTTATGCTGCCGATGGGGGCTCTGGAGATAACTTCTTCTGCAACTACAGAGAAATCCACTTTTCGCTTGCCTTCGGAGCGACTCCAATTTTCTTCGCTCTCTGAATCTGCATCGGTCGTCAACCTCGGACTGAGTGTTTCAGTCCGCTTGACGAAGGACTTGATTGCAAAACTCTGGATGTCTGTGTCTTGCGTTCCGTACAAGTCTCCCACGATGCTCAAGTCAGGTTGAAGCCTATATGTTGTTAGATACGTTTCTCCTGGCGAGAAGATTTCTTCATTGTTGAGAGCGACGTCGGAACGAATAACAACAAGACCGAGGTTCGGGCTAGCTGGAGGAATACTGGGCTCTTCTCGTGGCAGAGGCAACTCGAAAGGAGTGTCTAGCCAGCTTAACGGGAACTCTTCGGACAGTTGATGAACTGTGATAAGAGGATTTAATCGGGAGTATAGAAAAATGTTTGTGACTTCAATTAGCGTTGTGTGAAGGAGATATATGTACCGTCATCTATTGAGAAGAGTTTCATAATCAGGGAAGGATCGGGATCGCGTCGATGCTTTTGGCGCACCAATATTGCCCAGTCTGAGCTCTCAACAATCAAAATCTCTGAGCTTGTCAGGATAGCATAAGCAAATCCTCCAAGGGCATCGATTGTAGCCAATCCTCTGTAATGCTCCTTGTTGCTAGGGCTCAATACAATGTCCGATGAACCAGTCTATCGTCAGTTTGATCAAATTATTTCGGAGGTCACGTTGAAGTTGAGGAGATGCAATCCTTTGCTCTCAGCAATGAGAAGATCGTTCGTTTGTTCAATCCACGCTATCTTCGCCCACCCGGACCGTCTTTCACCTGCAGACAATTCAGGCAACTCCAGCGACCCAGAGGCAGTAAGCGAAGACTGCGTCATCTTAACAGATACATCGTAGACTGCCCAGAAACATTTATCCGTTACGGTAGCAATCTGAGATCCGCTCGAGTTGAATGCCACGTCGGCGATATACGTGGACTCTGCGAGGGCTGTCGAAGGCAAGGGCAACGTACTGCATTGGCGTACAAATGGTCGCTTGTCCTGGGTTCGCGAACAAGCAAGTATGGCCACTTCTGTCATCGTTCGAACAGCGAAAAAGTCTAATCTTAGGAAACAACAAAGGATGAGCTTACCGCATAAGTCTTCATAGGCACCAGAGCCAGGGAACACGATCTGCTGAATGGGGCGCTTAAAGGTAACCTCCACCTGCGATCTTTCCGTCATGAAAGGAACTCGAAGCTGAGGCTGGGAGCCGTCGCCTGTGGTCGCGTACCATCGGATCAATGCAATACCTGCGAAAAATGAGCGAGGTCTCTCGGGGACACATACTAACGTCCGTTCTAAGTTCACCTGAACAGAATGCGATGCATAATCTCTTCCATTGACCGCCGGTGCGCCGACCGATCCCGTTCTGTTGAACGTAGCGCGTAATTCCAAGATCCAAAAGTTGACCTTGGGCAGCATTGTACGTGCCTGTAGGATTGGAGTGCGCCTCCTTCAGGGTCTCGCTTAGGAGTGCTCGTGGAATCAAGGCATTCGGGAAGGCATCTTTGAGGTACGATTCTGCACTTTGCAACTGTTTGCTGAAATTTTTCGTATTTGCTGTGTCGGGTCTACTTGGAGGTCCTCGAAGCGCAATCCACGGCCATCTGTATCGTTTCCAGATGACGCCTGAAAAACTTAGCTCCTGCAAGTACGGACAAGACAAACCTTGATCGTACTTTTGGGTGAAATGCCACCTTCCTGGATGTGCGTCGTCTTTACCAGGGATATAGAAGGTTTCACAGCCAAGTTCTGCTGCTCTCACCGCTGCCTCAAGATCATCGTTCTCAGGAGTGTCGCCGCTCATGGGGCCAGAGAGTTCTCTATCCGAATAATCATCTCGTCTAATGAAGTAGCTAAGAGCCTTGAGCCTTGAGCCTTGAGCCTTGAGCCCACGATGGACAATAAACAGGCGCTAGGGCTTGACCCTATTTTTAATCACCTTAGCGGCCGGCTGCCGTCCATGATAGAGATGCTCCAAAAAGCGGTATGGAACATGGAGATATAAAACATTGAAGTAGGAACAAGAGCAGAAATGTTTGATAAATGCCATAAATAAGACCTTATGGACCGGATTTTCAGAACGGATTTCTGGTGGCAAGCTGTCGGTGTCACTGTGTGCACAATCGCTATAGTCGGCGGTGCCAGACTGCCAATGCAACTTATTAACTTATCTCATATTAATTATCGATGGAATTGTCATCGCCAACGGTGTCGCCAGAAGTATCTCAACGTTCATCATCTCAACTAACCTCAGAAAATTGGCCGTTCAGCGAATCAGGAGTAAATCTAGTCCGAGTGACGCACGCACGCAACCTTATATCGCCGATCCGTAAAGTGGCTTGAAGAGGCGCACATGAAATTGCGGCAGGGCTCCATTCGGAACTAATTTCTCGCCTCTAGCCGCTCTCCCCTCTTTCGGGACGAAGAAAGAGGAAGTCCCTATTTTTACACAAAATTCCTTGCGTTTGGCTCTTCCTCGCCGGAACAAGGTTGGAAGTTTGCTTGCAACTATGACGTCTCCGGTGATTCTGATTCGACGACGGAATTTGATCCAGAATGGCGATATAGCCGTCACGAGATGCACTCGGATAATGTGACGTGTGTCTCCTTTTAATTAATGCATGCTGACTGGTAGGCAAAGTTTATAAACACAGCTTCAATGGGCACCCATCAGTGCCACGACTTTTATCATTATGGCTCGCGATGGAGCGCCGTTCGGAGGTATGGTAATTTAGAGACAAGGCAACATAGGTTATTTCCCAGAAGAGAGGCCCTGGAGATGAATTAACTAGCCTAAACATGGTGACGATCGGTCAACAAATTCGGACTCTCTTGTGAAGCTTGCTTCTGAGAACCACAGGCGTTTTTAGCTCCTGGAAATCCGATGTCCCACTTGACAAACACTCCCCCACGACAATTCTTGAGACCGCATTTGTGTGTGTAAACTTCAACCTTGTCAACGACAAATCCACGCAATTCCAAGTCACGTTTTGCCAACTCTGCGACCTGTTTGAATCTGCTCGAGTACTCCCATGCCTTGAAACCGATGATGGCATCCCATCCGGTCGCCTTATTGCACTGACAGGCATCTGAATGGCACCCCGCTTCCTTTTTCTGCATCATTAGCAATGAAACAGAATGACACCAGACCTTGTCAAGAGTATAGGAATAATGTCCCCATCCGACAGGTTCTACCCACACCCCCAATTTGAGACGAGGGAGCATGAGTTCGACGACGGCAGCAGCGAAACGAGCGTCCTTCCCCACAAGATAAGTCTCAAGTTCTTGTGCCGTAAACTGCAAGTTTGGGTTCAAATAACTCGGTTCCGAAATGCGGGCAGCCTTTTCAGGAAATTCCTGCGGACAGATTTGGCCATATTCCGGTGGAGGAGGTAGAATAGCCGGGCTCTTCTTACGGGCACCGAAAAGACTGCGCAAAAGGGAAATGACAGAAACCATCGTTCGCAAAGTTAGAGCGGGTGAAAGAGGGTGTGGGTCTCAGAAGGAAAAGAGAAGGCGGGAGGGGGGGAGAAGAGCGCATAATTTATGTAGTACATTAGCAGGGAATTTTTGTGGGAGGGAGGGAGGATGTGGGAAATAGAGATTATCGCTCCGCCTTGCGCAACAAATGCGGATCGATGTGGTAGTCGTTTGAAACTTTCAGTTTTGTAAGACTCAAATGCAAGCTCAGCAAAGCCAACCTTAATAGCAAGGGATAACCCAGCCGCTCCGGTCGCCGGGTTTGCATACAGTAACATGAGTGATTATGATTTAGTCAGGACCCAAAAGGGACAAAGCGCGAAAAGCTTAATTTTAATTCCCGCCTCTCCAGGTCTTCTTCTGACCCGTCCCTTGCTTCACTACTTTATCCCACAACGGTTTGCAGTTCTCCGGTCCCAAACCTGTGCCCTCTGCAACAACATTAGCCATCAATTGTTCAAGAGATGTAGGAGGCGAATACCGAAAAACTTTCCCGCATCGCAACCGCGACATTTTTTGCTTGCCGGACAATTAAAATAGGGAATATGGTTATACCCTGCAATGTCAGCCTGCATTCCCGTCTCACAGATAAGAAGAGGAA
>Ga0335073_10003715_pt1 | contig 21334 bp, 21 predicted proteins | sample Lox_Sample_22_FD_207093 | JGI IMG/M metagenome (GOLD analysis project Ga0335073, IMG submission 207093) | Soil microbial communities from Loxahatchee National Wildlife Refuge, Florida, United States - Lox_Sample_2.2 | ecosystem: Environmental > Terrestrial > Soil > Wetlands | place: USA...
GAGTATCAGGAGACCTAGAAGACAGAGCAGAAAAGGTCATTAAAGAGCCAGATCCAGAATGTACAGCCACAAATCCTACAACGAACGAATTCTTCGACCTGAGACCACTGATTCGCAGTGGACCTGATAAGTAACACTCCCCCATTCTCGACCATCATCTGACTTGAAGGGCGGACTGGCACATCAATGGCCAGGATTATCCTCATAACTTTACGCTGAATATATGTGAGCCTGTGTTGAGCGACTATTCGGATGTGGTTGGGGTCAACGATCGAACGAATGTCAGTGGATTTTACTACGACAATGACGGCAATAAGATCTCAATTGGGTAATGACTTGTTCATTATACAGAGACTAATTCTCAGTCGGGCGAATAATAAGCCCTTTTTCCGAGGGCGACGGTTACTCTTGGAGTATACTGACGGATCAACGTGTCAAGAAGGATTACGGCGACGAACAGTCATTTCATTCCTTTGCGACCACGACCTGGATATCACGGTATTGTCCTCTTGTACGTCTTGCGCTCATAGCTTATAGCCTTCATTGAATTTCCTTGGAGCGCCTTTCGATTGTGTATATATCTTTGACATCCGAACGAGTCGTGCCTGTGCAACAGTCTCTCCGCCGCAAGCTTCGAGCAGCGTATCCCCGCTTGGCGTATTCGTTATCATCGGCGCTGTTGCTTTTGTTGTATATTTCCTTGCAGCTTGTGTATACCGTCGACGAGTCCTTCACAAAGTAGGTTGGGCACAGGTTCCCCACACAGAAGCCGTAGTCGGCACCCTTTCGTTTATAAAAGTATTCCCTACAGATATCTGAAGTTAATGGCAGGACATGGTTATAATTATTTTTGCAAACACAATCGGACGGATTCCAGGAGTATCTAGGTTATTTACGCGCGATAGAGCCTCGGCAGGGGGACAAGGACGGATCACAATCGATGATGAAAATGCCTTAATAGATGAAGCAGATGATGAATACTAAGGCCAAAAAATAAATCTTTAACTTACTAGCGAGGGTATATAATCCACGATACGATCTCAAGGCACATTTCCTCCTCAAAATCTACGAGCGATTACTCTAACCTAGATATAAACTGTACTTTTTCATCCGTTAAAGCTTGTTATGGGGTTGACTGACCAATCATTCCGTCACCCAAACTTGTGAACATTGCGCAATAAATTCTCCCCAATCCACTAATCCAGTATCAATTTCATCCAAATTTAGTCCGGATGACGAGGTATCTCCTGCACTGCCTCCCATGTCTACATTGATATCATTTGGATCTCGGAATTCTCCTGTTGTGCGGGTGGGAGAGGTGCTGTTTTGTGCAGCTGCTGCCATAATAGGTACTTGTTGTTGAGAAAATCCTTGACCGCTAAATTGATGCGGAGGTAATAAACTTCCAGGAGGTCCAAACAACGATTGCCAGAATTGGCCAGATACTTCTTCTTCCCTACTCACTTCCAACATCTCACTAGGTAATTGGACATTTTGCTGTTGATTCGAAACAGGGAATAAGGGCGGCGAATTGCCAAAGGGTGTATAAATTCCATGTTGTCCTAGTGCGAATGGGTAGATTAATTCTGAACCACCGGGTGACGAGCCCGTTTGTGATTGCGGAGTAAAGCTGCTACCGTTTCCACCTACTGGTGTGAACGAACTCGAAGGACTTCCTGTTGTAGTATTGTTGTTGGCATTGATAGCGTGAGATGCACTGCTGGTCGCTAGAGGACTAATTGCAGTTGGAGAAGCGGGTAATGCGGATGCTCCAGAACCACCTCGTTGTGTGGATAGACGACGACGTTGTTGTGGTCGACCCATCGCAGCTGCCTTTTCATCCGGGGCGGCGCGTTTCGGAGGTTGAACACCTTGCTTCTTATCTTTCTCTGCTTCAACCTTTGCTTTGACTCGGTGCATAACAGTGAACAATTCCTGCCATTATTAAAGAGAATTGGAAAGATTTTACATTAATCAAAGCACAACATCTTGTCGCCGTTAGGGATCTTCCTGTCAATTCCTGGATCATCTTCCGTCCGTATTCAGCATCCTGTACAAGAGCATCATTTTGAGGATCACTAGGATTTTGAATAACGCAGAACAACAATATTATGGTTGCATTGAAGATCGAGTACATGGTGAACTACAATTAGTAAAAGTATTGCAAGATAGCAAACCCAATAAGCACTCCGTATTCCTTTTCCTTTGTGCATATTATCTGCGGTTCGCAAAATAGCTCTTGCGGCATTCAGACATTTTGCAGCGTAATTATAGTATTTTTGATTATGAGGTACCAATCCCGTTTTCCCGCTTTTAGATTCCCCGTTAACTCCTCGACGAGCTCTTACAGAGACAGGAGTTGCATAATGAATAAAGGAACGATAGAGTAATAACTGAAGAGAGTAATACGACATTCGTAACCATCCCGCTTGTCTACCATTAACACTCCTTCAAAGAAAAGAGGGCGATACTTGAAGAATCGAGAGTCTTTAGCTGGCTGAACTAGATGTTCTGGAATACTCGTTCTCCATCGTTCTAAATCCTGTTCAATTTCCTTGACTAGTTCAAGACGAATTAAGCCCTTTCCATCCACAAGAGGGGCTTTAAGTGGATAAATGTATTTAGTGATTTTACTTATTATGCCCATGAGACGAGTGTACACATTACATCCTGTTGCGATACTAGGTTGATCGGCAGGTTGACTGAGGATATTCCATTCAGTGATGAATTCATCGTCGATTTCGGCAGGCATGTCTTGATCTATATCGTCATCTCGTAAACTAGCCGGGAGACCAAGGACACAATTTAGATATCTCAAGATTAGCCATTTTTCGAGAGGTGCAATGTACCTTTCAATGTTATAAGCTGCCCAGAAAGTCCGCTTTCGTTCTTCGAGCTCGATAGGTGTGAATTTATAGTCTAGTTTTCGATGGAGACCTAATCTTTGAGCTGCTCGTAAGGCTGCGCCGAGATGTGTATAGCAGAGAGACATTTTGTAACTGCACATGAGGTAGATGACCATTAAGATTAAGGTCTGGACGGTGTACAAATCTGGGTCGTCTAGTGGTTTCAGCAACTTCTTTGCAATTGCATAATATTTGTATCTATTATTAGCTTTGTCTTGAATGATGATTTGTACGCAGCTTCGTGGACGTCTGGGATGCCAATATCTGCAGCGTCGTCAGCTGCGTAGACGCATCCGACGGCAAAGCTGGCATATAACAGAGGTAGGAATCGGGCGAAATCAGATGGTTTGATAGAAGGTTGTTGCTGTTGTTTATCATCATTCTTTCCGGGCCCATTCTGCTCGAAATGATAATCGTATACCATTTTAAAATGTTTTATAAAAGTGGGTCGATGAAAGAAATGGACAAATACCATTGAATGGTCAAACATGTATTCATACAATCTCCGGGCAATGGGTCTCGGTGGCAAGAATATATCTTCGAGTTGCAAGTCGGGAAATGGTATATCGTCCAAGGACAATTGGACATTATCGCCCGCCATTTCATTCGGTCCTGATCCCAGTAATTTGGAAAGATTGCCGTACATCGAACGAACAAAGTGAAAAGACGAAGAAGATCCTCTGTAATCGATGGAGCCTTGTCTGTCGATTTTCATGACGCTAGAATTTACTTCTTGAACCATACTTTCCAGCATATTATCTTCTCGACGACCAGACGAGTTGCCGCCTTGTTCACCATCTCCAGCGATGTCTTCTCGTTCTTCACTTGTTGAGCCGCGAAGTTGGTTCTGGCGAACTGCTTCTCGGAGATTATTTACGTCGCCGGCAGTTATTTCACTGAGATCGATGTTGGGACAGTTTGTTTTGAGAAGGGATGTCAGGACTTTGACTTGTCGTTCTAAAGCTTCCATGTACTGTGGTTGCGGATTACGCCGTCGCTGAGAAGGTTGGTCGTAAGAACATGCTACGCAAGAGTCAGCTTTCACCATCCCAAACCGGAAACATACTATACGAGTACACAGCACAATGTGTACAAGGCTAGAAGAGTCAGTACGGATCCAAGACAGATCGAGATCGAGGTGTATACTTGTTTGCCATCACACTTAATCTTCTTTCTTCTGCATTCGTCGCAGGCTCTAGTGACTCTTCTCCGTTTAGGAGCAGGGCCACCGAGACCATCAGGAGGACCCATCCCATCATCTCCCGGTGAATCTGGGATACTGCCACTTAACCCACCAGATGCATCTCCAGGCGTCAAAACCCCTCCATGATGGGGATCATGATTCGCGGAATCTATGCCGTTCTCCATTATCTCCGCCGAGACAGGTATTTGTGGTCGATGGTGAGAGCGACAGAGAGTGGTGGTGTCAGTAGTTGTTTCCCCGCTTCGGTGTGAATTCCTCCGCTGGAAAAAGAAACCACAGTCAATCTCCCTATTGAATTGGGGTAATAATGCTCCCGGGAGGTAATTTATTCAGTATTATTGGGTATTGTTGCGGTTGGTAAGGTGTACTGTACTGGCCTAACCACCCGGTACTCTGGACCGACTTAGTTACTACTTACTTACTGGTTGTAGTAAGTTTGTCTTGTAACAATACAGGGGATGGATGATCGATCGGGTCGAGCCGATTATCCGTGGGGGTGCAGGGTTATATATGAGGCTGCGACGGTTGCAGGGGATTTGAAATGCGGTTGGTGGTGGAATCGAATTTAATTCTGAGCTGGGGGCAGGCAAGCTCTCAGTATTTATTTAAAACTGTGCAAGAGGAGTGGAGTGTGTGTAAAATGTGCAGTTGTGGAGGATCAATCAACATTTCGTGGGTAGGACTGTGCTTCCCCGACCGCCGTCCACTCCAGCGAGATTGCCACACTTCCACACCTTTTTCAGCCGAATCAAAGACATTAGTCAGAGTCAAGGCCATTGGACAAGGCCTACTCTCCAAGCTTAAATTAATCCTGCTGCCACGCAAATGAGCGAATGGAGCTTTTAAAAGCGTGCTTCATGCTCTACAGGGAACAATTAACCGAGCCGACCAAAAATCGTGCCAATTGTGGGGACATCATTGAGTATCACCATTGGTCGTTCAGTGTTTGATCAAGATAACAGCTAGAAATAGCTAACGGAAAATACCATCAAGCTCGCTCTTCGTAACACGCTATAACTTGCGCCAGCGACTTCTGACTTGGTAACTCAACCTTGGAACCACGACAGTCTTCAAGAACACAAGCCTTTCATCACTGTCTTAGGATGTCTCCACGCCATTACATGTGGTATCGACAATCCAATCTGGCCAGACCGTACCAGTTCTCCTCTGCTTATCAAGCCTGGCAATTAGTTCTTCCGCAGCGGGTGGAAAATCCCATGATATGACCGTCCTTGCTTAGAATTACCCCGCCCGAGGCACCTCCAAGTGCGTGCGATGAAAAGATAGTGTCTTTTTCGAAAGGAGTCGGGATCGTTTTCCCAGACATGTAGCTCAGTCTATCGATCCATAAATCTTTGATCGCTTCATACAGTGTGGCCACATCTATATAGGGATATACCGTTTTGATTTGATACGGAGAGCGCTTGACGTCAAGATGTGGCATTCGAATTTGTGAAGTTTCGATGAGGACGAGATGGTTTTTGAGTTCTTTGTGACCGGCGCTAAACGTCGTTCATAGTTGGAACACGTGAAACCCATATGAGCCAATTTTAGATCCGAACAGCAACCGTGGGGAGTATGCACCAGTCTAACGATATCGATCAAACCTGAAACACCGCTTTAGCCTACGTCATTTCATTTGAATTGCAGTTGCCCTCACTAGCCCATACTAGCCCTGGGCTATTTTCTCATCTAGGTATTTTGCCATTCTCTCTGCTCAATCTGTTTTGTTGAACGTGAATCTCTCAGTGGACATCTTTCGTTCTCTTTTCTGACTTTTCTGACTACCATTCGGTTGTGATGAGTTCCGGAAATTTCGGGGCCCACGGCGTGCCGATCTCGGATTTTAACCTTAGTCCAATTCGCAATCCCGACTCTCGCCGTCACAATTTTTTTTTTCTCGAAACGTCAATTTTTGACATGTCTATGATTCCCCTTTCCCGGAAAAATTTCGTTGTCAATTGACGCTCTTCCGGTTTGCTCTGAACAGAGACATAACCGTCTACCTCCTCTGTTCGCATAATTGTAAGGAGTAATGTCTTCTGATGTTGTGAAGAATGGTAAATCCCACTTTCATCGCTTGGTCTTTTTATTGCAAACTTTTTCGCTGTCTCGAGATGATGCTGATCGGATCGGCGGTAGAAGCGAATGAGAAGAGTCAAGTGCCAATGACGAGTACAGATGGAGAGGGAAATGACAAGGAGACAGGTGTAGAACGAGGTACCTACTCAATTGGGCAATTCAACCTATTGATCTCTTTTTCTTTCAAGAGTGGTTTGAGATGCTAATCAGCTTCAGATCCATTTTATAATTTGACGGTTGTTCCTCCCGCAGCTCCAGATTCTCGCGATGTCAAAATTATTGTACGCCCCCTTCCTCGGCAAAAGGATATTCTAACTTTTATTAGGCATCAGCACAAGAATCAATCTCGGATATTCGTCAGAACTTGGTGTCGCATCCCCTTACTCAGCATTTGACGAATTATCACTTCGAATATAATTCCAAGGCGCTGAACGAGTACATCGAGTTATCACTCATCCCGGATCTCCCTCTCGAAGGAGCTTCATTAATAATTGTTCAAGACAATTATTCAGATCGTACCATTCGAGCTCACTTCCTACGCATAAAAGAACTCATCTCTCCCAAGGGCACAACGTCAAAAGGCATAGGCGAAGACTGGGGCATCAATCCAGGAGCCACAATCGCCGAACAGGTCTTAGCAAACCCATCTCCCGCTCCAGCATCGCTACAATCTTACTTCTCCCAACCTCTTCCAGATCTCAGCTCAATCTTAGCTCCACCCGCGAGATCTGCCTCTCCGGCTCCCAATCAAACAATCAAATCTCTGCAATTGGCACATTGGAATCCCGCTCCTGCTCATCGACGGACACAAGGCGATCTCATTTACTTAACATTCACTTCTCTAGAAGGCGATTTATACCACATTACAGGACATATCAGAGGTTTCTATGTATCTCGTTCGACAAACCAGAAATTCGATCCCACACCGAAAAATCCTCAAAAATTACCGACTCACAGTCTCCTGACGCTACTCCAAACACTCTCTCCCCAATTCACGCAAGCTTTTAATGCACTTCATCCAACCGACGGGACTGTCGAGATTTTGTCAGACGCTCCATTAGCGAATTCCTTACCTGCTTTCCCATGGCTAGTCCAAGCTCCACAAACCACACCAGATCCAACCCGCTTACAAAAACCCTGGCTAGAAAGTTTAGCAGATGGTCAATCCAACCTCCGTGACTGGAATGATGAGATCCAAAGTACTAGGAGTCTGCCCGCATCGAGTGTTCGAGAGCGGCTTATTCGCGAAAGACTACTGCAAAAGTCCTTGACGGATTTTAGTGCTTGTGCAACGTATGCTGCGATGCTAGTTAGACGAGGAGAATTATTGCCCTTAGATCCTGTTCCTGAACAAGATTTACAGATACAACAGCAAAGTGAACATGTTGGATCCATGTGGCATTATAACAATATTTTCCTATCTCTGGGGGCAGAAGACTTACTTGGATCTTTCCAGACTGAAGGTGGTGCTGAAGCTGCTAGAGTGGCAGTTGGAAAGGACGTCATTGGTGTTTCTAGAGTTAACGCACTTCTTCTAGATACAGACACTCAAGTGGCAGAAGTCGAGGACGGTGAAAAACCACTAGATCCTACTTCTGGATTGTGTACTTTGGGAACGATTGTGGTGGATTATCTTGGCGAACGGATTGTTGCGCAATCTGTTGTTCCAGGGATTTTCCAACAAGTTGCTGAAACGCCTCCTGATGAGAATGGCGCTGTCGCGGGTGCTCATAAAATCGTTTACGGAAGCGTGGAGAATGGCGAGAAGATTTACATGGATTCTGAATTCGATGGTAAATTCAAGAAGATTATGGATAAACTGCATGTCAAACAGCACGATGTGTGGGAAATTCCAAAGAAGGAGAAAGAGGGCAAAGAGTCGATGACGACGAATGGAGTTAACGGAGATCATGCTGATGAACGGAAAAAGAGAACCATAAGAACTAGTCTGGAGACGAAAGGATTGAGAGGAGCAGATGGAAGGAATTACGTGTTGGATTTGTACAAGTTGACGCCATTGGATATTGTATTCATTGAAGAACATTATCAGCATGAGAAAGAACCGTATCCACATCGTTTAGCATTCCTGCGCGGCGAATGCGTTGACGCCTTCTGGCTGAGTAAAGGTCGTGAATGGCTTACTGCCAAACGCAAGGAGACACAAGAATCACCGGAGGATGGGGCAGCAGAAGAGGATTCTGAGAAAGTTGATGAAGAGGACAAGATTGATGCATCAGAGTTTGAGTTTGCGCTTAATCCTGATGTGTTTACGACGTCACAAGCGCCAATAAGTGAGGCGGAGAAAAACCAAGTGCATGAGGATGAAGGAGATGTTAGAGCATGCTGTGGATTTTTGCGAGATGTTTTGATTCCCGAACTCATGACTGAATTAACGGATGGGTCTGGTGGCTGGCCAGTGGATGGAAAGAGTTTAACGACAATAATGCATCGACATGGAGTTAATGTGCGATATCTCGGTAAAGTTATAGAATTATGTGGGGAGACAATCAAATTGAAGGCAGTGAAGGTACCTTCTCTCTATACGAAAATACTAATTGCAGGGTGTTGCAATGCATGAGATGGTCTCTCGCGCAACGAAGCACGTCTTATCTCGGTATCTGCGTAAACTTCCTCTTCTGCACGTATCGACTTGTGTATCACATTTGCTCAATTGCCTTGTCGGGTTCAAGTTTAACGCCTTACCTCAACCTCACTTTTCACCAGACGACGAATTCGACGATTTCTCTCAGGCCAAATGGACTGAGGTCACTGTTCGTGGTCTCCAAGAAGAAATTACGCGAGAAGTATTCAAACGATTCAGGTACCGATTAAATCATGAATGGTGGTCGCAAAGCAGCTGCATTGTTCTTCTCCGAGAAGTTTGTCTAAAGCTCGGTTTTCAATTGAAGGCACGAACCTATCTCTTTGACAGAAACGAGAATTGCCCTGCGAAACCAAAAAAGGCGACAAACGGAACCAATGGGCACCATGTCGAGGAAACGACATTTTATCCAGAGGATATCATGAACGTAGTACCGGTTATCAAAGACGCGCCTATGAAGAGTGTTCTTGCAGAGGAAGCATACGATGCTGGAAAAGCTGCTTTGCTTCAAAATAGGAAAGAGCTTGGCATTGACCTGTTGGCGGAATCGCTATCGCTTCATGAACAAATTTATGGTGTGTTGCATCCGGATGTTGCCAGAGGATATTCCAAGCTCTCACTCATCTATAATCAACTGGATGAAATGCGTGCAACTGCGTGCGAGCTTGCTCGTAAAGCTGTCATTGTCAGTGAGCGAACTCTTGGTCTTGATAATCAAGAGACTATTCTCAACTGGTTGAACTGGGCTCTTTGTGAGCACTCTAACGGCAATACCAAAGTTGCGTTGAGTTTCATCATTCACGTCTTAAGCATCTGGAGGAACATCTTTGGAGAAGGCCATCCCGATGAAGTTACAATGATGGTATTCTATCCTGAAAATGAGAACTAACTTAGAACAACGTTGCTGTAATGTTGCAGAGTATCCGAGAACATCAAGCATCCTTAACTTGGTTTGAGAGGTCATTGTCTCTTTGTACTGAACTGCACGGCAAAGATTCCCTTGGTGCAGGAACAATTGCATACCAATACGCACAAGCTCTCGCACTAGCACAAGACCCAATCAGCGCGGTTCCCAAAATGCGCGATGCCTACACTGTTTTCGCCAGGGAATTCGGACCAGAAGATAGCCGCACTCAAGAAACTGAGTTTTTACTGCAGCATTTTACTACCATCGCAGTCAATACTGCCAAACAAGCAAAATTGGGAAACAACAAAATAGCGACTCCGAATGTTAAGGTCGATTCGTCTGTGAAGCCAGTCGGTGCACAAGAAATTGATGGGATTGGAAGCAGGGGATTACAGAATATTGATGAGTTGGTGAAGTATATCGGCGGTGTGGGGGCGAGTGGGGTCGGTCAGAAGACGTCTCCAAAAAAGAAAAGAGGTGGAAAAAGATAGAAGACAATTTTTGCATGGCATATCTCATATCTCTCTAAAATTCTCTACTCATGTATAACATGGAATGGATGGATTGCATCTTTTAGAAAGGATGCTCATTCTCAAAGTTGCTGCTCAGAAAGTATGACCCCAATTGTGATTGTATTACCCCTATTTCCCTTGTGCCCAGATATTTGATCCCTATTACCCTATAGAACCTAATGCAAACCGTCAAATGAAGCACAGATATCACCCAGAACGCCCTTATTGATACTGCAGACCGAGATATGCTTTTTCCATTCTCGTTCGCCGTGGTAGTGTGAAATTCCTGTAGCCATACGGAAGCGACGAGTTACAGAAATCTTCTTGATTGAAAGTCCATCCACGAACAGTGTTGACTCTACTTCTTTCTGCAAAATTAGCCAAATTTCAGATATCAACTCACATCACAGTGCTCAACCATAGTAAGTGTAAGAGGCTTCCCTTCAGGAAGTTCACCTTCGACCCAGCTAGTCCCATTTGCTAACCCCATAACGACACCTTCTTCAACAAGATTGGAAGGTATCACAACTCGCGTGTAGCCAGGGACAGACCACTGAGTGAGAACTAAGACCATTCCAAACGCCGGATCCACATTGTTCTTGTTAAGAAGATCATTGATATATTTGGCATTATCGTTTATCCACTTCATCGCAGTAGTATGACTGATCTCAGACTTGATGAGCGAAGGTGTTAGAAGAGCGAAATCTGGGACGTTCAAGGCGTCCCGAGATAACATAAACGCTTCATCCACGTTGTTATCCGGGAAATCATATCTGGCGTTAGATAAGAGTATTGCGAAACGTACTTGGCTCGTTCTTCGTCGCCAAGTCTGCGACATCTCATTCCATTACTAATAATGGGATCAACGTCTGTGTCGATGCTACGAGTGACGGCAATCTCTTCAGATTCTAGATCCAAGACATTTCCGAGCGAAGTCACAGATCCATCCACATTAAAGATGCAAAGTTCTCCAACTCTGATCTCGGAAGAAGGAGAAGCAAGTGGAAGACCTAAGCGGCGACGATATTGTCTGAAAGCATCACGGAATTCCTTGCGAACGTTCATCGCGGAGGAGATTGTGACAAGACTGAGCGTATGCGATAAGCGAGAGCGAAGTTTATATCATTCTCCGGACATTCACCACCCACATGACCGGACTCTTTCACATTAACGAGAGGTTGGGGATGTGAAGTCCATTGTCACAGGCTATCTTTGTTCAAGACCCTGTGGCTTGGTTATGTCAGCTTGGATCCCTTGTTCTCTGGAGAGCGAGGCAGGACAGCCTTTCTTGGATGTTCCAGGGCTTCTCGGAAAATAGCGTTCAAATTTCCTTAAGTAGTTGAAACTCGGAGAAGCCTTGCTTTTCTTTAAGGATTGGCTGCTTTGGATTGAAATGTTCTTCAGGGTGCAAGACAGGGAGGCCCAAGCGTTGAGGAACTCGAATCACCGAAGCGATTCTTTCCAAGATTTTCGACGCCGAATTCAAGCGCTTATCGGGTCGATAGAAAGACATTGCAATTGTGGGATAAATAGATGCAAAGAACTGCCCTCGACCGGATTTCCCCTTCTTTATCGTGCCTGGTGCCTGAAGTCTGTTTTTGTTCAAGTTTAGCGTGGATTAAGTAAGTAGTGCGAGGAATTCCCATCTCGACTGGGCCAAGTATATTGGCGCGTGGATCCTTTTTCATCATCGAAAACAGAACACAAACAGTTGCCCCTTTGAGAGTAATCGTTGGACATTGTCATAACAACATGGGAGAATCTCGTCAGGAGCTCCTCGCGTGGCTAAATGATGTACTACCCCGTGTCATTTGGAAGAAAAGCTTACAGGTGTTATTAGCTACTACAACTTAACTTGACCAAAATCGAACAATGCGGTCAAGGGGCAGCCATTTGCCAAGTCTTCGATTCCATATACCGTAACGACTCCCTGTTTAGAGTGACATTAACAGTTAGTTGACGTGCCTCTTAACAAAGTGAAGGTAAATCATGTGAACGAATAGCATAACTCACCTCAGTTCAATGCAAAGAACGAATACGAGTATATTCAAAACTTTAAGGCTCTCCAGCAGATTTTCACGCAACATAACATCGATAAACCGATTCCTGTAGACCGGCTCGTGAAATGCCGTTTTCAGGATAACCTTGAATTCCTTCAGTGGGTCAAAAGATTTTGGGACCAATATTACCCTGGAGGCGAACCATACGATGCAATTGCCCGACGTGGCGGACATGGCTTAGCTACCCCGGCACCCCGTCAGCCGATACGTACAACCGCTCCAGCGCGTACTGCTCCTGCTGTACGTCCCGTTGGACGTGCAGCTGCAGCTACTCCTTCGAGGACCGATCCCGCACGATCACGAACACCCAATTCGACTGCACCCGGAGCAAGTTCACGCGAAGTGCAGGAATTGAGGCAACAAGTCGCACAATCAGATGAGACTATTCGCGGATTAGAAAAAGAACGAGATTTCTATTTCAACAAACTGCGTGATATCGAGATTCTTGTGCAACAATTCGCGGGTGATCTTGAAGAAAAGGCAAGAGTAACAGGAGAGCCAATCGCTCCGGAAACAGAACTCCTCGTAAAGGAAATTCAAGCCATACTCTACTCTACTGAGGTAATGTGCCTTTGATCTTGAGCATTATTAACGGTCAGGAGGGTTTTGAAGTGCCAGTAGAAGAAGGCGACGAAGTCATTGATGACAATGAGACCTTTTAAAGTCGAATAATGCACGTGGTCGTTTCAAGTTTTCATTTCTCTGTAGGTAGCATTTCTTGCAATTTACCTAGTCCTATCTAGACTGCGGGATTATCGTTTATTGTCTGCGATACAAGGTAGGAATCCTTAATGTTAGCATAATTAGCCCAAAGTTGTGTACGAAGAAAGCCTTTCCCTCTTTGACTTTATTGTTTTCATCAAATTTGAGGAGCCAGCAGTACTTGTTGACGAAAGGAGCACCATTCCTTTGCTACGCATTTAGCGCAAGTGTACAAGTTTCGATACCTGGGAGGTCACAGTCATTTCAATGGCTGCCTGTTCGCCTCCAGCAATAATATTGGTGACTTCGCAATCCCACGCACCGGGTTTCAAGGATTGTCTTAGAACAGCTGCAGTTCCGTTCACAAACTCCTGTTTACTCTTGTAGGTTCCGGCAATGGGATGTGTTCCCTACCTATTCAGCATTGCGGTTTTCAATCGCTTATACCATCACAGTCCAAACAACGTCATCGCGCACATACAACTCAAAGAATTTTCCAGCCTGACCAGTCTCTTGCAACTTGAACCACTCTCGCAATTCTTCAGCAGTAGGATAACCCATGTCTATGTCTTCAATTGACTCTGTTCGGGAGTTTTAAAGATTGAAAAATGTTCCGGAAGATTGTGCAAGAATCGGTATTTCACCGACGGGTCCCTTGCCCAGGTTCCTGGGTGCGGGGCCAATTAGGACGTAATTCTATTGGTTTCTCCCCGGCAATTAAATCGCCTGGCCTACGCCGAATAGCCGATGCATCCCGGACCAAACAAACCGCATTATATGTGGGGTAGAGCTGAGCGGGGAGTCCTACTGCTGCGACAAATTCCGATCGAGAAAGATAATCGGACAACCCGAGATATATAATCGAAGAATTGTCAGAAATTTTTGCAAAACAAGCTCAGAAAACTCAAGCAGAATGTCTGAACTAAAGGGAGATTTTGGATTTATTGGTAAGTTGTTAGTGCTCCTAGATCTGACAATGGATAGGTCTCGGCATGATGGGATATGGCATGGCGTTGAATGTCCGCAAGAAGATTCCCTCGACATCAAAACTGTTCGTCTATGATATTTCGGAAGCTGCATTGAAGAGATTCCAAGCAGAAGCAGATGGCGAAGTAGTCATTGCATCGTCGTCAAAGGATGTCGTTGACCATGCGGTATTTTCCTGCGTTGCCACCAAGCTCACTTTCAGGATACCGTCATTACTATGTTACCTGAAGGAGCTCATGTTAAAGCCGCTTTCCTTACCCCAGAGACTGGGGCTTTAGCTACGTCGTCAAAGTCTAAGAAGCTGTTCCTCGATTGCAGTACAATTGATGCTGCTTCTTCCCTTGAAGTCGGCAAGGCGGTTCAGAAATCTGGCATCGGCGAGTTCTCTGACACCCCTGTTTCGGTATTGCGCCAGAAAGATCTCAGCTAATGCTAGGGTGGTGTTGCTGGAGCTAATGCAGGAACTCTTGCTTTCATGTTTGGATCGTCTGAAGCTCTCGTTCCTCGCATCATTCCTGTGCTCTCCTTGATGGGGGTGCCTGCCCGTCTCTTCCATTGCGGTCCACCTGGCACTGGTCTTGCGGCCAAATTAGCAAACAATTATCTAGCTGGCACAGTCACAATAGCAACTTCTGAAGCCTTCAATTTGGGAATCCGAATGGGTCTCGATCCCAAAAAGCTGGCAGATATCATTGCTGTTTCAACTGGAAAGAATTGGATTTCTGAGAATGCAAACCCTGTCCCTGGTGTTCTTCCAAATGCAGCCTCTTCTCATGATTATCAAGGAGGTTTCCGTGTAGCATTGTGCAAGAAGGACATTGGACTTGCTTTGGAAGCAGCTAAGATGGTTGATGCTAAGTTGGCTATTGGACCTAAGGTATTCGAAACTTATGAAAATGTCTGCAAGGATCCTGAATTGGTGACGAAAGATGTGACAGTTGTTTACAGATACATTGGCGGTGTTGAAAAGTAGGTAACATGAATACTATGCCGTAAGGCACTGTCAACTATCCATGCTATCTGTTTCTGAGAGGCGGACTACTCAGTCTTAGTGTAGTCATCTCCACTCCACCGCCAAGAGGATCTAGTTCAACATCCACTGGGTTCGTGATGACAAACCCACTGGCGCCCAATCCGTTGTCCTCACTTATATTTCCATCCACAACCTGCTCCTGACTGGATGCACCATCCTGATCTTCTATCAAACCTTCCCTTTGCTCCATGACTTTCTTCACAATTGTTTCATCATTGGGAGGATCTATTTTCCCTTCTGAAGGATCAACTTCAATGATATGATCTTGCGAATCCGCCAAGACTTCAACAGGTAGCGACGGTTTTGACTTTGAAGGAGAAGATTCCGTGAGAGGTAAACTTTCATCTGATCTCGACGGAGATGAATTGAGCCCTTCGAAACTAGTTGGCAATTCCTTCGTAGGAGACAGTTTCACAGCCCGATCCAATCTCGCCTTAATCGGTTCTCGTTCTTCTCTAGGTTTGTTGGGATCATCTCTCACATTCGTTCCTCGTCCCGGGCCATTCATTTCCGAATCAGTGCGACCCCATCCCTGAGCCCACCATCTGACGTTTTCTCCTTTTGGAAATAATACACCTTCTCGGATATCGAGAGCCGGATCGAACTCAGGATTCATAAATTCCTTTCGTCGTGCAAGGAAATAATCCCATACACATCGAGTATGTTTCCGTACTTTTGCCTCTACCCGTTCCTTCTCAGAATCATAGAGAAACGAACCATATTGACATGAATAAGCGTGATATAATAATCGTCTTAGAAAGCGTTCGTTGAATTGAAATCGGTTGGGATGAATGTACAAGAGTTGATATACAGAGTCCAAAAATTGATGAAATACAGGACTTGTTTCTTTCATTTGTGGTGGTTTCGAATTGGATGATTTAAGGGACATTCGAGATGCCATGTTGGAAAGTGCTCCCCGAGCGGCAGCAGCTGCAGATGTGCCTGACGGACTCGGTGATGGTGTTGAGTGTACTACAGTTGCTGGAAAGGCAGCTGATGGGGAAGTTCGACCGCTAGTAGGAGGTGATTCTGTATAGTTGACTTGGGGTATCGACTGCTGAACGTATCTATCAATAAAAAATTTCTCGTTCGAAAGATGTCCGCTTCTTTTAGCAAACATATGTCCAAAACTCAAAAAATCCTTCTCCACCAAAATCATAAATCCTAACAGTAAGATACCGCCAAAAAGGCAAGGCAACCTTCAAAAGTTCGATAAAACGGATCTAAACAAATCTGACTCAATGCTGATAATTGACTAGTTCGGTCCCAGCCGTCACTGCAATGCAGAACAACATGCGAATGTCTAATATGTATAGTTTGAACAATCTCGGCTGTTCCATCTAGGATAACAGAAAGATGTTTTAGCCAACCGCTTTTCGCTAATAATTCCTTGTTTGGAGGAAAAGGACTTGCATCGCCATCTTTGAGGGCTTCAACGACCTTGGACAGAGAGTCGCGCATTACATGGATGTTTTCTATTGGCACGTAGATTTTGGTAGCCTCCTTATAATTCTCCATATTCTCCGAGCCAGCTCCCATTGCTTGTTGTGCTGTTGCATTAAGTACCGGTCGTGAATCGACGATCAGATTGTTCTGCTTTGAGGATATCACACCCTCGGGGTGTGTTGTTGCAAATATAGCTGTGATGAGTTTCTCATCTTGAACTGATCGTGACTGCTTGAAGCCAACAAGAGGCTGTGCACATCTTGTAATCGAACATTGATTGACGGAGTGAAGATACGTTAGCGCAGGCAATCTGCTCTTGGATCGGAACTTTGCAGCATAGCCAAGAACATTATCTGAGATCTTCGATGGCACAGCCAGAACAGCAGGATATGACGCACACAACTACAATCAGAATCCACCACTCAGCGATACAAACCGAATAATCCTTGTTGATATGTGTTATTCTCCATTCATGTGTTGTAGTTCCCACTCCCATCCTAGCAAATTCTTTCGCAGGCTGATAAAGTCCCCATGAATTAATTTTCTTCTCGGCCTTACCGGGATCATAAAAGTATGCATACAATTGACTTGGTGAACCTACCCCTCAGTCTCAACTCATTGCCTCGCAAACCACACAACAACGCACTAAACAGAGAGGAATCACATACCCACACAAGTCAACTTCTGAACGCTTTCAAAAACGTCCTTGCCCTCCGCCTCATTGGGAAACGTAAGCGTAAAGAAGTTGAAATCGCGACATCGAAAACGTAATGCGCAGCCTTCCACACCAAGACCGAGAGGTTGACGACGCTCAACAGTGTGGATAATAGGATAACAGACCCACATCTCCAGCGGTTTTTGGTTTTCGACGGGTGACGAGGAGAATATTAGGTGGTGGGCTGTGAGGTGCAGTGTTCCTGGCGTTGGATTGCCTCGTGACATGAGGATGACATTGTGGACCTGATAGCAGTGGCGTTAGCGGGTGTTTGGCTTCAGAGAAGGCAAATAGAGATGTATGGAGCTTACCTTGGCGACTTTTATGTGTTCCATCGGATGGGAAGAGGAAATATGCTCAGGATAAGAAGATGTTCATGAGGTGATCCGGGTCGTGGTACTTGCGATTTGTGATACTTCAAGCGATCAATCGAGAGTCAATCAGCCACGTTCAAAATTGGCTCATCTCAAGCTACAGGCACTTGAGATATACCATGAGATTCACCTTAACAGTCCTTCTTGAACGTCTTTCTTTTCAAATCCATAGAAATACCAGTTTATTAAAAGTACTTAAGTCAGATCTACCATCCACACGAACGCCATCAATACAGAATCCACATTATCTAAATCTACCGAACATTCAAAGAGGCGGATTGATCTTGACAGTTGTAACGTCGTAATCGAAAGGACGTGCAACTATACTCTCTGGAGTAAGTCCCATTACAACCCACATAACCGTCTCCTTAAACCACTCCCCCCACGGCCCAAACTCTTTCCTAAGACCTCCACCGCGTTTCGACATTTTATACATATCTTCAATCCTAGGACGTCTAATGGTCTCGTATTTGCCAAACACTTTAGACAAATCATCACTTTCCTGTAGTACACGATACAACATATAAACATCTTCCAAAGCCATAGAAGTTCCTTGTCCCATATGTGGACTCAACGCTATAGCAGTGAGCAATCATTTCAGATGGGAATACCGTGAGCAGCATCACCGATTAAGATGGCTTTTTGCGTGTACCATTTTCCGTCTAAAGGGATGCTGTAGATTGGAAAGAACCGTATCTCTGGAGCTTTTTCAATGACTTCTTTGACGAGTGGGACAGTGATTGAACTCACTCTTTCGATGATTTCCTGTTTAATTGCGTTGGCGTCTTCTCCATGAGCAATCCAACCATCTCGATCTCGAGAGGGAATTTCATGACTGTTGTACCAATATGCTGCCGAATGCTCTGGATTGACATAAACCATTCCAAAAGCACCCCTCGTAAAGGTTATCATATTAAACGAATCCGCAAAGTAGATCGGTGACACCAAGTCTTTCGTCGGAAGAATGGCATATAATGTGGATAAACCTGAATATTCAGGTTGAATGGACGGGTCGACATGTAACTGTCGAACCGCCGAATGAATTCCATCAGCTCCCACAAGCATATCGCCTTCATCTTGAGTCCCATCAAGGAAAGACACCTTGACACCATCCTCCAATTCCTCGATTTCAGTCAATTTCATCCCATATTTCACTTCAATGCCTTCCTCCTTCAATCTCTCCAACAACTTTGTCTGCAGAATAGTCCGCATAACTCGTAACGTCCCGTATCCATATTTTTTCTTCAGATACCTGCCATAGGTTGAGACACCGATACGTTTGCCGTCTTTATTGAAGATCTCAGCGTCCAGAGTTTCAGCGCAGTGTTGTTTGAGATGTTCGTATACGCCAATCTTGTCTAGAACGACAAGACCGTTGCTGGTGATGTTGAGGGCACCTCCTAAGTTACCTGGGGCATTCCTGATTTCGTATAGGACGCTTGAAATGTGGAGTTGTTTGAGGAGAAGGGCAAGCACTGGACCTGCAATTCCAGCCCCAATAATTATGACCTATTGTAAGTCGCGAAAGCAAAAGAGCGTACCTTTTGAAGCGGCATTGTTTTGAAGAACGGTTTTGTAGAGTGGTTGTGGTGGTTGGAAGCGGGAGGACCGAAAGAACAGAGAGGTTAAATACATTTTGATGCGGCTTAGAATAAGGGTCGCACAGCTGTTGAGGCTGCCGATTGGCTGAGACCAGTCGCGGTCATTACCACTTCAGGCAACGTGGGCGTAGATCACCAGTTTTGGGATCGTGAACGACCAAAGTGGGTCGAAACCTATCTACGCAATTGACCAGTTTGTACTTAACTTTACTAGCGACTAGTGCGATGAAGAGATATAAAATCAGAAGGAACGAGTCTAAAGAAAAACTTTTTTGATTTTCAAAATTTCCTGAGCAGAAAACAAAACTACCTACTTTGCTCGACAGGTACTACAACATGTCTACTCTGATATCAATCGAGAGTTTAGTAGTTGTTGACGTCTATCACGCATTAGTGGACAATTTAAAGAGGAAAGTACATCCTTGGAGTTGTTGGGGAGGTGCGTAGTTGGGGTCATATTGGTCTTGTCCACCATAGTGAGAATCATACAATTGGTTAGCATTCTGCGCAGCCTCCCTCTTTGCCTAATGAGTTAGCCAAGACTATTTGTAACAAAGCTTACCTTCTCCTGATCAATCCAGTTAAGACCCTTATCCTCAACGAAACGATCAACAGCAACACCCTGACGTCAGCGGACGGATCACGACGGAAATAGCAGCCCATCGCATGCCAACAGGAAGGACACTTACAGCGAATCCAGCAAGAAGTTCCTTTGCAGTTCCGTGAGACACAGTCTCACCTTCCTTGCGTTGATGGTTTTCGAAAGCCTTCATGGCCTAACACGTGTCAATTGCCTGATTGGGAAGATAGGGTACCTCGAACGACGCAGCAGCAGCAATGGCTTCATGGGACAAGGAAGCATGATGTCCTTGTTCGACTTGGTCATAAGCGTCTTTTGATTCACCGAATCCGAACATTTTGTGTTTACTTGGAAGATAATTGAATTGAAGGAAGGAAGAGAATGGAAATTGAGGTCGAAAGACGAGAAGGGGGAGGGGGTATTTATAGAGCGGGTCCAGTAAATATTCACGACTATTTGATGAAAGAAAGGTCCCCTTTTACAATCAATTTCAAACTGATTTTATTTGTATGGACTGCAGTTGCTTGGCTTGCAGATTGTCAGAATGCGGAGAGGGGGCAGCACTGGACTCATTACGGAGCACGGTTAAGCGCTGTTCTGTCTGATGAAAGGTCTTCAACAGATCATTGGTTCCGGGACAGCTAATCTAGGCGAGTTGTCACCATCCCCCGAGCACATAATCTGTGTGATTAGGTGAGAGAATGAAGTCATTTGGAAATTGGCGTCAGTTGGCGGAGGCTGTGTGTCCGTGCTGGAAATTACGACTTGAATTGAAATTTCAATTTTAGAAATCTTGCATGCAACTTGCTTTGATAGTAAGTACGCCTCAGTGTCGATCTCGGCTCGTAAAAGAAATGTAAGTTACTGTCGTGACCTCACAATTCCTTTGACTTTGACATCGAAATTCAGGGGCGAGGCGGTGTAATCTTGAAACACGTGTAACGTAAAAACGGATCGTGCGTTGCATTCTGCAGCATCCATTCCCGATTCAATTCAAATTCCCCAGTAATTTCAAGTTATGTACAAAACTTTCAGCAGTCGGTGAGGATAAATAAGAGTGGCGAAGGCGTCAAGCCGATGCAGGGATCTCCGCACATCTGGCGAATAAGGCGGGGTTACAGCCCCCGTCCCGCGCCGTGACTTAATCCCTCATTACTGTTCATTTACAGCAATTCGAGCCTTGCAGCGTTACCCCTGAGTGGGGGGCACTGGCACGCCAACCTCAAGTTCAAATTGACCTTATCAGTTGCATTGCTTGTTTCCGGGTATTCACCACGCACTCCCAAAAAGCCTCAACCCCCTAAAATAATTTGAGAATCTACACCCGAAAACTCCGGCTATGCTCCCATCACATGCGTCACTACAACTTCTGCATGAGATAACGAAATTAGTTAAACTTCAGACAATGGATGTGGAGTGCCTCAAGATCCTGAATCGAAAAGAAGGGGCCAGAAGCCATTTACTCCATCGATAGAGCACATGGGGCTCTGGATAGGTGGTACAACGTCAGATGACATACCAAGTCAGTCTCAGGATGTACTTTTCTATTCGCACCTAGGGACAAAGAGACATGATTTCAATGTATACGAGGATGACACGCAGACGGTGGAAGGACGCAATTGG
>Ga0335073_10003716_pt1 | contig 21333 bp, 15 predicted proteins | sample Lox_Sample_22_FD_207093 | JGI IMG/M metagenome (GOLD analysis project Ga0335073, IMG submission 207093) | Soil microbial communities from Loxahatchee National Wildlife Refuge, Florida, United States - Lox_Sample_2.2 | ecosystem: Environmental > Terrestrial > Soil > Wetlands | place: USA...
GAAAATGCTGGCAATCCGGACCAATGCCGAACTCGTGCAGTATGCCATCAAAATTGGCTTGATCAACATTCAAACGCTCAAAACATCTGCTTAGGAATTGCCCGTCGTTCAGGGAGACAGAAGTGACCGCTTTTGGCCCATCAAAACTTCCGGATCTGGGATTGCTGCAATCCTTCATTGAAGCGTTGCCGGATGCCTGCTTGGTCATCGACTCCACGGGTCGGGTGCTCGCCGTAAACGCTGTCTGGAACGAACTCCCCCACCAGAATGAAGCTTACCCTGATGTCCCAAACGGTCCCGTGGGAACCAACTATCTTTCCCTGTGTCGTTCCACCTCCACGGAGGAAGGCCTAAACGAAGTGTGGACGGGCATCGAGTCCGTATTGAGCGGCAGGAGTGAGCAGTTCGAGCGCGAATACATCTCCAGCGCCGGCGACACGTTTCGCTGGTACCGCAAGATTGTCCGCCCGTGGCGTCAATTCGGCGCAGGTGCGCTGATCTTCCACAGAGACATCACCGCTGAGAAGTTGGACAAGCTGCATCCAGGGGCGTTGGATCAAGAGTTTCGGGCAGTCGCCGATGCGGCCCCTGTTCTAATCTGGATGTCCGGACCGGACAAGGGCTGTACGTTCTTCAATCGCCAATGGCTGGACTTTACCGGTGTGCCGCAGGAACAGCAGTTAGGACAGGGCTGGTTGAAGTTGGTGCATCCGGAAGACCGCAATGAAATTTTGCGGGACTATCAGTCAGCTTTCGACGCCGGACGCGAGTTCGAGCTCGAGTATCGGCTGCGACACAAAGATGGCGGATACCGTTGGATCCGGGATCGCGGCTTGCCTCGCTTCGATTCGCAAAAGCATGTCTCTGGCTATGTAGGTTCGGCCTGGGATTTGAGCGATCAAAAACAGGCAATCCAAGCGGCATACATTGCCAACCGCCAGACTCGCCTGGAGCACATGATAGCTGTAATTGCCAACTCGGCAACGACGGTACGTGAAGCCCTGCAGGGGTCCCTCGATGTAATCTGCGAAACCTTGGCCTTCCCAGTCGGGCACGCCCTTCTCATTTACGATGACCAGCCGGAATTAGCCAAGCCGGCTCATATTCTTGTTTGCAAGGATATGAAGCGGTTCGCCGCGCTATTTGAGATTAGTACTCGTATGGCCTGGTCCAGCACCGATGTTGGCGTTCCGGGAGAAGTTTTGCGCACTGGCAAACCTAATGTTCACGATATGACCGGAAAGTATTTGGATACAACGCTATATCCACGCGCCAAGGCCACCATCGAGGCTGGGCTGCGCGGGGGCTTGCACTTTCCCGTCCTGGTCGAAGGAAAAGTGGAAGCGATTTTAGAGTTCGGTAGCGAGCGGCCTGTGGCCTCGGATCAGGGCCTGATCGACACCCTGGTGTCGACTTGCGAACGGCTTTCTAGATTTTTCGAACGACGCCGCGCACAAATCAAATTCCTGAAACAAAAACAGGAACTAGAGGCGGCAGCACAACAACTTTTCGCCGCTGCTGGGCGCGCAGTCGATTCGCAGGAGCAAGAGCGACGCCGAATTGCGCGTGAACTGCACGACGATTTCTCGCAGCGCCTGGCACTGGTGTCCATGAAAAGTACCAATCTTGCTGGACGTGATCGTGCCCTGTCCGCCGGCGAACTAAATGCCGATCTTGAAGACGTCCGAGAATCCATATCGGCCGTCGCGGAAGATCTACACGGTTTGTCGCGCCAACTGCATCCGGCTCGTTTGGAACTACTTGGGTTGGTGCGGGCGCTCAGAGCTCAATGCAGTGAGTTCGAGCGTACGCGCGGGATTCAGACTGTGTTTGAGGCTTCGGCCTCCAACGAGGACGCTTCTCCGCAGGCGGCCACATGCCTGTATCGCGTCCTTCAGGAGAGCCTGTCGAACATTGCGAAACACTCCGGTAGTCCGAGGGCCCACGTGAACGTCAGCCGACAGGGCGACCAACTGAAACTCAGGATTCGTGACGAGGGCGAGGGGTTCGAACCCGGCGAGAAAGGCGTCGCCGGCATCGGCCTGACAAGCATGGAAGAACGTGTGCGGCTCTTGAACGGGCAACTGATCGTCAATAGCACTCCTGGCGAAGGTACAGAGATTGTGATGCAAATTCCCGCACAGGTAAGAGTTAAGCAGTAACACTCCCAACATTGATGCTTCCTCAGCTTCCTTAGCGGCCGACCGCCAAAGCCGCTGAGAACGCGACGGGCGTTTCCGTCAGTGGAGGGCCTCAAGCAGGCTCTTGAGCAGCTCCCGAACAGGTATCTTGGCAGTAAGCGCGGGCATCATCGGTACGGCCAGCCCCACAAGCAAGCCTATGGCGACTTTCTTTTTGAACGGGAAAACGATCATGTCTTCCACATTCTTGAAGCTGGTGGACATATCAGCTAAAGAGGTAACGTCTGGCGTGCCGAGAAGTTTCTCTACGTGCTCATTCCGCCCGTACATCCATTTGCGACGAAATTGCAAGGAGTGTAAATGTTGCAAGGACCTGTATTTTAAGCTGCCTTCTTTCTTTTCCCTCATAAGTTTTGGCGTAAACAGCAATAAAGGAAGAAAGAAAATCAGGAGGATAATTACGGCCAGCAACGCAACGGGCATTTTGTACGATCCCAGATTCGCGGCACCTTCCAGCACTTGGGCCCGCCAAGTTGCTCCGATCACTGCAGAAATCGCCAGCACCAGCGGCACGAAAGCCTTGGGCACTTCCCCAAGAAATCCCAGGCCTGCCGTAAGATCGCCATCCGTAGAATCCAATTGAAGATCCAGTTGGGATAGATCCCGAAGGACAAGGACCCAGATTACCCATTTCCAGAGCACCAACGCCAGCAGACCCAGGAAGAAAGCATGAGCGACAAACATGGCATAGTAGCCAGCCGGTGTAGGTGAATTCGATCCGGCTTCCGCTGCCCACGAGGCGTAATGAAGCCGTCCGGATTGCAGAAAATACCCGATCTGAAGATAAACGCCAATCAGGATCAGAATCTCGGGCCATTTTGCGTCGCGTAGACGGCGTGCCTTTTCCATGATCTTTCGAAATCGCGGCAAGTCTCCAGTCCTCACAAGGTCGGCATCCAGGAAATGCTGGGACATCTCACGGAAATGTGACTCCATTGTGATTTGTCCAAGTAAGAGGAGAGGAATGGCTACAAAGATGCGAGCATAGACGCGATAGTCGGATAACAGCGCTCCGAGGTCGCCGCTTGAATGGGCGCTGCCGTGCAAGGCGGCCAGAACTACCAGCGGAAGCCACGTGATCACAATGGCAAATGGCAACCGTCTTCCCAGGTTCCAATGGCTCGGCTGGATCAGGCGAGTCTTTTCCTGGACCCAGTATGCACTGCCACCGCGAATCAACGAAATGGGCGCTTCAAGTTGCATGTCGTTCACGTCTTGCACCCTGACCTCTCCAGAAACCAAAACAACTTCCCAGAAGTCTCTGCCTCTTGTTCACGCCTTGCCCTTAAAATCGGACTTCCTTAAAGGGAGAACCGAGACAAACACACGACCCGCAAGCGCCTCGTTCATCGCGGGAATCAGATCGCTGCTGATAAGTTCTTTCAGCACATAACCGAGCCCTCCGACCGCCAGGCAAGTCTGCAGAATTTCGTGGTCGTTATAGCTCGTAAGAAACACGATCTTGGCCTTGCTGGCCCGGCTTTTCAACTCCATCGCAACTTCTATTCCATTCATTCCCGGCATGGAAATATCGAGAACCACCACGTCGGGTTTGAGCTGTAAGCTTTTCAGCAGGGCAGCTCGTCCATTGGAAACCGCAGCGACCACATCAAATGATTTCTGCAACAAGGCCGTTGCCGCACTGAGGATAAGCGCAACATCGTCTGCCAGTAAGACCCGCACTCGCATCACCAGACCTCTTACACCCGTTCACTTTGCGAGTCCCAAAAAAACAGCCCCGGATCCGAGGGCCCGGGGCTGTGCTTCACAACGTGATTTTGCTTCTGAGGTCTTCCTGCCCGAGGGAAACCTCAGGTGAACAACGCCTTGTAACCCTGCGGGCGCGCGTGCACCAATCAAGCTCGTCCCGGGGTGTTTCCTCTCATCAACTGTCACTTCTATCGCGGCTTCGATGCAGAGGGGGACCGCCTCATGCATGAAGGCTTTTCTACGGGAGTCGGGGGTGGGCGACCGGACTCTGTGGTGGAGGCATAAATCGAAGATTCCAATCGCCCATTTTTCGCTCCCGCATTTGCCTATAACTTATTTCCGAAGCCGTCGAGAGGACATTCGCAAAATTACTCGAATCGCCCCCGAGAAACTACCGAAGAACAGATTCGCGAGAGGGTGTCACAAGGAATGGAAAAGCGGTAGGTCACCATATGAAGCTCATGCATGATCGCCATTCCGTTTCTCGACTTGACTACCTCGGCGACAAAAAGCCCAATCCGCGCAAGCCGGCCACGATAATCTGCACTCCGAGCGCAACCTGGATAATTCCCAGCACCGTGCCGAGAAGCTGAAGGGGCATGCCCGCATATTTCAGCGCCGGTTTTGCAAAAAGCATAGCCACGAGGTTGAGAAGCATCAAGACAAGTAAGGCGCCGAATATCTCGCTTCGAGTGACGAAGTCCGGAGTTAAGGTCATGAAAACAATTACCGCGGCCACGCCATACGGCGTGACAATCGTGGGAAAAGCCAAGGGCGAAACGGCCAGTCTCATCGAAGGCTCGTATTCACGATGTGCCGCCCCATTGGAATCAAACTGCTGCATTACCGTCTGCAACGCCACCAGGAACAGGATAATTCCCGCGGCGATCGCCAGCACGGGAACCGAAATGTGGTACTTCCGCATCGACCTCTCGCCGAGGAAGGCCGCAAATGCCAGCGCCGCGCACGAAAACAAAAACGCACGGATGGCCAGACGTTTGGCGAAAGTTTCATCACTTTTACGAGTCAATCGAACGAAAGGCCCGAGAATCTTGATCGGCCCAAGCATCAGAAACAGAAACGTGAACATCTCCGACATAGTTATTGTGTGGATCAAGTGAGGCTCGGAAGGCGTCGGATCTTGCCCGGCCAATAGCCGGATGGGAACTACGCAAGCAAACAAGACCGACGCAAATATAGTGGACACACGCAGTCGTTTCCGTTTTTCCACATGATGCATAGTGAACCCACTTTACTGACCTCGGGCTGGAATAGAATGACGGCCCAGCCTTGGTCATGATCTCGATTGTCTTCAGAAATAAGAATGGTTTGATCCACTCCGCTACCCAGGAGCGCCGCCCTCGACTGACGGCGGCTCCATGGGTCCGATGTGGGTTAGTGCAGTGCGGTTCGTATTGCAGCCCGAACGGTTTACCGTGGCGCGTTTATGACCACATAGCTGGTGTTGCCACCCGAGAACTGCGGCTGATACCACGTGCTGCCACATTGCTGGTAAGCAATACCGTTCACGATCACCGAAGAGCAAGAAGGTGGAAGCGTGTTCACCATGGATCCAACAACCGCCGCCGTCACCATCGTCGTCGCCGTCACCGCAGCCGCGGTGGCCACAGCTCCACCGACACTCTGATGGTAGCAGCAACCGTTATTGTACCCGCCGTAGTAGCCGCCGCGATTGTTGTCCACGTTGACGTTGACGTTTTTATTCGAGTTCACGTTGACGTTTTTGTTGGCATTGACGTTAGTGTTGCGATTTACGTTTGTGTTTGTGTTGTGATTATTGTTTACGCTTCGATTGTTGTTGCTAGAGTTGGGGCGATTGACACTGGACGATGCGCTGCCGCGGGAGGAATGGTTGCCGCCGCCCGGGCCAGCGCTAACGATCGTCGAAAATGGCAGAAGCAATACGGTGAGTGCAACGAGAGACTTTTGAATTGTTCGGTTCATGGCGTCCTCCTTTTACTTTCCTGCGTCATCTGACGCGGTGTCACCGGCAAACACGATTTTTTCCGCGCCGGTAGGGGTTTCGAACTGGAAGGCTGCTTCGTTGAAGGAGGGTGCCAGGTTCCACTGGAGGACGGAGCTGTATTGCGGTCGAGCCTCGTCTGTTAAAGTAGAAATTACGAGTTTTCTTGGCAGCGGGAACTCGCCCTGTTGAATCCAGATTTGCCAGTTCAATCCGGGCTGGTGGAACGCATATTGTTCGCAGGTAACCCCGCCGACTTCCGCAGGTCCGACATCCATCGCCCCTGTAATCTCCCCAACCTTGGACTGTGGGCCGCCCCAGTAGAAGAGGTCTTCAAGGGGAAGCTCGATTCCATACTTGTCGCTAAGTACGTTCGCAAGTTTCCCGATCGTAGGTGGCGCCGGAACCGTCGCATAGTAATTCACTCGCTGAGCATAGAGTGTAAAGTTGCTGCCATCGTAGAAGTACAGGCGATGTTGCCGCGAACTGGTGACTTCAACTCGCAAACGGTCGGGCATGCGTGCGAGTAAGTTGACGTGAGTATCGAACTGGATGAGTTGGCCGTCGTCCAGAACGTCGTCCCTTGTTGTCACCGCTTCCACCTGGAATGCCTTCAACGTGCGCAGATAAGTGCCCATGCTGTTCAATGCAGCAATCGCATCCGAATTGATCTCAGAGTCATCCGCTGCCCGCGCGCTCTTCGTTGGTGTGGCGGAGGTCATATTCTTTGCCGCCACGGGTTGTGTCCGTAATTGCATCACAAGCATTAGCAGCCCTACGGCCACCAATGCCAAAACACCCAATCGTTTCTTCATCGTTCTCTCCTCTTAATATCAAGACGTGGTCAAAAAATGTTTATACGGCGAGGACTCAGCTAGAATCTGAATTGCCACCAAAACTGCGTTGCCCGAAGATTGAAGCGGCCCCAGGCCAGAAGGCCCGGGGCCGTACTTTGCAGGATTCGTAAGTCCCGGATTCTCCCCCGCCCAAGGAAAAATTCGGATCTTTCGGTCTTGCAAACTCACCAAATTCACCCGGCAGCACCGCTGCACGGCTGGCTTTCCGACGGTTCACGAAATATGAACTGTCCTTCGTCCGTTCGGAGGTTCCGGATTGGCGACCTTGGAGTTGCTATCAGATGACAACTTACGTCGAATCGCCTTCTATCCAACTCGCCCGTGCTACAAAATTAGCTTGCGAGTGACTTCTAAGATATTCGGAAAACTACTAAAATCACCCTCCGAAGAACTACTGTGCTCGCTTGTCGTTCGTCGGGGACCATCAATGGACGTAGGGCCACCTAAGGCGCCCGCGTTGCTGTGATCCACTTCAAAGCGACCTGCTTCTCATACATGTGCATCGCGACGGCAAGAAACAAGGCCCCTACAAAAAAAGGCGACTGCCAGAGACAGTCGCCCACTGAAGATTTATTCGGTCAGAGTTTATCAAAGCTTTGTGGCAAGGATGATTAACTAAGCAGACGCGGCTCGCATGCTAAGAAAGTCCTTAGCCTTCGCGATCTCCGCATCCCATTTTGTGAGCTGCTCTGGCGTCAAGAATTTTTCGAGTTTCTCGCGTCCAGCACCGCGATTCTTGGCAAGGTATTGCGTGATGTCCTCTTTCGAGACGTTTGGGTTCTGCTTCCTATAGTCTTGCAGTTTCTGGTATTTCTCGGTCAAGAAGCTTTTGAGTTCCTCTTTCTGATGATCTGATAGATTTAGCTCAGAGCCGAGTCGTTTCAATTCAACCGCGATGTTATTGAGTTCATCCGGAGTCATATCTTTTCTCTTTCTTTCTGGGCAGGTTTTTGTTTATTGAGCGAGATTGTCTGGCGGGCCACCAGCGGAACAACAATTGTCAATGCGTCCCCCTTGAGGTCGTTCCTCAAAGGACTGCGCCACCGTAACTGAGCGTTCTGCTCGAGTCAAGAGCTAATCGCCGAAACACTGCGGAACAGGCTTTATTTACTCGTCCTTAATGACTTCGCAGCAACCTCACCGTAGTTCTCCTCATCCCTCCTTAGTAATTTTCCGAATAACTTGGCAATGGCTTCGAATATACGCTCCGCGCTCAAGTGTGAAGTGGCTGCAGCTTGAGCTGTTACGCAGACAAATCGATAGTGGGTCAATTCTGCGGCTCCACAGTTGGATAAGTCGGCTGGGCAGTTTAATTGTCACGTACGAGCTCCCGGTGCACTGTTAACTCGGTTTTACTGAAATATCGAATCAGGCCCGTTTATGACGAATCACAGATTCTGGCGACGCTCGGAAAAGGTGTTTTTGATTGTGGGAATAATCATGGTGTCTGCATTCTGTCTCGCTAGATTACATAGCAGCGTTTCGAGCCGCATCGCCTTGTCGAGCTTCGAGCGTTCCCATGCAACCAGTTCGTCAGTAGTCGACATCACGGCGAAATCACAGACTCGCGAATTTGTTGACTTCAGTATTTGGGGTCCCAAAAGACTACAGGCCTATCAGAAGAGCCTGATAACCAAGCTCGATCAGCCCGTGGCGATCCTGCGCATCCCGGCTTTGCACATAGCGGTGCCCGTTTTCGAGGGAACCGATGATTTAACGCTGAACCGGGGTGTCGGGCGGATCATTGAGACCGCAAAAATCGGAGACTCCGGCAACATCGGCATTGCGGGCCATCGTGACGGCTTCTTCCGCGGATTAAAGGACATCGTCGTCGGCGAAAGGCTGGAGCTGGTCACTCCAGATGAGATCATGCATTACGTTGTCGAGCAAATTGAAATTGTGCAACCGGAGGACGTCACCGTATTGGCGAATAGAGGTACACCAACCCTGACCCTCGTAACGTGCTACCCCTTCTATTTCGTTGGCGATGCACCCCAGCGGTTTATCGTGCATGCAACGCTGCTGGATTTTGGTGCCCCTAAGAGTTCCCCAGGTGCCCTATCTAATCAGATCGATACAAAGGAGACAGTAAATTAATGTTAGTCCAAATCAAGCACGCACTCGTGCCCGCACTGCTTACCGCAATGACCGCTACGGTTTTCGCGGCAGCAGTCGGTGCACAGGTTCAAACAAACACGGATTCGACCGCTGCCGGGACCGCCACTCAAACAACCAAAACCGAACGTGGCGAAGTCGTCTACGTTTCCGGAAATGACCTTGTCGTTAGAACCGAAGATGGCCAGATTCGTCATTTTCCCAATGTCCCAGACAGCGTCCGGATCACGGTTGACGGCCAACAACTAAGCGTTCATGACCTGAAGGTAGGCATGAAGGTACAACGCACAATTACAACAACTACGACCCCCAAGATGGTCACGACCGTAAAGACCGTCACTGGAAAGGTCTGGCATGTGTCTCCTCCTAATTCGGTCATCCTCACCTTGGAAGATGGCAAGAACCAAGAGTTCAAGATTCCGAAGAACCAGACGTTCGTCATCAACGGCCAGACGCTAGACGCATTCGGATTGCGCCCGGGAATGGTAATCACTGCGACGAAAATCGTCGAGGTCCCCGAAGAAGTCATAACCCAACAGCGCAAGATCACTGGTACCCTGCCTCCTCCGCCGCCTACGCCGCCTGCGGATCAACCGCTCTTGGTTGTGACTTCGAGTCCGAAGCCGGCTCCGGCTGCTGCTCCGGAAACAGAGGTGGCCTCTGCGTCAGCTGTCCAGAAGCTTCCGAAAACCGGCAGCCCGGTGCCCCTGATTGGTTTGTTGGGCCTCATGAGTCTCATTCTCTCTCTCGGAATCAAGATCTTTCGAGGGACGTTTGCGACTCCTTTTATCGTCTAATTGTTCTTCAGCGCAGCGTTCGGGATCGGCGCGCACGTCGCAATTGCGACCCGGTCCCGACCAGGCGCCAGAAACGCTGCTCCGATAGAGGCGAGCAGCGAAAGTTGTTTGTGAAGGCCATCGCCTCGATTAGACGCTGGTTACAGGCAGCCTCCCGAACTCCTGCCGATTGGGGTGAGAAATACGCTTGCTTTATCGCCTCCTCATGTTGGGTATGACGTGCTTTTGGGCCGCTGGTCTGATCTTTGCTCAGGACCTGGCTCCCAGAGCCTACATAATCACTCCGCTGCAAACCAACGCAATTACAATGACGTATTCCTACTACACCGGAAATCTGCTTCTTGACGGAACATCACCAATCACGGGCGCAACTGCTTCCACCAGTACTCCGATCCTCACCCTGTATCACGCTTTGGATTTTTGGGGCCAGTCAGCCAACGTCGTGGTGGGGATGCCTTATGGCGTAGGGAATTTTCACGGAACGATCGCGGGCGCAGAGAAAGATGCCTACCGCTCGGGATTGATGGATACGGTTTTCCGCTTTTCTGTAAACCTGAAGGGTGGGCCGGCCATGACAGCCACAGAAATGCGCAAGTGGAAACAAAAGACGCTCGTCGGGATGAGCTTGAAAGTGTTGGCTCCCACAGGACAATACAACCCTACAAAGCTTGTAAATCTGGGCGCAAACCGTTGGGCCTTTAAGCCCGAACTTGGCTATTCGCATCGCCGGGGACATTGGGTGCTCGACGGATACGCAGCCGTCTGGTTCTACACCAGCAATCCAGAATTTTTCTCTCAGAACGCCTTCTATCCCGGTACCCGATCTCAGTCCGAAAGTCCCGTCGCCGCTTTCGAAGGCCATCTCAGTTACGACATCAAAGCGCGCTTTTGGCTTTCCCTCGATGGTAACTACTGGCACGGCGGTGAAATCAGCCAAAACGGTGTTTCCGATCCCAAAACCATCCAGAGGAATTCCCGCATCGGCGCCACTGTTTCTGTTCCCTTGAACAAACACCAGTCTTTGAAGTTCAGTTATAACAACGGTGCCTACATCAACTACGGCGGAAACTATCAAAACCTCTCGCTAGCCTGGCAGTACACGTGGATCGGTTGGCCTCATTAGGCAATTTCTCCTCATGTCCGATACCTCCGCCTGCCCACTTACACCTCCATTGCCAGCTAAGCGTGCTGAACGGAAAAAGTCGAACGGAGCGGGCCCTTCTCGCAACCCGCCTCATTGACATCCCACCACCGTAGTTCTTCAGAGACCAAACTAGTAGTTTTCCGAATAGCCTGCTGAAGGCTGCAAAGGTAAGTTACGACTGATGGGACCAGCAGCAACGACGCTGCGATCCCTAGCCCATTTTTTGCGCCTGCAATCTTCTAAAGTGCAATTTTCTTCTGAAGAATGAGTCCCGCGATGAAATGTCCATTTTGCAGCGACGATAGAATCCTTCAAGCGCGGTCTGCGGGGTTTCTGGAAGCCCGGATTCACACCATGAGGTTTTTCAGGCCATTTCGCTGTCAACGTTGTGGGGAACACTTTTTCGCTTGGACACTCCGCACAGGTCCGAATACGGCGCGCCCAACGAGAAATGGGGAGCACGAACTCGCGCTGTTAGGGCATGGCTCCAAGTAAGAAGTTCATGCTCATTTTCAAAACGGTTTCCGCTCACGGGCGCCTTGGGAAGTGTTGCAGATGAATGGAAGGTTAGTCCGATTTCGGGGATCCGTAACTACAAGGAGAGCATAAATGTCATTTTTGAGTTGGATTGTATTGGGTTTGGTGGCTGGTTTCATTGGCAGCAAGATAGTGAACAAGGCTGGAGAAGGCTTTTTCATCGATATACTTTTGGGAATTGCCGGCGCAGTGGTCGGCGGACTGCTTTTCAATGCATTCGGCGCGACTGGCGTCACCGGCCTGAATCTTTACAGCCTTCTTGTCGCCGTGATCGGTGCGGTAATCTTCCTCTTCGCCTACCATGGGATTCGTCGTGTAGTCTGACGAGTTTCGCGCTTCTTAGAAGTTGGACCGGGCCATTCGCGTGGAGTTGCCTAGTGGATGACCCGGCTCACCGCCGTGATAAATAGTGGGATCCGCTTCAACTTGCCCACTGGATTTGTTTGCTAATTCTTGCGAAGAATGGGGTCTTAGCATTGAATGGCAACGAAGGTGCACGTCCAGTTGCCAATCGAAGACCTCACGCAGTCAGCTCGTTTTTCCTTCAAGAGACTCACGAGCTGTTGCTGTATCCAGTTTTCTTGAGGTCACCGCTTTTCAGAATCACCTTGTCCAGCCTTGCTACTGGCTTGTTCAAACAGTGGTTCGCATCTCGACGGCCGAGCTAGAGAGCGTGTGCTGTTGCCCAGGCGAAGTCGTAACGGAAACCAATAGCGGCCGCGTTGCCTATAGCCTTACCGTTTTGATCGACGCTGTCGCCTAGCCGGCTCTCAAAAAAGGCATAGCCCGCTGGTGAAACATGCCATTCCCCTCCCAGCACTGCGTAGCGTATGCGGAAATTCGGGTCGATGAGAGCGCTCAGGTTTTGCGGCATGTAATCGATGAAGCCTCCGACTGCGGCGAATTTTCCGAAGTGGAAGCGGGAATACAATTCCACGCCGTTCGCATTAAACACGACCGGGATCGTATTGAATCCCTGTGAGCCGGCCACGAAGGCGAGGTCGCCATTCCGCTCTCTAGCAAAAACAGCGCCGTATTCGATCATGCGCCAATTCCCGGTCGCCCCGAAGGCCCAGTAATCCGTACCTCCCTGGAAACCAGCAATTGTCGTGCGCAATAGGTTCGAGAAGTACGTTTTGTTGTAGGCGCCGCCTATCTTTAGTCCGGGCAATACCTTTGCCTGCAAAGAGAACCCAAAACCATCCACAGCGGTGGAAACATCGGCGCCTCGGAATTGCGCCTGGGCACCAAACTGGAGAATTTTCAGGAACGTATTCCGATACTGAGCGACCTGATCGGCACGACCTGTCCCAGTCACGCCGCCATCCGTGTCCGCGACATAGGTCGCGCTGGCCTGCCCACCGAACACGTTGAAGCGGTCCGTCGTATAGCTGGTAATGTCATAGTAAACGGAGTTCTGCTTTCCGAAAGAAAGGCTGCCCCACTTACCCATGTCCAATCCAACGAGTCCAAGACGTGCAGCAAACACCGGATTGGTCACCGAGGTGAGTGTCCCAAAACCACCATCCGGTGAGGCACCCACGTTGAACTCTGTGCTGCTTTGCACCAGGGCCACGCCCCATTCCACTTGCGCAAAGATATTTAAAGGTCCTAGTGTGGCGAATTTCACCCCCACGCGGCTGGCGTCGTCTTGCACTTGCGCCTCGTCATCTGTAACCCCCACAATGGCGCGTAAGCTGCCGTAAGGTTCAAATAGTCCAACGTATTTGTTATCCTTGGCGACGTCCGGGTTGATGCCAGTGGTAATGTTCTTGGCAACCTCTGAGGTAAACGCTGTCGTGGAGATAACTTCGCTGCTTCCGGCAGACGTGTCCGCTACTACTCTAGTCGAACTTCCTGTGGCAAACTCCCCCCCGCATCCTTCTGTTACCCAAACGCCGCTTGCGTCGTAACCCCAGTTCCGGCCCAACAGGCAAGTGACATCCGCCGTCGCGTGAAGCATCACCACCCCCGCCGAAGTGTCAGCAGTGCAGTGCTGTCTCTCTGATCCGGTGGAGGCACAGTTGATGACTGAAGCGACTGTGGCAGGCGTACCCACTTTCGGCGTTGCAGATCCTTCTCCATTCGCTGCATTCGTGGAGTCGGGAATCCCGGCAACTTTCTGTTGCGCCAACGACAATGTGGCGCTGGCACCCGCTATCAATATGAGCAGAATTAACCTCTGGAATAGATTCATCACTTTAACCCTCCCGGTGAGTCGGTTGTAGTCAAGGCGTGATGGCTCCGCCATCGTGCAACGGCGATCTATCCTCGAATCACGCATCGCGAACGGACATTCTTCAAAACATGTGCGAAGAGCTGCGTTGTCGTTGCATCGATCCTTGCGTCTGAACCATTCCCCGCCTGGGCAATCTGCACTTCATCCCAACAAGGTCACAAATCCGCCTCGAGATTGCTGCCTGCGACGCTTTGCCAATGGCCCTTGGAATTGGCTTTTCTGCAGTATGGAATATGCTTCCGGTGTCGTCTGACGGCTATTCGAAAAACTACTCTTAACCACTCAGAAGAAATACGGGCACGCCGACCTCAAAGGGATTGGCGACCGTGCATCTACCGTATTTTTGCTATGCCGCAGCGAGTAGTTTTCCGAATACAACGTCGGCATCCGCGAAACTACTGTTGGGAATATCCACAGGCGTGCGAACCCCGGTAGGTTCACTGGAAAGTTTCGCTGTAAGAACGGCGACACCATCGATTTCAGACTCGGGATATTCGGTAGGACGACACAGAGCTAGAGCTATGGCCCGTTGATACGAGCGGTCCAAAGCAAAGGAAGGCAGCCATGAAGAAACACTGGTTAAAGGTCATAGGTATTGTGTTTGCGATTTTTGTTGTTGTGCTGATCGCTCTCCCGTTCCTGGTCAACGTGAACAGTTTCCGGCCCAAGATTGAATCCGAAGCAAGCAGCGCATTGGGAAGACAAGTGAAACTCGGTAATCTGAGTTTGTCTCTTTTATCAAGCACGGTCGAGGCCGATGACATAGCGATCGCAGACGATCCCGCGTTCAGCAAATCGTCTTTCGTCACCGCGCATTCTTTGAAAATTGGCATCGAAATGATGCCGTTCATCTTCTCCAAGCAAGTCCACATCACTGAACTGCTGCTCGTCAAACCAGAAATCACGCTGCTCAAGGATGCAAACGGGACGTGGAATTTCTCCAGTCTGGGCGGCCCCGCCAACAAAAAACCCAGCGAGTCCAAACCCGGCGAATCCGGCACTCAGAATCTCTCTGTGGCCAAGCTGAATGTGACGGACGGAAAGTTCACTATCGGAAGAACAAATTCTTCTCGCAAGTTCCGCGTCTACGACCAAGTCAATATCACCGTGACTAATTTCTCAGCGACTTCGAAATTCCCGTTTTCGCTTACCGCGCAACTGCCGGGTGGAGGAGGCGCTCATATCGCCGGGGCGGCGGGACCGATCAGCGCGGCAGATGCGGCCAAGACGCCGTTTGAGGTCGCCGTGAAGGTAAACGATATGCACATCGGAGCTTACGGTTTCATCGATCCGTCCACTGGCATTGATGGGCTGGCCAGTTTCGACGGAACCCTTAACTCTAACGGGAGCCAAGCCAAGGCCATAGGCACGTTCACAGGCGTCAAGCTGAAGATGTCACCCAAGGGAACACCCGCCACCAAAACTGTTGTGATCAAGCATTCCGTTGATATGGATCTCGACAAGGAATCGGCAACCGTGTCGCAAGGAGACATTTCCATCGGCAAGGCGCAGGCACATCTGACCGGCACAGTACAGACCCAGGGTGACACGCAAGTCGTCAACCTCAAGCTTAACGCGCCGGGCATGCCCATTGAAGAACTGGAGGCGATGTTGCCAGCGCTGGGCATCGATCTTCCCAGTGGCTCGCAATTGAAGGGTGGCAGTCTATCGTTAAAGCTCGACGTCGTTGGACCAGCCGACAAGCTCGTCATCACGGGTCCGGTCAAGCTCTCCGACACCAGCTTGGCCGGCTTCAACCTGGGAGAAAAAATGGGCGCATTATCGGCCTTCGCTGGCAAGGCAGCATCTAAGCCCGATACCGAGATTAAGAACTTTAGCCTTGATGCACAGGTCGCACCGGAAGGAACCAAAGCGGACAACATCAACCTCGACGTTCCTGCCATCGGCGTCATTACCGGCGCCGGAACGGTTAGCCCGGCTGGAGCCCTTAATTTCAAGATGCTGGCAAACCTCAGTGGTGGTGCGGCCGGCGGCTTGACCAAGGTCGCAACTGCGGGCAGCAGCAAAGGTGGTGTGCCTTTCGCTATTACTGGCACTACGTCCGATCCGAAATTCGTTCCCGATGTCGGTGGCGTGGTAGGAGGAGTCGCCACCGGCGCCGCGAAAGACGCCGCCAAGGTCCCGAGCGCTGCCGTGTCGGCACCAACAAAAGCCGTCGGCGGGCTGGTCAACAAGAAGAACTAGAACAACAGCACAGTGGAAGCGGTCTCGACAACCCGTAAACCAGCAAAGCTGATGCAGTAAAACTACGGTGTAAGTAGGAGTGGAGTCAGCGGGATGGGATTTACCGTGAAGCTAACTGAGGTTGGACGCGGCGCTGGTACATAGTAATAGCATCGGGTTTTCGAGAGGAGCGCAGGACAGCAATTCTTCGTCCACGTTGCCGGTTTCGCGACAAATTGGATTTCCCAAAACCTGCGGCTGCTTGCGAGAAGCTCGGCGGAGTTCAATTTCGCACCTGAGATTTAATTCTGGCTCAAAAGATAAAGGTCGGCCTGTCCGCTTGGGCGCGCATAGACGATGGTGGAAAGGTCTCTGGAAAAATCATAGGCAGCATGCGCGGCGTAGTCCAGGGGAAAGGCAAAGGGGACCTTCAACGCGACCTGTGGCGTTCCGATGTTTTTACCGTCTTTCCAAGGCTGACGGTAAATCGTGACCACTCCACGAGAAGCAACTGCGTACATATACGACCTGCCGTCGCGAGCAATAGTCGCATATTTCGTCTCTACCCCGGGAAGCAAAGGGATGCAATTCCTATCGGCGATGGAGACCTCGTAGATTCCAGCCCTTTCTCCGTTCCACACGACGGCAAGCAGGTATTTCCCACCTGGGTCAGCATCCGTAATTGCGCCGCAGTTGTCCACGAATTTCTCCAGATTCGAACCGTCCACGCTCAATTTCCAAACGGTCGGCATCGGACTCCCTCTCTCCACGCCAGTCACATAAATGGATTTCTGGTCACGGCTCAACACCGAATACCAGACGTTGTCCACTGTTAGTGGTAGCTGATGAAGACCGCTGCCATCGGCCCCGACTATGTAGGCTTTGGCCCCTCCACCGAATTTCAAGTTTTGAAAAGACAGGTGAAAATTGTCCGGCGACCAAGTCCCCGTCCCCAGCCATTCTCCGGTGGCGATTTTCACTTTGTTGCCCCCGTCGATGTCCGACACCCATAGATCGGTCCTCTGAGGTGCAGGGAGCGTGATATACATGACGCGCCTTCCATCCGGCGAGATGATGGGCTGAGTTGCGTCCTCCGACACAATGTCCGTCGATTCCTTTGACTGAACGTGGTAAGCGGTCAGGAGCGCGAAGGATTTGCCGTTCACATAGTAAATCCCTCTTCCTCCCGGGTCTGGCATGGGCGAGAAGTCCGGTCCTGTTCCGGAAGTAATCTGCGTCAGACTCCGGTCCTGCAGGCTGTATTTCCAGATGTTCGTCAGCCCATTTACAGTACGGCTGAACAGCACTGTCTTCCCTGGTTCGGCCCACACGACGATATAACCCGGCTTCGTCAGCCGTTCGCCGAACGCCCCTGATACCTCACCTAAATCAACCGCCTCATGGCTGGTCACGTTTATTCTGTAAAGATGGAGACTGGGTTCGACCTTCGGCGCAACACCAGTAGCGAGCAGGTCGTGTTGTCCTGGAAATAGCAGCTTCGGGAAAAACAACAGGCCAGTACCCTCGGCGTTGTAAACCAATTCTTCGTTTAGCCCCGATTTGTCCGAGCGAAAAATATTGGGGCTATCAGACTTCGAATAATAAATGAATGCGCCATCTGACGAAGAAACCGCATTCCAGCCGGAGACTACGCGGCGAGGAACCCCGCCGAGCGTAGGCACTGCCCAAATCTCATCGTGGCCGAGAGACCTCTCGTAGTAGATTTCTTTCCCGTCAGGCGAAAAAGTGTCCACATCCTTGTCGCCTTCGTCATTCGTGAGTTGAAGGGGCTCGCCACCAGAAGTGAGCATCAGGAACACTTGCGTGACGCGGCCTACCTGTGAGACAAACGCAACACTGTGGCCGTCAGGAGAAAGCCTCGCGTCGTTCATCGGTTTGTTCCACCGGCTGATTTGCGTAATCTTAGCGGGGCCACGTGGAATGTTCGCGCGGGACCACGAGTGGTATGCCGCATAGGCTACTGCCAGGAGTGCGACGCAAGCGGCCAATGCAAAGTATCGCTTCCGTGTACGCCCCGCTGACGGCTGAAGCGCCGCGACCGAGTGAGTTGAAGGCCCAGCAGTGGGTTCCGGAACTGCACCACTCCCCGATGACAAAATTCGCCCAGAATCCGTATCCCGCCGCAGGCGCTTTAGGTCGGCGAGAAGTTCCGAAGCGTGCTGGTAGCGCAAGTCACGGTCTTTCTCCAGGGACTTGTTGATGATGTGCTCTAAGTCTGCCGGAACCTCCGGATTCAGTCGCACCGCTGGAACTGGTTGTCGTTCCAGTATTGCGTTGAATATGGCCCCTGAACTATCGCCGCGAAAAGGCAACACACCTGTCGTCATTTCGTATAAGACCACTCCGAACGAAAACAAATCCGTACGAGCATCCAGCTCCTTGCCCCGTGCTTGTTCCGGCGACATGTAAGCCACCGTGCCCAGCGTGGTGCCGCGACTGGTTAGGTCATCTGTGCTTGTACCGCGCGTTTTCGCTAATCCAAAGTCCAGAATCTTGGCGTGGCCACGCTTGGTTACGAATATGTTGGCAGGCTTGATGTCTCGATGGATGATGCCTTGGGCATGGGCGGCATCCAGTGCGTCAGCAACATCGATGGCAATTGCGAGGCCCCGTTCCAAATCAAGTGTACGGGCGTTTATGAGATGTTTCAGCGTCAGGCCATCCAAATACTCCATTGCAATGAATGGCTCGCCGTCGTGGTCCCCAATCTCATAAATTGTACAGATATTCGGATGATTCAGTGCCGAAGCGGCTTGCGCCTCTCGCCGAAGTCGTTCCAGCATTTGCCTGTCTTTGACAAGGTGGCTTGGCAACAACTTCAGGGCAACATAACGATGAAGCGAAATGTCCTCCGCCTTATACACCAAACCCATACCACCGCTACCGAGTTTCTCAAGTACGCGATAATGGGAAATTTTACTGCCGATCAGATTTGCTCCGCTGTCCCCAGTCTCGCGGGCGACCTGTTTGCCCATTTCTTCCAGTGCGGGCGTCTCAATGAAATGCTCGGCGCTTTTCTCGTGAGCAAGCACCAACTCCACTTCGCGTCGAAGTACTTCGTCGCCCCCACAAGCGTTTTCGAGGAATTCTGCGCGGAGGCTCTCGTCGAGCTCCATGGCTCGGTTACAGAGATCTTCGACTCTACGCCAGAGTTCAGGCTCCACGTTGATTTCCCTTGCCCGACTATCGGAGCAGCCAAATTTTTAGCAACCTGCAGTCGCGCAACACCCGCAGTCACCTGGGTTCAAGAGTGAGTTCACTTGTTTATGAATTTGATAGCGAATGAAACGGATTGCAATTGTCAAAACTAACAGATCACATGCCCAGGAAAAACAATGGGTTACGCCGCTCAGTCCGCTGAGTAGGTACCTTAAACGAACCTTCATCTTTCGACCAGTAAAAACTTAGCGTCAAACTCCGACGCCCGAGCTCAGGCTCCAGGTTGATCCCTCCCGCTCAACACTCGTCGCAGCCACATCTTTGCCAACCTCCAGTCCCGCGCCACCGTTTCGACCGAAATGCCTAATACTTCGGCCGTTTCTTTTGCGCTCAACCCTCCGAAGTATCTCAGTTCCACAACTTTGCTCTTCCTCTGATCCATGGTAGCGAGTTGCTTCAACGCATCATCCAGGGCCACTAGGTTCCTGTCGGGTTCGTTGCATACCGACGGTGCCTCATCCAAGGAGATGGAAAGCACACCACCGCCTCTTTTCTGGTAACCGCGAGAGCGGGCAAAGTCGATCAGAATGCGACGCATCAGTTGTGCCGACATGGCAAAGAAATGTGCACGATGCTGCCAATTCATTTGTCTGCAGTTCACCAGCCGCAAGTAGGCCTCGTTGACAAGTTCGGTCGTTTGAAGGGGCGTACCGGGTCTTTCCCCCGCCATGCAGCGGCGCGCTACTCGATGCAATTCCTTGTACACGAATGGAGCGAGTTTCTCTAGAGCCTGTTCGTCTCCGGCAGTCCACGCCTTCAGAAGTTGAGTGACCTCATGGGTGGAAGGCAATGCCATCCCAATCTCCTTCGTTTCAATACATTACACTCTGAGGCGGGCAAAAACCTAGCCCCTAAGGCCTGTCTTGACTTCCATCAGCTGTCGTCATTTTCTTCAACTTTTTTCGTTCAATTGCAGTTCTGACTCTCATTTCACGCCTTTCTAGATAGAAGCCTATGCGGAGAAACCATATGAATCGAGAGCATCGGTCCCTACTGCACTCGTCGTCGCGCTGGAAAAATCGAGCCGGTGATGTCGAGACCCTCATGAATTCTAGCCCATACCGTCGAAGTAAGGGGTTCACACCGAGGGTTCCTGATTCCGAGCCTAACCCAAAGATACGTCCGCCAAAGTGGTTCAAATTGAGTGGCCAATCGCTGCTGGATGCCGTCCCTGACGCGATACTGATAGTCAACCGAGCAGGGGAAATTGTTTTTGCTAACGTGCATGCAGAAAAGCTCTACGGTTATCACCGCGAGGAGTTCATTGGACGATCTATGGAGTCTCTAATTCCCTCAAGGCTTCGCGTCCAGCACACGCAACATAGAGAAAATTTCTTCGCCAACCAAGGAGCCCGACCGATGGGCGGGCGCTTGCAGTTGTTCGCCTTGCGTAAAGATGCCACCGAAGTCCCCGCGGAAATCAGCCTCAACCCCTTGACCATCGAGGCTGGTACATTCGTTGTTATCGCAATTCGTGACACGACCGATCGTCGTCGCACAGAAGGACTGAAGATGTTAGACGCAGTTCTGCGCGAGACCAGTGAAAGCGAAGAACGATTCAGCCTAATTGCCGACAGAGCCCCGGCACTCATCTGGATGTCAGATACTGACAAGCTCTGCACTTACGTCAATAAGTCTTGGCTGGACTTCACTGGGCGGTCCATTGACTGCGAGCTCGGGAACGGCTGGACCGAGGCGGTTCATCCTGAGGACCTGCGGAGGCGCGAGGAGACCTACCAGAATGCCTTTGATCGTCGAGAGGAGTTCAGAACAGAGTATCGCCTTTGCCGGTATGACGGTGAGTATCGATGGATTCTCGACGTTGGAGTCCCTAGGTTTGATCAGGAGGGCTCTTTTGTCGGTTACATCGGAATCGGTGCAGACGTCACCGAGTACAAACTGGCAGAAGTGACTCTCGCACACGTGACCCGTAAGTTGCTCAAGGCACAGGAGCAGGAATGTACTCGGATCGCCAGGGAGCTGCATGACGATTTCTCTCAACGGTTGGCGTTAGTGTCGATGAAAATTACAAATCTTGCCGGACGTGATCGCCCTCTGTCGGCAGGTGAGCTGAATGCGGATCTTGAGGACGTGCGGGAATCGATCTCCTCCGTGGCTGAAGACCTGCACGGCTTCTCGCGCCAGCTTCACCCCGCTCGTTTAGAATTGCTGGGCCTGGTGCGCGCTCTCAGGGCCCAATGCAGTGAGTTCGAGCGTACAGGTCGGATTGAGACGGTGTTTGACGCTTCGGTCTCTAATGAGGATGCATCCCCGCAGGCCGCCACCTGCCTCTATCGGTTGCTTCAAGAGAGCCTGATGAACATT
>Ga0335073_10003717_pt1 | contig 21332 bp, 20 predicted proteins | sample Lox_Sample_22_FD_207093 | JGI IMG/M metagenome (GOLD analysis project Ga0335073, IMG submission 207093) | Soil microbial communities from Loxahatchee National Wildlife Refuge, Florida, United States - Lox_Sample_2.2 | ecosystem: Environmental > Terrestrial > Soil > Wetlands | place: USA...
GCCCAATTCCTACCCAGGGAGCATTTTCGCGTGTGGTGCCGCTTCCACAACTCGAGAAAGCGGCTCTCGATCGCAATCCGCTGCACCGCTTTGGAACGGTCGAAGAATTGGCGAATTTGGCGGCATTTCTGGTCAGCGACGGGTCAGGTTATATCAATGGCGAAGTGATCCGCATGGATGGCGGCGAGTTCCTCCAGGGAGCCGGCGAGTTCAGCAACCTGGGACGAATTCTCACGGAAGAAGACTGGCAGGCGCTCAAACCGCGCAAGAGGTCAGATTAGAACATTTGCGAGGAATTGTTGCGGGTTGCCGGTCCTCAGCCTGAGCCATTTCGGGCGCCGTGTTGAGCCTGAGGCTTGAGGAGCTTGCCGTTACGGCTATGCCCCGCCCGAAGTTCCCACTCGATAACTTGCATCCAACCCGTGAAATTTGAGAAGGTTATGAGTGCCACGCAGCGTTAGCGTGCCCGGGGACGTTTTTTGACGCATTTTCTATTTCAGTCTTGAGGAATGACAGGGGGCGTATATGACCAAAGCCGATCTGATTGATGAAGTCTCGCGTTTAGCGGAACTTACGCGCAAAGACAGTGAAGTGATCGTGGAAACGATCTTCGACAGCGTGGTGCGTTCGCTGCGCGCTGGCGACAAGATTGAAATTCGAGGCTTTGGCAGCTTCCGCACCCGTCAGCGGCGTCCCCGCGTCGGCCGCAATCCCAAGACGGGGGAGCGCGTCGAAGTTCCGGCCAAGAAAATTCCTTTCTTCAAGCCCAGCAAAGAGTTGAAGGATCTGGTCAACGAAACCACGCCCGACGCCGCGGCAGCGCCAACTCCTACGCCGCCAGCCAGTTCTGCGCCTCCGACAAACAAGGCCTTGTGATTCGGCGGTGACATTTCGAATCGCACACCGTTGAGGCTCAAGTCCTAAAGCGACAGCCGGAGCAATGCGCGTGTGCCTCAACCCAAACTCTGATGTCTTTCCCATTCACCGCGATCGATCACGTTCAACTCGCCATGCCGGCCGGAGAGGAAGAAAAAGCGCGACGCTTTTATGGAGACCTGCTTGGCATGTCGGAAATTCCTAAGCCGGTAGAACTAGCCAGGCGCGGAGGATGTTGGTTCGCCAGCGGCGATGTACTAATTCACCTGGGAATCGATCCCGACTTCCACCCAGCGCGGAAGGCTCATCCTGCGCTGGCCTGCTGTGACCATGACGCACTTGTAGCCAGGCTGAGCGCCGCGAACGTTGAACTTAAGGAGGACAACAGCATCCCGGGCGTTCGCCGCTGCCATACTCTTCGACTCATTCGGAAATCGCATCGAGCTGATCGCGTCGTGACTTGTCTCGATTCCTGACTTGTCTGGCGCATCCGATAGAATCAACCCGCATGCTCGTTCTCGCTTCCGCTTCACCCCGCCGCCAGGAATTGCTGCGCAATGCCGGGATTGCGTTCACGGTTCAGCCCGCAGATATCGATGAAACGCCGCTTGCAGGCGAGAATCCACGCGAATGCGCCGAACGCCTGGCACGTGAGAAGGCGCTCGCCGTCTGGAAGACGCGTCCCCAGGACGTAGTGCTCGGTGCCGACACAATCGTTGTCATTGGCGGGTCGATCCTGAATAAGCCGGCTGATCCCAACGACGCGGCCCACATGCTGCGCCTGCTCTCCGGACGCATCCACGAAGTGATCACCGGTGTCTGCGTGGTGAATTCAGCAGCTTGCGAGTCGTCCTTTACTACTACGCGGAAACGCCAGCGTTCATCTCTGAACCAAACGCACCCGCAAGCTCAGGCTAGAGTCGCCTCCGAGTCCACTTTAGTCACCATGAGCTCCATGTCGGAGAAAGAGATCGAGGAATACGTCGCGACTGGCGAACCAATGGACAAAGCTGGCGCCTACGCGATTCAAGGGCGCGCTTCACGATGGATTCCGCGGATCGACGGTGACTATACGAACGTAGTTGGGTTGCCAGTCGCCCTGGTGTATCGGCTGCTCTCATCATAGCCCCAAAGAGCTCCCAACAAGACCACGCCGCTAGAGACTAAAGACAATGGCTGATGAGTCTGAAATCAGAAATCTGAGCTTTGGGTGCGGCTCTCCATCCATCCCTGCAAGATGAGAACCGCCGCCATGCGATCGACGGCTTTACCGCGTTTCTCGATCGAAAGATCGGTTTCGCGCAACAGACGATTGGCCTCGGCGGAAGTCAGACGCTCGTCCCACAAATGTACGGGCAACTGGAACCGCTTGCTCAGTTCTTCAGCGAACTCGTGCATTTTGCCGGCCTGAGTGCCTTCGGCTCCGCTCATGCGCAGCGGCAGCCCGACCACGATTTCTCGCACGTCGTATTCGCGGACAATCCGGCCGATATGCTCGAAGTCCTGCCGCTTGTTTTTGCGCTGAAGAGTATCGAGGCCCTGCGCGGTAATTCCAAGCGGATCGGATACCGCTACGCCGATGCGCCGCGATCCGACATCCAGTCCGAGCACGCGGCCTGTTTGCATTGCAGAATTGTGCGGGATTTCGTCTGTCATGTGGATTACGGCTGGACGGCTATTCCAGAATCATTCCGCCGGTAAGGTCGGCGATTCGGTCGATATGATGGTCGGCGCACCACTGCTGCAATTCGTCAACGATTTTTTCCGTCGCACACGGGTCCCAATAACTTGCGGTGCCGATCTCGACGGCGCTGGCGCCGGCCAGCATGAATTCAATGACGTCCTCGGGAGTTGAGATTCCTCCCATGCCAATCACTGGAATCTTCACCGCATGCGCCGCGTCGTACACCATGCGCACGGCAATCGGCTTTATGGCTGGACCGGATAAGCCAGCTGTGACATTGGCGATGCGCGGCTTGCGCGTTTCCGGATCGATCGCCATAGCAACGAACGTATTGATCAGCGATAGCGCGTCGGCACCGGATTCCTGCGCCACATACGCCATCTGCGCGATGCTGGTCACGTTGGGAGAAAGTTTTACGATGAGGGGACGCCGCGCCACTCGCTTCGCTGTGGTGACTAATTCATCGAGCGTGCGGGGATCGCTGCCGAATTGCAGGCCGCCGTGCGCCGTATTCGGGCAGGAAACATTCAGTTCGTAGGCCGCAACTCCCTCGCCCTCATTCAGAATTTCAATTGCTCGCTCATAATCTTCGCGCGTGTATCCGAAAACATTTGCGATCACGGTGACATTCTTGATCCGGCGCAGGCGGGGCAGCTTTTCTTCCAGAAACGCGGGAGCGCCGATATTTTGCAGCCCAATCGCATTCAGCATGCCCGCTGCCGTTTCCCACAAGCGCGGTGGAGGGTTGCCGATCATCGGCTCCTTCGACAATCCCTTGATGACGATGCCGCCCAACCGGCTTAGGTGCACGACGTCTTCGAATTCAATGCCGTAGCCGAAGGTTCCACTCGCCGCGATGATGGGATTTTTCAGCGGAATGCCGGCGACGCTGACGCTGAGATCGGGAGAACGGGCATGGTCCGCAGTCATGGCCGGTGCTCTCCCGATTCCGCATGGAAGTTCGGATGATGCGCCGGAGCGAGCGCCTCGGTCAGCACGCGGCCGGTGGCATGCGTAGGAGCGTTGATCCCAAGCAGTGATGCCAGTGTGACGGCCATATCGATCGGTTCCACGCTCGTTCGGTATGTTCCCGGCTGAAACGGCAGCCCGTAGAACGCCAGCGGTACGTGCGTGTCATAGTTGTAAGGAGAAACGTGATCGGTACCTCGCCTTGAAGCAACCGTGTAAATATCCGGGACGCCCATCACATACCAGCTTCCCTCTGGAGAATAGCTGTTTAGATACTTGCGTCCCAACGCCGTGTTGGGCGCGTCTCCGGCGGCGAGTTGCCATTTGGTGTAGAAGCCGCGGAGATCGGCGGCGTGCTGAGCCGCTTCCCCAACCGCTTGTTCCGCCTCCCGCTCGGGAATGTGAAGCGCAGTGAATGCCTGCTCGTCAAGCCAGAACAGCGGATAATCCGATTTCACGTATGAGCCGGCGCGTCCATGCGCGAGCTTGCCCGCGATGGCGCTATTGATTTCTTCTTCGATCTTGCCGGGGTCAAGGTTTCCGGAAGGAATGTGCAGTTTCTTCACTTGCTCAGGAAGTGAGGACACGCCGTGGTCGGCCGAAAGCGCGATCCATGTGTCGGCGAGTCCGATCTGATGGCCGAGAAAATCGAAGAAGTCGGCGAGATCGCGATCCAGATCGAGTGCCATCTGGCGCATTTCCGGCGAATCGGGCCCTGCCTGGTGCCCGAGAATATCATTGGCCGAGAGGCTGATCGAAAGAAGATCCGTAGTCGGGCCGCGCCCTACGTTTTCATAGAGAATGAGATTTCGCGCGAACTCCAGTTCGTACTGGTTCGCAAACGAAGTCGGGCCTACGACTTCGTAGAAGCTGGCCTCGGACCCGTCTTTTTTCTTGCGATGCGCGGTTGAGCGCAGCAGCACACCCTGCGCATCTTTCCATTCCCGGTTCCAATATTTATCGACCTGTCGCGCGTTGAAATCGAGCACCCACTGCGGAAGGTCGCTGCGATAGTACGTCGAAGTGATCCACTCGCCGCGCTGTGGCTCGATCCAATATGCGGCATCGGCGGCGAAACCTCCGGGCAGCACAGCCGCCCGATCTTTCAGCGAGATCGCGAACACACGGGACTCGCCCTTTGTGGCCAGCTTGAGTTCGTCGCCGAGCGTGTCAGCCATCAGGTTGTGCGGGGATGCGCCGGCGCTCTTGCCATTGACGCCGACCAGCTTGGTCGAATCGTCCTCGACCGAAGTGACCATGGCCTTCTTCGCGGGATCCAACCATTCGTTCGCGACGATCCCATGTCCGACCGTGTACGCGCCGGTGAACAGCGTCGAGTGCCCGGGAGCCGTCCTCGTATTGGCGTAGTTGTAATTGCAGTTTGGGAAGTACGCCCCGCGGTCGAGAAGCATGCGAAAACCGGCATCGCCGAACTGGTCGCGATAGCGCTCCAGATAATCACCGCGAAACTGATCGATCACGATCACTACAACCAGCTTGGGACGAGCGTTGTAGGCCGAAGCAAAGCAAGAAACGGCTATCGCGAGAAGGACGAGCAGGATTGCGAACTGCCTCGCGGCCAGTCGGGGGGATGATCTCATTGCGAAGGTAGTTTACACAGCAAGAGCGAATCCGCCAAAGGATGAGTGCCTGGCCCGCCGCGCAAAAACTATGCCAGATCGGGTATCGGGGTCGAGCGCATTATCTCGCGTCTTCGCTCATCGCGCGTTTCTTTGTTGGCTGTTTTCTCTACCATCAAAATCGAGAGAGGTTTGTCGGCGTCCGATCGGCGGCTGTTCACGACTCGAAACAATAGAGCAATGCCGACACCCAGCCCGGCGCTGAACGCGACGAAGTACCACAACGTAGGAAATCCGAGCACGAAAATGAGCGCGCTTCCGGCGGCAAATAACAAGCCAATGAATCCTCCGCCCACCGGAAGTTTGTGCATGTTGATTCCGGGATGCTGCTTCTCCGCCATAGGCACCTCGCTGGCTCCATGATCCCACCGTGGCGGCCAATACTCAAGCCATCTTGAAAGACGCGAACCCGGAACATAGAGTTTCTTTCATCGAAACCATTGAGTAAAGAGTCATCGGTGTTCCGCCCGCTGCTTTTACGGTGTCCCGCGTGCATTCCGGGCGCTTTTTCCGATAAAGTATGGGAGCACCTGTAATCACGCGCCTACTCGCCCATGCTCGATCTGAACTTCGTCCGCGAAAACCCGGAAAAAGTTGAAGAAATGCTTCGCCATCGCGGCATGGATCCGGCTGCTGTTCTTAAAGACTTCCACGAACTTGATACCCAGCGCCGCCAGGCCATCACGGAAGCCGAGACTCGCAAAGCCCAGCGCAACAAGGCTTCGGAAGAGATCGCCAAACTCAAGAAGTCCGGGCAGGATGCCAGCGCGGCGATGACGCAGACCAAGGAACTGCGAGAGCAGATTCAGACGTTGGAAAAGACGGCTAACGACCTCGATTCCCGCCTGCGCGAGATTCTGGTAGGCATTCCCAACATGCCGCACGCCAGCGTTCCCGTTGGCCGCAGCGCCGACGATAACGTGGAGGTCCGGCGCTGGGGCATGCCGCCGAAATTCGATTTTATTCCCAAATCGCATTGGGATCTCGGCCCGGAACTCGGCATTCTCGACCTGGAACGCGCGGTCAAACTCAGCGGTGCGCGCTTTGCCGTGTACTGGGACTTGGGCGCGAAACTCGAGCGGGCGCTCGCCAATTTCATGCTCGATCTGCATACGCGCGAGCACGGATATACGGAAGTCCTTCCGCCTTATCTGGTTAATTCCGATTCGATGTATGGCACCGGACAATTGCCGAAGTTCGCCGCCGATTCATTTCGCGTGCCGCATGGCGACAAGGACCTTTGGCTGATTCCGACGGCGGAAGTTCCAGTCACCAATCTCTATCGCGATGAAGTGATCGAGCAATCGCGGTTGCCGATCTCGCTGACGGCTTATACCGCGTGTTTCCGAAGCGAAGCTGGATCGTACGGAAAAGATGTACGCGGCATCATCCGCCAGCATCAATTTCAGAAGGTGGAACTTGTCAAGTTCGCGCGGCCTGACAACTCATACGAGGAGCACGAAAAGCTCACGCACGACGCCGAAGAAGTCCTGCAAAAACTCGGGTTGCATTACCGCGTTATGGCTCTTTCCACCGGCGACATGAGCGCCGCTTCGGCGAAGACGTATGATATTGAAGTCTGGTTACCTGGCCAGCAGCTCTATCGGGAAATCTCGTCGTGCTCGAATTTCGAGTCGTACCAGGCGCGGCGCGCCAACATCCGGTATCGCCCGGAAGGCAAGAATAAAGCCGAGCTCGTACATACTCTCAACGGCAGCGGACTCGCCGTTGGCCGCACCTGGGTCGCGATCATCGAGAATTATCAACAGGCCGATGGAAGTGTGGTGATTCCTGAAGTGTTGCGGCCTTATATTGGAGCGGAGCGAATCACGAAGAAGAGCTTCTAGTGAGGCTCGGTCGGTTGTCATCTGAGCGGAGCCACTGATTCGCGAAGCAAAGCAGGAGCGCAGTCGAAGGATCGTGGATTCCCCGACGGCGAGCTCAACAGCGAGAATTCCTCGCCGCGGACCTCGGAGTAAGAACTGCCTTCTGGGCCGCGATTGGCGTTGAGTTGCATGGGATCCTTCGCATCGCTCAGGACGACAGCATCAAAGTTCGCTTTTGAGGAGTGCATTTGCAAAGAGTAGATTCAGCCACTGCGGATGCGAGCGCGAGCCTTCCCGTGAATGCCCTCTGGCGCACGATCCGCAGCTATATCCTCTGGCAACACGAGCGTGGCACACTGCATTACGACATCATGGTCACGCTGATTCTTCTTTTCATTTTCCTGTCTCCGCACGTGATCGACTACAATGACAAACCCATCCCCCGCAATCCGCATCCGACTGAGGTAGTGGTCTCAACCGATGCGGATGGCCACGTTTTTTATCAAGTCTCGGCGAGCGACATTACTTCGGGCGACGATCGCTCTGTACGCGATCAACTTTTGCGGATCATCGAACCGATTTCGGGAGCTGTTTCCATCGTGAGTTACGAAACGGTGACCGACAGCAAGGGACAACTGCAAAGCTACAGAGTGCTGGTGAAGCGGGAATAAGGCCAAAGTGCCGTCGTGAGAAGTCTGCAACGAAAGGACGATAGATGATCCTCCCGATCGCTTTGGCTTGGGCTGTCCTCGGCTTCGGCGCCGGCGCTCATCAGGCTCCCGCCGCTCCAACGCTCGATTCGGTGCTCAAGAAAATGGACGCGGTTGCGGCCCGATTCACCAGCGCGCAAGCCGACTTCGAATGGGATCATTACCAGAGGGTTATCGACGAGGTCGTCGATATTCAAACTGGAGTCATCTACTACCGTCGTACCGGGAACAATGTTGAAATGATGGCTGACATCCGCCGGGACGGGCCGAGCCTGAAAGAAATGAAGTGGCAGCCGAAATACGTGCTCTTCAATCAGGGCAAATTTCAAATCTACGAGCCCGCGACAAACCACCTCACCGTCTACAGTTTGGGCAAAGACAACTCAGAGTTTGAGACGTATCTTGTGCTTGGATTCGGCGCCAGTGGCCAGGATCTGACGAAACAGTTCGACGTCACGTTTCTAGGCCAGCAGAAGGTTCAGGGTGTTTCTACTGCAGAATTGCAGTTGATTCCCAAATCAGAGAAGGTCCGCAATAACTTCAAACAGATCATTCTCTGGATTGATCTCGAACGCGGCATCTCTGTGCAGCAAAAGCTAATCACTCCCGAGGACGATTATCGACTGGCGACGTATTCCGCGATCAAGGTGAACGAGCCGATTAAGAATGAGATTTTTCAGCTCAAGACAAACAAGAAAACGCAGACCACGACGCCTAAAGGCTAAGTCTATGATTGCAAAGGAGATTGCAACCGTGAAGAAAAAGTCTGACGGGAAATACAGTCGGAACTATATACTGACCAGATTCTAGGTTTGATACAGTTAGGTTGAATTTCATGGCTAAAGTTTTTACTATCCCAGTCCCTCCCAAGCTAGGCAACAAACGCCGGGAACGCACCTCCGATCCACGTTACGTTGAGGGACAGCGCTTATTGGTTGAGGCGATGAAGTACCTTGTCCAGGTCGATCCGATTATCAACCGTCCCGCCATTGAGCTCATTTCCGAGCACGTCCGGACTCGGTTCCGCATGAGCGACACTCCGCTGGGGGAGTGAGAGTCTCGCGGTCTGTAAATCGAGCGCGAACGGCTCCAAGACCCTCGTGGATGCCTTGATTTTGTTCCCATCTTGGGAGTAAACTAAGTGAAGTGTCATAGACGCTTTCTCCCCGCTAACCCTTACTATCTCCACGGTGGCCTTATGAGTAGTACGGATGTGAATTTCCACATTGGCGATAAGGTCGTCTATCCCAATCATGGCGTCGGTATTATTGAGCAGATCGGCAGCCGGTCAATCGGAACCAACGTCGAACGTTATTATCTGCTGAATATCAAGGCCAGCAGCCTGAAAGTGATGGTGCCGTGCCACAACGCGGCCAGCGTCGGTTTGCGGAGGGTTATCCGCAACGGGGAAGTGCAAAAAGTCCTTGATTTACTGTCAATTGGCGAAAATGGATCGAATGGCGACTGGAAGGACCGCTTCAAAGAGAATTCCGAGCGCATGCGCACCGGATCGCTGCTGGAAGTCGCCGGAGTGCTCAAAAGCCTGATCGCCCTCCACCAAAGCAAACCCCTTTCCTTCCGCGAGAAAAAGATGCTGGAGAGGGCCCGGTATCTTCTGGTCAGCGAACTCGCCTTGGCACGCAACTGCGACGAGGGCAAAATCGAAGAGCTTCTCACCCTTACCCTCTCGAAGTGCAATCTGCGTTTCCCGGAAGCCTCGGAATTTCAAGCCTGAACCGGCTACTCGTTTCAGGTCATCGGAGCTTTGCTGAGGCACACCTCCGGGCCGTGCACGAGACACGTATCCGATTGATCGTGTGCGTCACGGCGGAAGGACTTCATCTGCGTCACCGCGCCGGTTGTGATGCTTGCCTTCAACTGCTGTTCACGTTGTGGGTCGCGCACACTCGTACACGAGTAGATTCCCACCGAAGACACGATTTGGGTAGAAAAGCGATCGTGTTCGCGAATGGCCTTGATCATCACCCCTACGCCGATAGGCCGCCCCAGAGCCACCGCCATCGTCAAAGGCAATACCAGACGCCCTCCGTCTCGCAGACGATCCAGCCACAGTGCCAAAGGATGGGTTACACCGGCGTTAATCAGTATGCCGTCACACGGTCCCGGGTCAAATTCGGCCCCGTCCCCTGCATGGAGCGTCACATTCGGATAACTGGATAAATTCTCTATCGCGCGACTCGCCAGCTGGGGATTTGCCTCACTGCCAACAACGCTGCCTGGCGGTCCAACGGTCTCGGCCATGACGGCGGTGTAATAGCCCACGCCGCAGCCAAGGTGATAGACGCGAGCGCCCGGCTTGAGATCGAGCGCGTTGATCCAGCAGGCAAGTGCACTGGGCTGGCCGTTGTTGATGTCATTCTCTTTGTCGAGTGCCACAACCACGTTGTGATAAACGTGTCGCGGGTCATCAACAGGAGTGTACGATATCCTTCCCAAGCCCATATTCGACATTGCCCTAATATCAGGAGATACAATCTCCCAAGGGGCTGGCCCCAGGAATTTTTCCCGCGGCACGCGGGCAAAAGCCTCGATCAATTCCGGGGAATAGATGCCAGCGGCAAAGCGAATTTCGTCGGCATAAAAGCGGCGGCATTCGTCGAGAGTCATACGTCAGGAGTATGCCATTAATCCATGTCGTGGGCTGTAACATGAACCGCGGAGGAACGGAATGCAGAGACAGAATATTTCGAGCGGCACGCCATGGGAGCCAGTGGTCGGGTACTCCCGCGCGGTGAGAGTCGGCCCATATATACAGGTTTCCGGCACAACGGCGACCGGCCCAGACGGAAAAATCGTCGGGGTGGGCGATGTCTATGCGCAAGCGGTTCAAACCCTCAAGAACATTGAACGCGCGCTCAAAAAGGCCGGAGCTAGCCTGAAGGACGTGGTGCGCACGCGGATGTACGTCATCAACATCGCCGACTGGGAGAAGATCGGCAAGGCGCATGGGGAATTCTTCCGGGATATCCGTCCGGCGACTTCCATGATTCAGGTCAGCGCACTGATTTCGCCAGAGATGCTGGTTGAGATTGAGGCCGATGCCCTCGTAGCCGGCTAGAAGCATGTTCTTCTTCTGAATTCTCTTGACAAGCTCTTCGGCTTGCGCATAATGCGTCAATCCGCTTCGCGAAATTGACGCGCCCGGAAGTTTTCCGGGGCGGAGGAGGGCTTATGAGCGTGCTGGAGCTTTGTGACCGGGAAATTGCGGCGGTCGGGCTCGATGCCACGGTTGCCGATGCAATTCATAAGATGCTGGATCATCACGTGGGTGCAGTGGCTGTGGTCGACGACGATTTCCGCGTAGCCGGCATCTTCACCGAACGCGACGTCCTGCGCAAACTGGCGCTGACCCGCATCGAGCCACAAACAACCTCGATACGTGAGCTGATGACAACTCCGGTCGAAATGGCGACGCGCAGTACCGGAGCCGGCGAAGCGCTGACTACCATGCTGGAACGGCATTTCCGCCATCTGCCGGTTGCTGATGATGGCGGGAAACTTCTGGGGATTCTTTCCATCCGCAATTTGCTGGAATGGCGCGTCGACGACCTCAGCCGCGAACTCGAATCACTGGAGCAGTACGTCTCGAACGACGGGCCGGGAGGATAGAGACGATCTGAGAAGACGATGGGCGGACGGAGCGTCCACCGCATAGACTAGACTCTATGCCGGCTGGGCTTCCATTTCTGCGACGGCCGCGTGGAGATGGCTCAGCGTTTCTTCGACCGTCAGTGAATACATGTCGCGGCCTACGCCTTCGCCGGATTCCAATGCGGTTTTCAGATAGTGGCCGGCGATCTCAATCGCGAGTGAGTCGGTGATCAGCTTTCCTGTCCCCTTTTTGTATTCCACCCAGGCCGGATGCGGCAGAGACACCCAGACTCGGTGTCCTCCCACCAGAAACTTGTAGTCGATGGCATCGGCGTGGCGCGTGGCGATGGCTACGATTTGCGCCTGATAGACACAGTGGACCGGCTTCTTGGTCCATCGGTCCGTGGCGGTAAAGTTCTCGAACATACCTCAAACTATAGCGGAGAGATTGCGCGGCGAGCAAACGATTGGAGCGCATATTCCTCATTCCACTAGGATCACTCAGGTAGAGGGCCTCATTTATGATGAATGTGTGACGGTCAAGACACCGCATGAAGCGAAACTCATGGTTTTACGCGCCGGGCATTTCAGGCAATTTCCTTGGCTGGTACATGGCTTTTCCACGCGGTTCGGCGGAGTATCGCGGGTTTATCGCGAAGACGATCTGAATCTGGCATTCACCAAAGATGACACAGCGGCTGCGGTCGAGCGCAATCGCGCAACGTTTCTGCGGCAAATTGGGGCGGTAAACGAGCAACGTTTGCGGCGACGCAAGAACGATCCAGCGCCCCTCTGGCCGATCGTTACTCTGCGACAGATTCATTCCGACATCATTCATCGAGTCGACTCGGCTCCGTCCCAGACTCTTGTAGGGGATGGACTGTTGACTGCAACTCCCGGATTGCTTATAGCGATCCAGACCGCGGACTGTTTTCCGGTGATTCTGGTCGACTCGAAGCGCAAGGCAGTCGGGGTGTTTCACGCGGGCTGGCGCGGAACTGCGAAACGGATCGTGGAAAAAGGGGTGGGCGAAATGTTCAGGCATTTTGGCAGCCGACCCGATGATCTGCGCGCGGCAATTGGGCCGGGTATTCAAGGCTGCTGCTATGAAGTCGGCGAAGAAGTTTGGACGAATTTCGAATCGCAATTCCGATATGCGGGAGAATTGTTTCGCGAGGTCAAGGAATCGGATCCCGTGCGGGAGAAATATCCGCTGCTGTTCTTGACAGCGCGTGCACCGGGGCACGGCGAACTCCCGCCCAAAATCTTCCTCGATCTCGCGGAAGCGAACCGCCGGCAATTGTTGGCCGCGGGGGTGGCAGCTAAGAACATTTCAGTATCGAAACTCTGCACCAGCTGCAACAACGATGTGCTGTTTTCCTATCGGGTGGAAAAGGGCAAGACCGGCAGGCAGATGGCATTGGCGGGAATTCGGGGGCGATGATCTTGGCTTTATTGCGGTTTTTACGGTTTGACCTCGGGCAAGTTTTGCTCCGCGACGTCTTTCCAGTGGTCCGCTAATGAGCCGGCAATCGCGATCGTAAGTGGTCACAGCTATGAATTTTTCTTCTCCCCGGCTACCTCACTCAGCGTCTCATATACTTTCACGATCTCGATCTCATTTCCCAACCGTGCCCAGCAGCGCAGCATGTCGGGATCTTCTTGTGCGGCGCGGCGCGCATCTTCGGATTTCCAATATCGCAACAGGATGTACTGTCCCTCCGGGTCGTGGTAAAGAAGATCGCGTCCGTAGCCCTTTTTGGTGACGATGGAGGTGAGTTCGTTCCACGTGGCCAGCGACATGGACTCCATGCTGGGTACGGACTTCCAGACTGCGATGGACAGAATCTCTTTTTCTGCGGAGTTCGCTGGCGGCATAAGTGAGGAATTATAGCTCGGAGCAGTCAGCAGTCAGCATTCAGCACCGCAGTCGTTTATTTTCTCTTCTGCTTCTTGACCGCGGGATGCCCAATCCGTTCCGCCTCTTCGCTCGTGACCGTGTGCAGCCGCATCAGGTTCGTGGAGCCCGAAGCCTGGCGCGTTCCGGCGACCACTCCGAGTACGTCTCCGGGTTCGATCACGCCGCGCCGAACCAGCGTCTGCTCGGCCATGGTGACCATTTGCTGGGAAGAACGCGCCTGGCGGCAGCGCACGGGATGCACTCCCCAGAAAAGATTCAGCCGATGGACAACCGGCACGACGTGCGTGAACGCGTAAATCGGAGCCTTCGGGCGATGCTTCGAAATCATTCGTGCGGTATTGCCGGTCTCGGTAAAGATAGCGATCGCTCCCATAGGTAAGTCTTCGGCCGCATGCGCGATCGATTCGCAGATGGTTTCGGCGACAGAAAGCTGCTGCCGGTGCTCGCGCCGCCTTCGCGGCTGCGTAAAGTCACCCATGTTGCATTCGGCTTCGACGATAATGCGCGCCATGATCGAGACCGATTCCCGCGGATATTGCCCGCTGGCGGTTTCGGCAGAAAGCATAACGGCGTCGGAACCGTCGAAGATTGCGTTGGCCACGTCGCTGGCCTCCGCTCGCGTGGGCCGCGGATTTTCAATCATTGATTCCAGCATCTGGGTGGCTGTGATGACTGGCCGGCGCCATGCGGCAGCCCGCCGAATCACATGCTTCTGAATAACTGGAACTTTTTCCGGCGCGACTTCCACACCCAGGTCGCCGCGCGCCACCATCACGGCATCGGCGACTTCGAGAATCTCCTCGAGATGATCGATGGCTTGCGGTTTTTCCAGTTTGGCGACCACGGGAATCTCAGCGCCATGCGATGCAATGATTTCTTTCGCGGCGCGCACGTCCGCGGCGCTGCGAACAAACGAAAGCGCCACGGCGTCGATACCGTGCTCGACTCCGAATTCCAGATCTTTGCGATCTTTTTCCGTAAGCGCAGGAATCGAGAGCGCGATGCCAGGGAGATTGATGCCCTTGTGTTCGCCGAGCAGTCCGCCGTGGATCACGTCGCAGACTACATCCTTGCCGCGGACTGAACGAACACGCAGCTCGATCAATCCATCGCTCAGCAGAATCTGAGCCCTGGGCGTCACTTCCCGCGCCAGATCCGGAAAAGTCGTTGAGATTCGTGTTGTGGTTCCAAGAACGTTCTGTGGGGTGATGGCCACGACCGAACCGGTCTTAAGTGGAACCGGCTGATGTCCTTCGAGCTGGCCGGTGCGGATCTTCGGGCCTTGCAGATCCTGCAGAATGCAGATTGTGCGTCGCTCACGCTCGGCTGCGCGTCGAAGCCGGACGATATTGCGCGCATGCTCTTCGTGTAATCCGTGCGAGAAATTCAGTCGAGCTACATCCATTCCCAGCCGCAGCAGATCGCGCATGATGGCTTCGGAGTTCGACGCCGGACCGATTGTGCAGATGATCTTGGCCCGGCGTCCATTGCGTAGAGACTTGTCGGGCTTGATGTCTGGTTCGTTGCTCAAGGGTGTCCAGGCCTATGAAGGGTTCAGTTTGTGATGTGGTCCAAACGGCTCTGTCATCCTGAACGCAGCGAAGGATCCCTTATCTCCTGCCAGAACCTGCGTCTCATCGAGGAGTTCTCGCTTCGATGGTGTGAATGCCCGTCTGAGCTTGTTCTTGATTTCCCGCTGCATAGGATCCTTCGACTCCGAGACTGATTCGCGGAGCGAGTCAGTCCCTCCCCTCAGGATGACAACTCTACATTATGCCCAACGGGCACGGCGAGCATTCGAAAGTCACTCTGGTTTGGGCGGAGCGATTGCGGTCAATTCCTTCCCCAATCTTGCGCGCGGGAACAGCAATGCATTCAACTCCGCCCCGACCAGCACAACCAGAGACACCATGTACATCCAGACCAGCAGCGCCATGCCCGCGCCCAGCGATCCATAAATCGTAGTGAAGTCGCCGAAATGCTGCAGGTACGCGCGAAATCCGATAGTGACGCCGAACCACACAACCGTCGCCAATGTCGCACCGGGAATGACACTATGCCAGCGCTGGGTGCGCGGAACGGCGTTGTGATAAATCAGCGCGATCACAGAAATGCTGGTCAAGGTCGCAATCACCCATCGAATCCCGCCCCACAGGAGCAGGATATACGCGCTGAAATCGGGATCGATGTAAGTCAGCAGGCGGGTTTCGAACTTGCTGCCCACTGCGACCAAAACGGTAGCAAAAGTCATAGGAAGGAGCGCAAAAATAACGAGACCAAACGCGATGAAGCGCTCTTTCACCAAGCCCCATGTTTTGGGCAGTTCGTAGCAACGGCGAAAGCCATCCATCCAGGAGATAACCACGCCGGAGGCAGTCCACAGCGTAATCAGCGATGTGGTGAAGAGAAATCCGACTGGATGCTTCGCCGTCCCTTTCAGGTAAGTCATAGCGGTGGAGCTGCCGGCCGGAAGAATACTGCCGAGGGCGTATTGAATTTCGCGGATGTACGGGCCGCCTTTGCGCCAGCTCGCGAGCGAAGCACCGATAATCAGCAAAACCGGGAAGAACGTGAGAATAGCGGAATAAGCCGACGCTTTGGCGGTGGCGAATGCGTCGTGTTGAAACGCGCGCCACGTCGACACCCATATAAGCCGAAGGGTTCGCAGCATCCGTTGCCCTAGATTAGGGCCGGGAGGTACAGAGCGCAATGAGGGAAGTTCAGGAGGTTCCTCGAGGCGCACTCGCTGGGGGGTCGCGTGCATTGTTTAAGTTGAAAATGTAGGTCGGGAGCGAATTGTATCCGCTCCCGACCTGTTTTCGCTACGGATTATTCTGCAGCCGGTAACTCCGCCGGCAGGTCTTCGTTTTCGCCCTCATGCCGCATGAGCTCGAGAGCACGCTCGGCCTCTTCGTAAGCCGCCGAGACCTCCGCCTGCACCTTGGCCGCGGCCTCTTCCATTTCTGGCGAGAGGCGCACGTTGCGGTAGTACTCCATGCCGGTTCCGGCAGGAATCAGCCGCCCGACGATGACGTTCTCCTTGAGGCCGCGCAGGTGATCGACCGCTCCCTGGATGGAAGCTTCGGTGAGCACGCGCGTGGTCTCCTGGAAGGAGGCCGCCGAGATGAACGAGTCCGTCGAGAGCGACGCCTTCGTGATGCCCAACAGCAGCGGCCGGCCAGTTGCCGGTTTGCCGCCCTGCGCAATCACGCGCTCGTTCTCTTCGCGGAAGCGGAACTTGTCGAGTTGCTGTTCGAGCAAGAACGACGTATCGCCCACGTCTTCGACTTTCACCCAGCGCATCATCTGGCGAACAATCACTTCGATGTGCTTGTCGGAGATGTTCACGCCCTGCAGCCGGTAGACTTCCTGAATTTCGTTCACCAGGTAAGCCTGCAGCTCCTTTTCGCCGAGCACGGCCAGGATGTCGTGCGGGTTGAGCGGGCCATCCATAAGAGGTTCGCCAGCTTTTACCCGTTCGCCTTCCTGCACGTTGATGTGAACGCCGCGCGGAACCGAGTATTCCTTCTCCGTTCCGTTGTCGGCCACGACGTAGACTTTGCGCTGGCCTTTCGAAACCTCGCCGAACTTGACCGTGCCATCGATCTCGCTGATGACCGCCGTCTCATGCGGCTTGCGGGCTTCGAACAGTTCGACCACGCGCGGCAGACCACCCGTGATGTCTTTCGTCTTGGTGGTTTCGCGCGGGATCTTCGCCAAGACATCGCCCGGGCTGACCGTATCGCCATCGGCGACCATCAGGTGGGCGCGTGAAGGCATCAGGTAGCGCTTGCTGCTCTTGCCTTTGATTACGATCGCGGGCTGGCGCTTCTCATCGGGAGAATCGCCGACCACGTGCCGCGACAAGCCGGTGACTTCGTCGACTTCTTCGTGCAGCGTGACCCCTTCCTGCAGGTCTTTGAACTGCACGGTGCCGCCGATTTCGGTCAGAATCGCGAAGGTGTACGGATCCCACTCGACCATCACCTGGCCGAGCGTGACTGCAGCGCCCTCATTGACCTTGACCTTGGCGCCGTACACAACCGAGTAGCGCTCACGCTCACGGCCCTTATCGTCGATGACCGCGATCGAGCCTTGCCGGTTCATCACGACCAGATCGCCGCTCTTCGATTTCACGGTCTGCAATCCGATGAACCGGACCGTGCCGTTGTTCTTGGCTTCGAGTCGCGACTGCTCGGAGACTCGCGATGCTGTACCACCGATGTGGAAGGTACGCATCGTGAGCTGCGTTCCGGGTTCGCCGATGGACTGTGCCGCGATGACGCCGGTCGCTTCGCCCAGTTCGACGAGACGTCCGGAAGCCAGGTTGCGGCCATAGCACATAACGCAAACGCCGCGCTTCGATTCACAAGTCAGCACCGAGCGGATTTTTACCCGCTCGATACCGGCAGCCTGAATCGCTCCGGCGAGTTCTTCGGTGATTTCCTGGTTGATGTCGACAATGACGTTTCCGTCATAGTCCTTGATTTTTTCGAGCGACACGCGGCCAATGATGCGGTCGCGCAGCGGCTCGATGATTTCGCCGGCTTCCACGATACCCTGCACGTAGATGCCGTCGACCGTTCCGCAATCGTATTCGCTGACGATCACATCTTGCGCCACGTCGACCAGACGCCGCGTGAGATAGCCCGAATCGGCGGTCTTGAGCGCCGTGTCGGCCAATCCCTTGCGGGCGCCGTGCGTCGAGACGAAGTATTCGAGCACCGTCAGACCTTCACGGAAGTTGGCCGTGATCGGTGACTCGATGATTTCACCCGAAGGTTTCGCCATCAGTCCGCGCATACCAGAGAGCTGGCGAATCTGTTGTTTCGATCCGCGAGCACCGGAGTCGGCCATGACGTAAATCGGGTTCATCTCGCCGGCTTTGTCGCGCTTCTGCATTTCACCGAACATTTCGTCGGCCACTTTTTCCGTAATCGCCGACCAAATTTCGATGACCTTGTTGTAGCGCTCGCCGTTGGTGATCGCTCCATCCAGGTATTGCTGCTGCACGCTCACGACCTGTTTCTCGGCATCTTTCACCAGCACTTTCTTGCTGTCCGGGATGACCATGTCATCGATGCCGATCGACAATCCAGCGCGCGTAGCGAAGCGGAAACCCAGTGTCTTGACTTCGTCGAGCATCTTGACCGTGGTTTCGAGGCCGAACTTCAGGTAGCAGTAATTGACCAGCGCACCAATACCCTTCTTTTTCAGAAGCCCGTTGATGAATGGCATGGCTTGCGTCATGCCGCCCTTGCCATCGGATACGCTCTTCGGAAGATGATCGTTCAGAATCGTGCGGCCGACTGTCGTGTTGATGAACGCGCGGTCGATCTGCACTGGATCGGTGTGAATGATGTCCTGATCGTCATACGCGCTGGTCAGATCAATCAATTCGCCCGAGTAGCGCAGCCGGATTGGAGTCAGCGTTTCGACTTCGCCCGCGTTAAGCGCCATCAGCACTTCTTCGATGTTGGCGAACGCGCGGCCTTCCCCTTTCGCGCCCGGTTTCGCTTTCGTGAGGTAATACAGACCGAGAACCATGTCCTGCGTAGGCACGGTGATCGGCTGACCCGAAGCCGGCGACAGAATGTTGTGCGAAGCCAACATCAGCACACTGGCTTCAACTTGCGCTTCCGGAGACAGCGGAATGTGCACCGCCATCTGGTCGCCGTCGAAATCGGCGTTGAAGGCCGTGCAAACCAGCGGGTGAATCTTGATAGCCTTGCCTTCTACCAGTACCGGCTCAAACGCTTGAATGCCGAGACGGTGCAGCGTCGGAGCGCGGTTCAGCAGAACGGGGTGATCCTTAATGACTTCTTCCAGGATGTCCCAAACAATCGGTTCCTGCTGCTCGACCATTTCTTTTGCTTGCTTGATCGTCGTGACGTTGCCCGTCTGCTCCAGCCGGTGATAGATGAACGGCTTGAACAGTTCCAAAGCCATCTTCTTCGGCAAGCCGCACTGATGCAGCTTGAGCTCGGGACCGACCACGATGACCGAACGTCCGGAGTAGTCGACACGCTTGCCGAGCAGATTCTGCCGGAAGCGTCCCTGCTTGCCCTTCAGCGTGTCAGAGAGCGACTTCAGCGGACGGTTGTTCGCCCCACGCAGCACACGGCCACGGCGTCCGTTGTCGAAGAGAGCATCGACCGCTTCTTGCAGCATGCGCTTTTCGTTGCGTACGATGACTTCCGGCGCGTGCAGGTCCATCAGCTTCTTCAACCGGTTGTTGCGGTTGATGACGCGGCGATAGAGATCGTTCAGATCGGACGTGGCGAAACGGCCGCCATCGAGTGGAACCAGAGGACGCAACTCCGGCGGAATCACCGGGATCACGTCGAGGATCATCCAATGCGGCTTATTGCCGCTCTTGCGGAATGCCTCGACCACTTTCAGGCGCTTTGCGTACTTGAGCCGCTTCTGCAGCGAGCTCTCGTTCTTCATCTTCTCGCGCAGTTCGGTCGAGAGCTGGTCAGTGTCGACGCGCTTCAGCAGTTCCTTGATCGCTTCCGCACCCATCATCGCCTTGAAGCCGGCGGGACGGTATTGCTGATCGAGTTCACGGAACTTGGCTTCATCCTTGATGACCTCGCGCTCTTTCACCGGCGCGTCGCCAGGTTCGACGACAACGTAGGCTTCGAAATAGAGCACGGACTCAAGGTCGCGCAGAGAAATGTCGAGCAGGTGCCCGATGCGGCTGGGCAATCCCTTAAAGAACCAGACATGCGAGCACGGCGAAGCCAGTTCGATGTGGCCGAGCCGCTCGCGCCGCACTTTTGAGAGCGTGACTTCCACGCCGCACTTGTCGCAGATCACGCCGCGGTGCTTCATGCGCTTGTACTTGCCGCACAAACACTCCCAGTCGGTGACCGGCCCAAAGATGCGCGCGCAGAACAAGCCGTCGCGCTCGGGTTTGAACGTACGGTAGTTGATGGTCTCGGGCTTGGTGACTTCGCCATGCGACCAGCTCCGGATTTTTTCCGGAGAAGCCAGCGAGATGCGAATGGCATCGAAGTCCGCGATCACATTTGCCATTTCAAAGGGGCTCGAACGAAACAAGGTGTTCCTCCGCTTTTCTCGGCTGTGACGTAGCCGCTTACGGAGCTCCAATTCAGTTCTCAGTTCCCGGTCCTCAGTTCTCAGTTAAAACCGGGATCGAACTTTTCGCCTTTCCATGCGGCATTGAGCTCACATGCCGCAGTGGCGCTGATTTCAAAATCTGTTGTAGCGCCAGCCTTCTGGCTGGCTGTCGCGAAGGCGAAACGCCGCCACTACAGCCGCCGAGGACGGAGGCGCTACGCTAGTCCGCCGCCGCGCTCGCCGTCGGCTTCTTTCCCTCTGCCGCCTTGATCAACTCCACATCAAGACAGAGCGACTGCAATTCGCGGATCAGCACGTTAAACGATTCCGGCACGCCGGGCTCCATGGCGGCCTCGCCCTTGACGATGGCCTCGTAAATCTTAGTGCGGCCATAGACGTCGTCGGACTTCGCCGTCAGCAGCTCCTGCAGGATGAACGCTGCGCCGTAGGCTTCCAGCGCCCAGACTTCCATTTCTCCGAAGCGCTGTCCGCCGAACTGCGCCTTGCCACCCAAAGGTTGCTGGGTTATCAGAGAATATGGTCCGATGGAGCGCGCGTGAATTTTGTCGTCCACCAGGTGCGACAGCTTCAGCATGTAGATGTATCCGACCGTGACCGGCTGTTCGAACTTTTCGCCTGTCATGCCGTCGTACAGGGTTGTTTTCCCCGATGTCGGCAGACCGGCGTGTTCGAGCAACGCCTTGATCTCGCCTTCTTTCGAACCGTCGAACACCGGCGACCCCATGAACACGCCGTGCGCGAGCGACGGAGCAACCGATTCCAGTTCGTCATCGCTCATGTCGGCGATCGTGTCGGCCAGCTGCGAGTCTTTGAACAGCGCCTTCAACTCGCGGCGAATCGCTTCGGTCTTCGTGTTTTCTTTCAAGAGCTCCGTGATCTTCTGGCCGAGTTCATAACCCGCCCATCCGAGGTGGGTTTCAAGAATCTGCCCCACGTTCATACGGGAAGGCACGCCCAGCGGGTTGAGGACGATCTCGACCGGCTGCC
>Ga0335073_10003718_pt1 | contig 21331 bp, 18 predicted proteins | sample Lox_Sample_22_FD_207093 | JGI IMG/M metagenome (GOLD analysis project Ga0335073, IMG submission 207093) | Soil microbial communities from Loxahatchee National Wildlife Refuge, Florida, United States - Lox_Sample_2.2 | ecosystem: Environmental > Terrestrial > Soil > Wetlands | place: USA...
CGCACCCAGCCGGGTACTGATTCGACGGCGCTCTTCTGCATCGAGACTGACAGGAATGTCGGGACTGGTCGCCCCAAAGATGGTCTGACTCATACTTATGGCTCAGGGTCTTCCGACGACGCCCTCGAAGGGCCGATCGTGATGCGGAACCCATGGTAGCTGACGCCGATCGGTGGAGGCACCCAGCGGACGTGGCCGGCGCGGGAAATCGCCTGCTCCACGGCATCGCGATACAGACGTTCGCGTACCACGTCGGGGTTGGCCCGATACTGGCGATCGAGCGCCAAAAAAGCAGCCGCGTCGCCGTTGGCGCGCGCGAGATCCGCTGAGGCATCCGCATGCGCAGTCTGAATCGCTGCGTCCGCTGCGGCCTGCGCTTCCGGGACTGCGCTCTCGGCGAACGCCTGGGCAAGTTTTTTCTTCGTTTCGGCTTCGATGAAGGCGCTCTGCACGGCGTCGAAATCGGCTGTTAGAGCCAGCGGCGGAGTTAGGCTGGTGAGTTCGAGCGACGTCAGTTCGAGACCGGATCGCGAAGCGTCTAGACCGGCCTGCGTGCGACGGGCAGTCTGCGCGATGAGGTCCTTGCGGCCATCGGCGAGCACCCGGTCGACCCCCATTTCACCGAGCGAGCGAACCATGGCCGCCGTAACTTCGACCCGCAGGATGTCTTCGGATTTGGCGCCATAGAAAGCCCATTCTGCAGGTTCGCGCACGCGGTATCGGGCCATCATGTCGACGTGCACAATGTTGTGGTCTCCGGTGATCGCGTAACCTTGCAAAGGGTTCAGAGTGATGACATCCTGTATTGCCGGTTCGTCCTCGTCCCCTGTGTTCGTGTCCATCAGCGTGACAACCTCAACTTCCGAAACGCGCTTGACCTGCACCCGCACGACCTCATCGACCGGCTGCGGGAAGGCGAATAACAGACCCGGGCCGTGCTCCTGCAACGCCGGCGTCGATCCCACCAGACGGCCCCAACGAAGGATCACCGCGACTTCGTCGGGTTTCACGACCGTAATCCCGGACAGAAGATAAAGGACCGCCATTGTAGCGATCCACCAGTGCATCCGCTGCCAGGCTGCGTCCACGAGACGAGCCAGAGGCGCAGCCAGCCTGCGGATTTCCGACGGTGGTCCCAGTTTCCTCACTTTTGATCCTTGTTCTCGAGCAGCGAGAATGGTTCCGAGTCGGTCCGCAGGATTAGTGAGGTACCGGACTTAACGAGCTTGTCGAGAGACTCCAGCGACCGCGTGAACTTATAGAGTGCCGGATCGACCCGCTGCGCGTCGGCATACGTCTTGGCGACCTGAGCTGCTGATTCGCCGCGGATGCGCGCCGTCTCCTCCGCGCCCTTGGCTCTGATGCGGGCTGCCTCCAGCTGCGCCTCCGATCGGATACGGCTGGCTTCGAGTTCGCCTTCCGCCTCAAACTTGGCCGCAAACTGGCGCCGTTCCGCGCGCATCTGGTCGAACACGGCCGACACGTTCTCCGCAGGCAGAGCGATTCGTTCCAGCCGGATCTGTTCAATGGTGACTCCGTAGTTGTGCAGCGCCGCGGGCGCGGTGGATGCCAACAATTCGGCCTCGATTTGGTCGACCTGCAAATCGCTCGGGTTGGTGGAGACCAATGCCGAAAGATCGTGGCCGCCCAGGGTTCCGATGGCCGCGTTGGTCAGCAGACCATCCAGCTTGCCTTCCGCGTCGCCTTGTGTGCCGATTGCCTGCGTGAACGCTAGCGGGTCTCCCACGCGCCAGACCACGAACGTGCGCGCGATGATGTTCTTCTTGTCGCGTGTGAGCATCTCGGTGTGACCTGTCTCATAGACGCGGCGGCGCATATCGAGCAGGAACGACTGATCGACGGGCCAAGGGAGCTTCCAGTGCAAACCGGACTGCGTATCCGCGCGTAGCGGACGGCCGAATCGGGTGATGAGCACTGCCTGACCTTCTCTCACGACGACACCCATCGCGCTGAAGGCGATGGCGCACAGCGCCAGTAACCCGACCGCCGCCCTTAAATATCTTTGAGTCTTTAAGGAGTCACCCATATTTCACCTCCATCGCGCTGAAAGCGGCGATCCAGGATCGTGTAATCGCGGTCCACTAAAGTCTTTTCGAGTGTTTCAAGACACCGCCGGAAAAAGTACAGGTTGGGCGCTGCGCGGTACTGCGATTCGAGCGTCCGGAAACTCCACGCTTCGCCCGCCGCCCGGCCCAGAGCCTCGGCGCCGTCCGCCTTGGCGGTGTTCTCGTCAGCGACGACGGAAGCCTCGGCTTGGGGGATTGTCTGCGCCCGGAAAACCTGCGCGTTCACTACGGTAGTGACCTTGCGCAGTTCCGCGGAAACCACGGCTTGATAATCCTTTGCCACGGGGACCGGCGGATGCATGCCACCAACCGTGAATCCCAGGATCTCGACGCCCAAACCGAGCGCGTCGGCTTCGCGCTGAATCATCTCCCGCATGCGTCCAGTCAGCGAGCCGATGTTTTGCGATAAGGCATCAGAAAGCGTCAGGTTCACAGTATTTCGCATCACCGCGCGGTACGCGATGGCCGACAAAGCTTGCGCGGGGTTCTGGCAATGGTAACGCCAGGCAGCGGCGTCGACGATGCGATACTGAACGCCCGCGTCCACCGTGATGAGATCGCGCCCGTTGCCCAGGAGTAAGCTAAATTCGTTGGGCGCATGCTCGACAGCCCAAAAAACATTCTCAGGTCCTGGAGCCTCGACGCCCTCGTGTCCCACTTCGACCGCCTGAACTCGCCGCGTCGGGATACGAAATACCTTGTCCACCGGCCAAGGCCAATGCACGTGGAGTCCCGCGGCCAGCGGTGGCCCTCCGACTGGTACACCCAGGCGCTCGACCAGACCTTGCTCCTCAATGCCGACCACAGTCAACGACGTCGAAAGCCAGGCAATCAGACAAAGACTAAGCACCAGCGGCTCCAGACTTCGGCGGACTACGCTCAAAGCCCATGTGGATCGCAGATCGATGCCTAGTTGGCGCTCCGCCGAGTCGAGGATGCTCGCAAAAATGTTGGTGCGGTTTCCGAGAATCGACAAGACGCCGATGTCCAGGCGAAACGCTGGTGAATCCGAATCCCGCGGCGATTTCGCTATAAACAGGCCGTAACAAAACGCCGCGTCCGCGGTCAGAACGATGTAATAGAGGACTTCAACAATCGTTTCACGTTCGGCCCACTGGAGCACAACCGACACAGTGGCCAACACGAGTATCCAGGCTACGGCACGCGCGCCGCGACACAGCGCCGAACTTTCCGGGAACTCCGCCGGATCGATCGCGGCAAGGTAATGGACCGCAGTCGCGGCAATCCCGGCCGCGATCAGGCAAAGAGCTGCTGCAATTCCAGCCGGTAGTCGATCGGGTGGATATCCCGAAGTGCCCTTCAGCAGCAGGAGAACGATGGCATTCGCTCCCACAATTGCCGTGGCCAGTCGTATTTTATCGAGTACTCCGCGATCCCGAACCCATTGCGCCGCCGTTCGCATCACGCGAAAGAGCACGGCTTGGAAGTTTGCAATCGTCCGGGTCGTGGTCGGTGCGTTCGCAATTTCGGATGGTTCCGAGTCCTGGCTCACTGGCGCGTCTTGAGTTGGCTCAACCTCCACGCGGTCTTGCGGATGAGATCGCATCGTCTGGGCGACATGGACGCCGCTGAGAACGCCGGACGCGAGACCCAGCGTTACAGCAACGGCGAGCAGAACGGGATTGTCAAGCTGAACACCTCCCCAAAGCGCGCCAGCCGTGCCGATCACGGCGACTGCAAGAAGCACGATCACGACGCTGCTGTATCGATCGCGGTGCGATTCAGGATGGTTCACAGACTGTTCTCCTGACAAGATTCGTCAATTATGTGGTCAGATCGCGGAAACAGCAAGGAATTACCCACAAGTGGTCCGATTTGCGTTGCAAGTGACCTCAATGCACTCATCACAGGCTAAGCTGCTGACACTTCTTGGACCATGTCCCGGTCCCGGCAGGTTCAACTCGGAAATATTCAAATGCGAGAGGAGCACATTCCGTTCGTCATGCAAATGATCCCGCCCATCGCTGTACGTACCCACTGATCAGAATTCTTGCGGCAGTAGATTCCGAAACGTCTATAATTCGGATGAGTCATCGAGGCTCCTATCCGCGATACCAGGCTGTTTCGATATGCCGCCTGGTTCCGATCGTCTTATTCCTGCATGCATCCTCTCGACATCCACTGGGTTCTTGCATTTGGAAGCGTCGCTCTCGTTTCGGGTGCATCCCTGACGGGCATGCTGGCGCTGTCGATCAATCCGGGACGGCTCGCCCGAGTGATTCCCGTTCTGGTCGGCGTGGCCGCCGGTGCGCTGCTGGGGACGGCTTTTGGTCATCTGTTGCCGGAGTCGGTGGAACGATTGGGATCCGGCCGGCTCTTGTCGGTACTCCTGGTCGCTAGCTTTGCGAGTTTTTTCATTCTCGACAAAGTCATTGGAGCTTGTTTAAGAGAGACAGAAGACAGTGAGGGTCATGATCACGGTTTGCATCCCGCGACCCATGCGGCAGGAGTTAAGACGATGCGCAGCCGTCCTGTGATCGTAGGCGTGCTGTTCGGGGCTGCAACTCACAGTTTTATCGATGGGATGGCGATCGCGACGGGCTACATTACGGGAACGCAGCTTGGCTTGATCACAACGTTCGCCATTTTATTGCACGAGACGCCGCATCACATCGGAGATGTGAGCATTTTGATTCATCACGGCACGTCGATCAGGAGGTCGGTCGCATTGAATCTTATGGTGGGAAGCACGTCTGCAATCGGAGCGCTTCTGGTGTTGCTGCTGGGCGGACGATTCACCGCGATCACAGACGTCCTGCTGCCCTTTACTACGGCCAATTTCATTTACATCGCCTCTGTCAACCTGATTCCGGAGCTGCAACGCGAACGGGGAATCCGTGAGTCGATTACCCAGGCGGCTGCTCTTGTATTTGGGTGTTTGCTGATGCTGGCGGTCGCGTATTTCATAAAAGGGTGATGTCGGTTCTTTTAAATTCATCACCTTACATCAATGTCACACGTTTGCATTATTATTCACTTGCATAATTATGAAAGTGTTGATATGATCAGCACGTCGATGGTCGTTGCCCCTAAGCGCGCTGATCAAGCTCCGTCTTGCACGACAGAGGAACACACCGCCATAGGGCGCAAGCCTTTGACCGACATGGCAGCTTTGGAGAGAGCGGCGCGGTTGTTCCGCGCCATTGGAGACCCGTCGAGGCTTCGTATTCTGTCGCGTTTGGCGCAGGGAGAAATGTGCGTTACCGAGCTCGCGGTGTGCGAGCAGGAGTCGCTTCCGACGATCTCGCAGCGTTTGCGCATCCTGAGAGCAGAGAACCTGATTACACGGCGCAGGCGGGGCAAACATATTAATTACGCGCTCGCGGACCAGCACGTCATGGACTTGGTTTTCAACGCGTTGGCCCACGCTACGGAACGGCCGGCTGCAATTCCGGCCGAGCAGATTCATTTTGAAAAGGAGAAAACAACTTGAGCCACGAACAAGATGAAGCGTCCGCCGAAAGCGGCAAATCACAGGAAAAGGAAATCCGTCAGGGGACAGGGAGTGGGGTGAAGCGCGCTTATCTATGGGGTGCGGCATCCGGACTGGCATTGGCGGTTTTTGCTCCCATGTTGCGGCCGACCGCCAAGGCAGTCGTGAAAGGCGGCATCAAGGTCGGTCGTCGCGCGAAAAAAGTCGGATTCAGTTTAAAGGAAGAGTTCGAGGATATTGCGGCGGAGGCTCAGGCCGATCTCGATCGCGAGAACGCAACCGGGAACCCGCCTCGTCAGGCCTAAGGAGTAGCTGATATGTGTGAAGTCGTAGGAGCACTGATCCTGGGAGCCGTGGCGGGCACGGCTGCAGGCACGGCCGCCGCAAAACCCGCGCGCTTGCGCCCAGCGGTTCGGGAAGTTGTGAAGCGCGGGCTGATGGCGAAACGTAAGATCGAGTCTGCGAGCGCGGCCGTAACGGCGGAGGCGCGAAAACTGGTGGAGGAAGCGCGCCTGGAACTCGATCAGGCGGAAACGGAGCAGCACAGCTAAATGGCAACGGCAGCACTATCCAGATCCGCGGAGGTTGTCCTCCTTTCAAGCGTCCCGGGGCGGCAGAGATGGCGCGTCCCGGCGGTTGAATCGCAGCCGCGCCTGGCCGCCGCGATCGAGATTGCGTTGAAGAGGCATGCGAGTGCGGCGCAGGTCAAAGCAAATCCGGTGACCGGAAGCATCCTGATTATGTGGCAGTCCTCACAGGCGGCCGTCGAGGTGACGGCAATTATAACCAGGGCGATCGAGGCCGGACCGCTGAGCGAAGGGAGCTATCTGAAACTTCGGGGCGCGCCGGACGGAAAAGCCCGCAAGCTGGTCAACAAGCTGGTGCTGGGCGGATTCAAACTCGGTTTGATTCTCTTTAGCCGTCTGGCGTGGGGCGCAGTATCCGCGGGTCCCTTGGCTGCTCCGATCCTGGTGATCTCGGTCTCGGGAACCATCATCACGGGCTTCGATTTTTTGCGGGCCGTGTTCAGAACAATGACGGGCCGCAGCAAAATCACAACCGGCACGCTGATCGGCGCCGCCACGATATCGAGCATTGCCTTGAAGGAGAGCGTGACCGCTCTGATCGTGATTTGGCTGTTAAACTTTGGTGAATACTTGGAGGCGTTGACGCTTCGCCGCACGCGCTCGGCGATTCGCGATCTTCTGGCGACCGAGGAGGATGTCTGGGTCGTCGTGGGTGACATCGAAGTTTCCAAACGCCCTCATCAAGTTGGCCACGGGGACCTGGTTGTGGCGCGCACGGGACACAAAATCTCAGTCGATGGAGTTATCGAATCGGGACAGGGCACCGTGAATGAGGCGCCCATCACCGGTGAAAGCATGCCGGTGGTCCGCACTGCGCGGGACCGGGTGTATGCGGGAACCGTGCTGCTCGCCGGCACGATCCGGATCAGGGTGACCGGCGTCGGATCGGAGACGGTGGTCGGCAAACTGATCGAGCGCGTCGAGCTGGCGCACGCACTACGGCCGCAGATACAGACGCTTGGCGACCGCTTCGCGCGAAAAGTGGTTCCGTCGTCGTTCCTCGCGGCTGCGCTCGTCCTGCTGCTCACGCGCGACCCGCGGCGGGCGCTCACCATGCTGCTGGTGGCTTGTCCGTGTGCCGCGGGCTTGGCTACTCCAACCGCTGTCAGCGCTTCCATCGGGAATAGCGCGAAGCGCGGCATCTTGGTAAAAGGCGGCACGCACCTCGAATCGATGGCGACGCTCGACACGATTGCTTTCGATAAGACCGGAACTCTCACAGACAGCCAGCCTACGGTCACTCAGGTTGTTCCCTGCGCCAACGGTTACACCAAGGAGCGGGTCCTGCACCTGGCCGCGCGGGCGGAAATCCACTCTCAACATCCTCTCGCGCTCGCGATCGTCGGTCGCGCTGGAGTGGGTCGTGGTGATATGGACGAAAGCGACGAATTCGAATTACTGGCCGGAAGAGGCGTTCGGGCTCGCTGGAGTGAACACGAGGTGCTGGTCGGGAGCCGGCGTCTTCTGGATGATTTTCAAATTCAGGTCTCGCCCGAAAACATAAGGACCGCGGACGCGATCGGCGAGGCGGAAACTCTGATCTACGTCGCTCACCAGCGCCAGCTCGTCGGCCTGATTGCCGTCTCGGTGCAAGTGCGGCCGAAAGCACGCGCCGCCTTGACCAAGCTGCGCAAGGCTGGCGTTTCCAGAATCGTCATGCTCACGGGAGACCACGACGGCGTGGCGGAATACGTGGCGGCATCGCTAGGATTAACGGAGTGGCAGGCGCGGCTCTTGCCCGAAGATAAATTTCATGCGGTTCAGCGAATGAAATCCAAGGGACGCCGCGTAGGTATGGTGGGCGATGGCATAAACGATGCCTCAGCTCTCGCGGTCGCCGATGTCGGCTTCGCCATGGGCACTTCGGCCTCCGATGTTGCCGTGGAAACGGCGGATGTTGCCTTAGCTTCTGACGATCTGCGGAACGTCGCGGATGTGATGGATATCAGCCGCCGCACGATGCGGGTGGTCCGCCAGAATTATGGAATCGCGCTGGGCGTCAACTCCGTTGGTCTTTACCTCGCCGCGGCCGGTACGATTAATCCGGTAATTGCCGCGGTGCTCCACAATCTGAGCACTCTGTTGGTCGTTTTTAATTCGTCGCGGCTGATTCGCTATAACCCAGTGGAGTTGATATCGGCCGATGAGAATGGCTAGTTCGCTCAACCAGGAAAAGCGCAGCGGCGCAGGCGAGCCCTAATGGACAAAAACCGCCCATCAATACCACATGGAAGAGACTGCAGGTCGCTTCCAATGCAAGCAGGCGCCTGTGGGAAGCAACCCGTCGCGGCTTGGGGCGAAGCAGCCGAAATTCCTCCCGGCTCAAGGGGCTGGACTCGAGTGCGCGCCTGAGCAGGGATTCGACCGGACCCGTTAAGGTTGCCGGGTCATAAAGGACCAGCACGCGTCCCGTCACCGGATTCGCACGCGCCTCGAGAACGCCGGGTTCTGTCTGCAAGACCAGCTCAACCGCGGCGGCGAGCCGGGGATGGTTTTCCAGCAGTTTCACTTGCCATCGCTCTCTTCCGCGGATTCTGGAACAAAGTTTCATCCGGCGCCGCTGCGTCGTCGAGGGAGAGAGCGCCAATATAGCGGCGGCGCTGCAATCCGAATCTGCGGAGGAGAGTTCTTGAGGCATAGCAACATCAGTATAAACGTGTGATCGGCGATAACTCCACTAAGATCTTATGAACGGGCTTTCTTGCCTGTAAACGGCTACGGTACGACGATGGCCGGGTGCCGCGTGGACGCAGGTCTCAGAAGGTCAATCTCAATTGGAACTCGATGTGGCGGTTTCCGGCGCCTGCATTTGGGCCGGCTCCGGGAAGTGGACCGAACGTGTTCAGCGTAACCGATTTTCCAAAAGAAGGCGAACTGAGATTGCCGATCGGAGTCGCCGGGTTCACGTTGTTCAGCACGTTTCGGAACGAGGCGGTCAGCGTCAGGTTGTATCGCTTGGGAGTTTTAACGCCGCCGAACACGCCCGCCATCCCTGACTGGCTGGACGTTCCGCTTAAGCCGCCGTTCTGGATCGATTGGCCGCCCGCGATTTCGGCGCTGCCTCCGCTATTGCCTCCGCCGCCTTCACCGAAGGACCAAGTCCGGCTGATTCGAACGTTTGCCGACAGGATGCCGGGAGCTTGCAGATAATTGCGCGGAATAATCACCGGATCGGCAAGCGTTCCAGGTTCGGTGTCGAACGCGCCAAATGGAGTTTGAATGACACTGGGGCGCGACAGGTTTCGCGCGAACGCGGGACGATCGTCATTCGGGTTACCGTCGCCATTCGTGTCCACACCGGAGACCGCATTGTAGGGAATGCCGGACTGCATGAACAGGAACGGCGCCATCCGGATCTTGAACGGCAATGTCGTCGAGGCGCTGATGAACGCCCGATGCCGATCATCGAAAGAAGCGCGTCCGTAGTCCGCGCGAAGATCGTACGGATTCGACGGCATCGTGCCCGGACCATCCGTGTCGCTCATGGCATGGCCGTAGACGTAATAACCAAATAGGGAAAACTTGGAGTTCACTTTGGCAGTGACTGAGGTGAGCAACTGGTCCTGACGGAAAACGCCGGCTGCTTCGTATTGGTAGATATTGCCTGCGGCAGCGCCAAAGGGTCGCGGGCCGCTCGCAATGCCCTGGCTGTTGTAGACGGTCGGCAGCGGGGCGTTGATGTCCCGGGTCAGAAGTTCGTGGACGCCTCGCGTCTCGGTGTAGTTCTCGGCGATCGTTATGCCATGAGGAAGCTGACGCTCGATTCCGGCCGCGCCCTGGATCATGTAAGGAGCGTGAAGGTTGGGATCGACTTGATAGATCGCGCGATTGTCGCCCTGTTGGGCAGCCAGTGCGGCGAGGCTCGCAACATCTGGAATCGTGGGATAAAAGTTTGGATCGCTAATGATGTATTGTGTCTGGTTGACCCCGTTGAGCAGTGTCGCGTTCATCAAGAGGTTCGAAGTGAAACGGTCATAGAAAATTCCGCCGCCCGCGCGCACGACCGTTTTCGGAGTTCGGCCAGCGCGGCCGCCGGGCGCCCACGCCAGACCGATGCGCGGCCCGAAATCGGCATGATCGGAGATGTCGTTCTGCCCTTCATAGCGCAGGCCGCCGCTGATCAGCAGATTCGGTTTCACTCGCCAGTCGTCCTGCACATATAAGCCCGCGTCGAAGACATTTACTTTCCCGAGCGGATTGCCAGCCGTCAGAAGAAATTCCGAGGGGCCGAATCCCAGCGCCGCGATCTGCGCCTGCGAAACACCCTGCGCGGCGAGCAACTGGTTTTGCTGATAGACGTCGATTGCCGAATCGCCGTTTGGAATTGCGGAAAAAATGAACCTGCCGTTGAAATTCGACATCGACTGCTGCGTCAGTCCATCATCCCGCAGGCGCGCACCGAATTTGATCGTATGCGTGCCCCGCACGATCGCGACATTGTCCTGAAACTCCGACTGGTTCTCGTCGGTGTAGTTCAATGGGAATGTTCCGCCTCCGGTGAACGCGCCCTGAACATCCACTTCCGGCGCTGAACTGACGCCAGCCTGACTGGCTCGCGTATGCAGGAACTGAAATCGCGTATCGTTGATCACGCTCGCGCCCAGCACGGCGGAATCGATGAGCGAAACGCTCTGCTGCCCGGTCGATTGCGAGTAAGCCTGAGAAGGCTGGTCGAACGTCTGAACGTTGATCCCCTGATTTTGCGCGTTGTTGTCAACCCACGAGTAGCGCAATGTCAGGGTATTGTTCGGTGTCAAGGCATAGTCAAGACGTGGACTGATACTGGTGCGGTGCGAGGGCGCAATCAACGCATTGTTGATCGCAACGGGGTTGAACGCCGAATCGAGGGATGTATAATTCAGCACCGAGTTCTCGTCGGTCACGCGCCGGTTAAAATCCAGGAAGAAGCTTGCCTTTTTCGAGAGCGGGCCGGAGAAGTTACCGGCATAAATCTCCTGTTGATAATTGGGAACGATGCCGACCACATACGGATTGCGCGCAGTCAACGCCCGATCCCCAAAGTCGAAAGAAAGCTGGCCATGAAACTTATCGGCGCCCGGCTTGGTCAGAATCTCGACGCGTCCGAATCCGACGCGGTCGTATTCGGCCGAAAACGGATTGTTGTTCACGCGAATTTCGCGTATGGACGCCTTCGGCGGGATGATCCCATTGCTAAAGCCGTCGATGAAGATCTGTCCTCCGTCGGGACCCTGTGCGGGACCGGCTAGCATCTGAAGCTCATTCGCCAGGTCGTCCGGATCGTCGGAGAACGCGTCGAGATCGCTGCCCCGCAAGATCAGTTGGCCGGCGCTTTGCGAAGGATCGATACCCAGTTGGGACGCGGCATCGGAGACCGTTACCTTCTGCGTTTCCTGCTGGATTACGAGCTGTACGTCCGCGGTGAAGGCGCGTCCGGTGACGACCTCGATGTCTGCTCGCGCGAACGGAGCAAATCCACGGCTGACGATTCGCAAGGAAAAAGATCCCGGCTGAAGAGGATCAAAGCGGTATCGTCCCTGGGAGTCTGTTGTGGAGGTTCGGACCATTCCGCCGGCTCCGGTCACAGTAACCGATGCACCTCCGACCGCCGCGCCGCTCGGATCGGTTACACGTCCCTGCAAAATGCCCGAGGCCGTCTGAGCGGGAGCTAGTGATAAGGTAAGCACGACGAGTGTGGCCCAGATGGTGCGTACCCAAGCTCGCCTTAGCACTTGCCGATACTTAACGACGGTGAGAATGCGCGAAAGCAGACTGGTTTTCCTTTTCAGCGATTCTAACAACTGTTCGTCGAATAGCAAGCGGTGAGCGGTGAAAGGGCTAAATCTACAGAAAAGCGGGCGGGATATGTTTGCAAACGGCTGCGATGTGTCGGTCACAATTCCGGCAAGACTTAGATTGCATCCGCGACGCCCGCCCACGTGCGGTTCCAGGTCACTGATCAGTCGGCTTCACCCGCTCATATGAAAACTGTGGGCACTCCGGATTTCTCGTGATAAATAAGATCTACCGCTGATTCAACCCACCATGGCATTGAAGACGTTGATCGTCGATGATGAACCAATCGCTCGCAAGGTGTTACGCGAGGAATTGGAATGCATGACCGACGTCGAGATCGTGGGCGAGGCCGATAACGGCATGGTTGCGCTCGATCAAATCGCGGAATGCAAACCGGATCTGGTGCTGCTCGATCTCCAGATGCCTGGGATGGGCGGGCTCGAAGTTGTCCGCAAGCTTGAACATGGCGCGCACATGCCGGTGATCATCATTGTGACGGCTTACGACAAGTACGCACTGCAAGCCTTTGAAGCCGGTGCCGTGGATTATCTGCTCAAGCCGGTCGGACAACAACGGCTGGTCGACGCCGTTGAACGGGCGAGACGCGTCGGCGGACGTGAAGCGGCCGAGAAGCTGGCGCACTTGCAGGAGATTTTAGATCTGTCTTCAGGAGTGCGTCAAAAAAAAATCGTTGGAAAAGTCGGCGAAGAATACTTTCTTTTGGACTCGGACGAGGTTTTCGCCTTTCAAGCCGAAGGCGACATCGTGTGGATCTTTACGCTGCAAAAAAAATACGTCGCGACGATGACCTTGAAGGCTCTGGAGGAGCGGCTGGGCAACTCCAGCTTTCGCCGGATTCATCGCAACGCCCTGATCAATGTCGACCATGTCCGCAAGATGAACGCACTCAGTAGTCAACGCTGGCTAATCACGCTGAGCAACGGCCAGGAGTTTATTGCGAGCAAGCGGCTGGCCCGGAGCGTTCGCGAGCTCCTGACCCGATAGCCGCACCCTCACAACACTTGCAGCGCCGGCTGTGTCGGAGATTCAAAGTGTGCGCGCCGGCGATCAGGAACGCGCCCACGGCCGTCAGGAGCGCTTCGGCTGGCACGCCATTGAGCGGAACGCGACGGCGCAACCCCAATGTCGCGATACCGAGGGCGAACAGCAGCACGCAACTGATTCGTCCATGACGGTGGCGATAGCCGGGGATGAGGTTCGCTAAGCCGAGCACCAGCGATCCGCCGAGAAACAGCGGCTCAACCTTTTCCGACGTTCCGATCAACCCTGCAAATCCGGCGACGGCGAGAATTAAGGGTCCTGCAACGCAGTGGACGAAGCAGGCTGCGGCGAGTACGATGGCGGTTCGATCGCTCTTATAAATTTGTCGTGTCCAGTTGTGAAACATCGCGAGGGTTTAGAATAGCGCTGAAACACTCGTTCTCCGAGAAATTTCCGACAGGCGAGCTATTGTTCGGATCAGCGGGCGGCGACCCAATTTGAACGGTTACGGTCAGGGACGCGTGTTTTAGCGAGAGGATTGGGCCTAGCCAAACCGTGACAGCCGAGTCCACTCATCAGCGAGATCAGTTCACTCATTGGCAATCATGGTCCGCCAGTAAAATTGTTCTAGGGCTTCTCGCCATCCCCGTGCACAATCGAAAGATGATGAAACGTGCTTCGGTTATTCTCGCGTGTATTTCTTTCGGTTGCGGTTTGCTTTTCGGGCAGGCGAACTCAGGAACGGTGCGTGGCTCCGTTCTGGACGAGTCAGGCGCAGCAATCGTAGGCGGCACGGTCGAAATTCAGAACCCCGTGTCTCATTACAGTCAAAGCGCGACCACCGATGGCCAAGGCCACTTCGAGCTCCAGAACGTTCCCTTCAACAACTATCACACAACCGCGAATGCGAAGGGATTTGCGACCGGTGTGCAGGACATCGATGTACGATCGGCAGTGCCGCTCGACTTGAAATTCACCATGAAGGTCGGCACTTCGACAACCTCAGTGACCGTGGAGGCTGCGGCGGATTTAGTCGAGACCAGCCCGACGACGCACACCGATGTCGACCGAGCGCTATTCGATAAGCTTCCGCTCGAAAGTCAATCTTCTTCGCTCAGTTCGCTCGTGACGCTCGCTTCACCGGGAATTGCCGCCGACTCGAACGGGCTGTTTCATGGATTGGGCGATCACGCGTCGAACTCGTTTTCGCTGGATGGCCAGCCGATTACTGACCAGCAGAGCAAGGTTTTTTCGAATCAGATTCCGATAGACGCCGTGCAATCGATGGAGGTGATTGAGGGCGCGCCTCCGGCAGAATACGGCGACAAGACCAGTGTCATCATTAACGTGACCACCCGCTCCGGTCTCGGCGTGACTCAACCGCATGGCGACGTGACGGCCTCATTCGGTAGCTTCGGCACCACCAACGAGGGGTTCAATCTAGGTTTTGGCAGTGCGAATGTGGGCAACTTCATCTCGGCCAACGGAATGAATACAGACCGATTCCTGGATGGACCGGAGTTCACCGTCTTCCACGATCATGGCAACGAGGAGAACCTGTTCGACCGCTTCGATTATAAGCCGAACCAGTCAGATACTTTCAGTTTGAACTTCGGCTATACGCGTTCCTGGTTTCAAACACCTAATTCGTACGACGCGCAGGACGCGACGGCATGGTCCGGACCGGTTTGCATGAACTACCTGAGCTATTCGACGACCTGCAACGGTCTGGGCCCCAACGGGCAAGTGGTCGGTGCCACGGACCAGCGCTCAAAAATCGGAACATTCAACGTGGCACCTACATGGACGCGGCTGGTTAATGCGAATACCGTGTTTACGTTCGGCGGTTTCGCGCGCCGGGATCAGTACAACTACTATCCGAGCGCGGATCCATTTGCGGACCTCATCCCCGATCTTCAACTACAAACCGTTGGCCAGAACCGCACCCTAACAGATCTAGGGCTTCGCACCAGTGTTTCCTACATTAAGGGTATTAACAATATCAAGGCGGGAGTCATTTATTCGGACACGATCCTTACGGAAAAAGACACTTTCGGCGTCGTCGACCCGACCGCGAACGCGGTATGTTTGAATGCCGACGGAAGTCCCGACCTCGATCCGACGCTGACCGACCCGAACGGCTGCACAGGGGCGCTGCAACCGAATCCGAATTTCATTCCTATCCTGGGCTGTTACGACTTGAGCCGAACGGGCACTCTTCCCGCGTCCGACGGCTGCCCCAGTTCGCACAGCGGCCAATATCTCTATGACGGGCACGCGAACATCAGAGAACTGGCTCTGTACGCCATGGACCAGATCAACATCAAGAACTGGAGTTTCAACCTGGGAGTCCGATTCGATTATTACGACGGCATTGTCACCGCGAAACAAGGGGAGCCGCGCGTCGGTGTGGCCTACAACATCAAAAAAACAGGCACCGTGCTCCGTGCCTCCTATGCGCGCAGCCTCGAAACGCCGTTCAACGAGAACCTGGTGCTTTCGAGTGAAGGATGCCTCGATCCGGTGGTCAACGCGATTATGGCATCAACCATCACTCCGTGCGTGAGCACCACGCCGCTGAGTCCGGGACCGCGCAATGATTACCACGTCGGGCTCACGCAGGCTTTTGGAAAATACTTCGTGCTCGACGGCGAGTATATCTGGAAATACACGACCAGGGCCTTCGACTTCAGCGTGCTGGGCGATTCGCCGATTACGTTTCCGATCGAGTGGGCGAAATCTAAGATCCCCGGCTTTGCCATCCGCGGCAGCATGCCCAACTATCATGGGCTGTCGGCGTTCGTGGTCATGTCCCACGTTGCAGCGCGGTTCTTTCAACCACAGGTCAGCGGAGTTGGTGCTGCGCCGATCGGAAACGAGGTATTCCGCATCGATCATGATGAGGTTTTCAACGCCACGACGCACCTGCAATACCAGATGGGCAAGAGAGGACCTTGGATCGGCTTCAACTGGCGCTATGACAGCGGCCTAGTGGCGGGCCCAGTGCCGTGCGCGGGCGGCGAGGATTGCGCCAATGGTCCGAACGGGACCGACACGGTCGTGGACGTTTCCGGGCTGACGCCAGATCAGCAGTTCCAGGGCGGCTTGTTCTGCGGCACCGTGCATGCCACTCCCACGACGCCGATCAGTCCGACGGAACTGTGCCCGGCCTCAATGTATGGCTCCAACCTGGTCTCGATTCCCGCGGCTGGAACCGAGAACGACGATCACAACCCCCCGCGCATCGCGCATCGCGATCTGTTCGACCTCGCGATCGGACATGATAATCTCTTTAATGGAGACCGGTACAAATTTAGCGTGCGGCTGTCGATCGTGAATCTGACCAATGAATACGCGCTGTACAATTTCCTGTCGACGTTCAGCGGAACGCACTATGTTACGCCGCGCGCGATCACCGGAACGGTCGGGTTCCACTTCTAAGGGGTCACGGCCACTGCGGGGTCCGCTGGGTTCAGCTGGGCCCCGCAGCCGAATATGATGTTTCGCCGCAGTCATCCGCTCCCGCTCGTTGCTCCGCTATTGTGCCTTTTCGCGTTCGCGCAAGAACCGCCTCCCAGCAACGAAGTTCCAACATTTCGAGCAGATGCGAACCTGGTGGTGTTGCATGCCAGCGTGCTGGATAAGCACGGCAAACTGCTGACCAATATTCCGGAGGCCGCGTTCCAGGTTTTCGAGAATGGCGTCGAGCAACCGCTCAAGATTTTCCGCCAGGAGGATGTGCCCGTCTCGATGGGCATCATTATCGACAACAGCGGCAGCATGCGTGGTAAGCGCGCGAGCGTCGCCACCGCGGCGATGGACCTGGTGAAGGCGTCCAATCCGCAGGATGAGATGTTTATTGTCAATTTCAACGACGATGTGTATCTGGATCAGCCGTTTACCAGCGATAGCAAAAAGCTCGAGGAGGCGCTCGACAAGATCAATTCTCAAGGCGGCACGGCGATGCGCGACGCGATCAGCATGTCCATCGACTATCTTAAGGCGAAGGGCAAGAAGGATAAGAAAGTGCTGCTGGTGGTTACCGATGGCAACGACAACACCAGCAACATTTCGCTCGAACAACTCTTGCGCAAGGCGAGGCAGACTGACGTTTTGATTTATTCGATTGGCCTGCTCAATGAAGAAGAACCGCGCGAGGCGAACAAAGCGAAGCGCGCCTTAAAGGCCCTGGCCGAGGCTTCTGGCGGTATGGTGTATTTCCCAAAAGGTCCGTTCGAAGTCGACGAGATCACTCCGCAGGTGGCTCATGAGATCCGCAACCAGTACATCTTGGCGTACCTGCCAAGCGAGGCGAACCTCGACGGAAGCTTCCGTAAGATCAACGTGACCGTGAAAGGCTACGGCAATCCTTCGGTGAGGACTCGAAACGGATATTACGCGACCGCGAGCACTGCGAAGGCCGACAAAACTGCCCTCAAACAATGATCCGTCGGACGTATTCGTCGCCCGAGAGAAATCCGCTCACGGCAGAAAACAGTCCGTAAATCGACAAGATAGGTCGTCCGTTAAATTTTACTGGTCTACACGTCCAGACGCCCTTACAGTTGAACTGGTAGTGTGCTTGCGTAGAACGGAGGATGAGTCCTTCGCCGTGAGCAAAAGGAGTCCTCGCCATGAGACGCTTTCTCGGGCTTTGTTTGCTGTGCTGCCTTGTCTCACTTTCGGCGCTCGCCGGGGACGACAAGGAGAAAGATCCGGACGACATCGGGAATCGCGACGTCGGCAAGGGCCTGAATTGGTACTCGATGGACAAGGAGATTGCGTTGGGCAAACAGCTCGCGCAGCAGGTAGAGCGCCAGGCCAAGATCATCAACGATCCGGTCATCGCCGAATACGTCAATCGTGTCGGGCAGAACCTGGTGCGCAATTCGGACGCGAAGGTGCCGTTCACCATCAAAGTGATCGACAGCGAAGAAGTGAACGCCTTCGCGCTGCCGGGGGGATTTTTCTTCGTCAATTCGGGTCTGATCCTCAAAGCCGACACTGAAGCCGAACTGGCGGGCGTAATGGGTCATGAGATTGCGCACGTGGCGTGCCGGCATGGCACGCGCCAGGCGACGCGCGCCGAAGTGGCGCAACTCGCGACCGTCCCGCTGATCTTCATGGGAGGCTGGGCTGGTTATGGCATCCGGCAGGCGGCGATGGTGATGATTCCGATCTCGTTCCTGCAGTTTTCGCAGGCGAATGAACGAGAAGCGGATATGCTCGGCTTGCAGTACATGTATAAGACCGGCTACGATCCGGAGGCCTTCGTCGACTTCTTCGAAAAAATCGAATCGCTTGAGAAGAAAAAGCCGGGAACCGTATCCAAGCTGTTTTCGACGCACCCGCCGACCGACGATCGCATCGTCGCCGCGCAGAAAGAGATTCAGACGATGCTGAAGGAGCGCCCGGAGTACGTGGTGACTACGTCTGAGTTTAACGATGTTAAGGCACGGCTGGCGATGCTCCACAACAAGAGGAAAATCGACCAGAAAGATCCGAGTCGGCCGCAACTCCGGCGTGCGCCCGGTGCGGGAACCACGTCCACAGATGGCGATGGCACCTCCAACGGCAGTGGCGACGATCGTCCGACTCTGAAGCGCGCACCCGGTTCCAATTAGTGACGAGTTTAGTCTGGCGTTCGAGGTGTCAATTTTGTCGCGTAAGAACGCGCCGGGGCAGCGGCAGAACTCCGCCCCACTCATCTGGCGGAGTCGCCCATTCGAGCGTCGTTTTAGCCCAACCGTAAGTTGCCCTAGGTAAAAAACATCCACGGCTGTACTCTGTAGGTCAGACCTGTTGGTACCGGATTTCGAGAAGTGACTGCCTTCCATTTGCAGAGACGCGTTTATCGGTGCGATGTGGAGCCCGGATGGAGAAAAAGCTGGGCGACGTGGCAGAGGAAGACGAACATTAGACCGGCCATGATGATGCCTAGAATCCTCAGTCCCCTCACAATGACTCGATTGCCGGGTTGTCCCATAGCATCCCGTTTCCAGAATAGTGGCGTTCTCATCGAGCGCCTAGAAATAAAACACAGGCGGACTATTTGCGGCCGATTGCGGGCTAGAGACGTCGCGGGTGGCTGCTACCGTCCGGGAGAACTCCTCACATGATCGACATCTTCGGGGATTCCCGGCATCTGGCCGTCAACACACTTGGGCACGCTGCCGGGGTTCTGATATTCGGCATTTTTCTGGCGCTCGTCTTCAATCAGCGAACTTTTCAGCAATTGCGGGCCAGCAGGCTCTCATTAACCGCGGCCGCACTTGCGTTGAGTTGGAACCTTGCGTCGTTGATCGTTCTCCTGATTGGGTCGTCGAATGGCGTCCTGCAGCGTATCGTCGCCGGCGCCGGGTTTTGTGCGCTCAGTCTGCTTCCTTCCGTTCTTTTGGATCTCTGCCTGGCAAGCCGGTTTCCAGTCATTGTCCGTTCCGGGTACCTTCTCAGCATCTGCGCCGTTCTCGCGCACTTGACTGAGTTCTTTTACGATCGTGCCGGCCTTCACCAAATAGGTTTGGCCATTATTACCATCGGTTTCGGGCTGCTGACGGTTGCATCTGTGCTGATGGTTCTGTGGTCCAACGAAGAGAATCCACGTTCGCTCAGCATGCGGATCCTCAGCACGATGTCCCTTTTTTTGTTCGCAGTCTCGCTCGTCCATTTCAGCGATGGCAAGAGCCCTAACGCGTGGGCAGCAGAATTGGCGGTGCACCACGGAGGCATTCCGCTAGCGCTTTTTGTGATCATGCAGGATTATCGGTTCGTTTTTCTGGATGCCTTTGTTCGCTTTCTTCTAAACGGCTTGCTCGCTGCCGTCTTTGCTCTGCTCATCGCCGCATATTCCCCTCGCCTCGGGTTCCCTGCGCAAGTATTTTGTATCTCGGCCGCCCTAGCTGCATTCGGCATCATCAGAGGATTGCTGCAACGAGTGCTGACCAGGCTGGTGTTTCGGCAGCCCGATATCGAAACTGCGATGCGAGAACTCCGCGCAATAGGAGCGCAAGCCTCCGATGAAGACGGCTTTGTGAAAGGCGCCAAAGAATACATCGCCAAATCCATGAACGCAATGCATTGCGATGCCCCACCTGGCATGCTGCCAAAATTTCTTGACCTTGGTGTTCCCAGCCTGGTCAGTGCCAGGACGGACGCCAGACCTCTACAGGAGTGCGGCATCGAAGTGATCGTGCCGATTGGGTACTCGGAAGCGGATAAGCGGTATGTGGCTCTGGGAGCTCGGCGCGGAGGACGTCGTTATCTGAGCGAAGACCTTCACGCCCTGGCCCGAATGGGGGCATGCATCGGAGAACAGATCGAACATATTCGCGAAATAGAGACGAAGCGGCTGGTATCGCAGGCCGAGCTTCGCGCCCTCCAGGCCCAAATACATCCTCATTTCCTTTTTAACGCCTTCAACGCCTTGTACGGGATTATCCCTCGTGAAGGTTCCGATGCAAGGCGAATGCTGCTGAACCTATCCGATATCTTCCGATACTTTCTTCAGTCCGAAAAGGCATTCGTCCCGCTGGAAGAAGAACTGCGAATTGTGAAGGCCTACTTGGCGATTGAAGAGCTGCGCTTCGAAGACAAGTTACGAATCAACATCGACGTCGACTGTGATGTCTTACGAGAGTTGGTTCCAGTGCTTTCGATTCAACCTCTGATCGAGAACGCGATAAAACATGGCATCGCCGGTCGTCCAGAAGGGGGCGCGATTCGAATCCGCGCCAATCGTGAAGGTGACCGACTTCACATTCAAGTCCGGGACACTGGGCCGGGATTCGCTGCTGCGCTGGACAAAAGACGGGATCACACGGGCGTCGGCCTTGAGAACGTCTCCAGACGCCTGGTGCTCTGTTACGGCCGGGAAGCACATCTTCAGATTGAGAGTGGGGTCGAGGGCGCAACTGTGAGTTTTGTCATACCGTGTGACCGTGCCGGCGCGGAGCACGGCGTGGTTTCGGAGAAACGGCCGTTGTCCAGGAATGAGGCGGGAAGACTTTGAAACGGATTCAACAAACGGGAGCGGTGTCATCCCTGAATCCGAGTCAGAATGACTTTACGATAGCGTTCGGAAGCAGAATGAATATTCCACAATGGTTTCGTTGCCTGCGCCATTTTCGGCTAGTTCGGTGATGAGCGTGCGCCGGTTTAGGCGGGCGGCCCGTAGGCCCGCGCTCGCCACGGAGACGTGCCCGATAACCATGCGCTTCGTCTTGACGGGATCGTCAGGAGTACTGGGCATCGCCGTTCCGATCACATTGCGCTCCAAACACAATATTTGACAAACGATACCTATGGGGGTATGTTATCACTAAAGCTGCCAGAAGCGCGGCTTCCAAGGAGACGGCTCGGTTGGCACACGTCATTCGCGATAAGAACAAGCTCCTGAATCGGATTCGCCGCATCAAGGGGCAGGTTGA
>Ga0335073_10003720_pt1 | contig 21328 bp, 19 predicted proteins | sample Lox_Sample_22_FD_207093 | JGI IMG/M metagenome (GOLD analysis project Ga0335073, IMG submission 207093) | Soil microbial communities from Loxahatchee National Wildlife Refuge, Florida, United States - Lox_Sample_2.2 | ecosystem: Environmental > Terrestrial > Soil > Wetlands | place: USA...
GTCGCGAAATAACTCGCGAGCTCGCGGCGCAGAATGATGCCCACGTTGCGCATGGCGCCCCCGGGTGAGTCGTTAAGCCGTGATGGTGCGGAAGACTTCGTCGAGCCGTCCGGATTCGAGGTGCAGCTCCTTGAGCGCGAGCCCCTTGCTGCTCGCCAGCTCCGAGACGGCCGCCAGTATCGCAGCGCCCGAGCGCGGCAATGCGGTGAGACGTACGTCGCGCTCGCTGACCTCTACGTCGGCTACGGACGGAAGTGCGGCGACTGCGGCGCGGGCGGCAGCCAGCTGCTCCGGCCGCTCCAGCTGCAGGGATACCGCGTTGTAGTAGCGCGATCGAGCTGCAAGCTTCAGCGGCGTGTCGTCAGCCACGATGCGCCCGCGCGCGATGATGATCGCGCGATTGCAGACGGCGTCGACCTCTTCCAGGATGTGAGTCGAGATGACGATGATTTTTTCGCGTGCCATCTCGTTGATCAATTCCCGGACCTCGAACTTCTGATTGGGATCGAGCCCGTCGGTGGGCTCGTCCAGGACGAGCACCGGAGGGTCATGGATGATGGCTTGTGCCAGGCCCACGCGGCGGCGGAAGCCCTTCGACAGGGTCTCGATCGACTGCTCCAGCACCGAGGCGAGCTGCAGCCGCTCGATGACGTAGTCGAGCCTCGCCCGTCGCCGGGCGGCCTCGAGGCGCCGCAGATCGGCGATGAATTCCAGGAAGCGCCGTACACGCATCTCGCCGTAGCTCGGCGCCCCTTCCGGCAGGTAGCCGAGCTGCTCTTTGGCGGCCAGAGGCTCTGCCTCGACGTCGTGGCCGCAGATGCTGGCCTTGCCGGCCGTCGGCGTGACGAAGCCCGCGAGCATGCGCATGGTCGTCGTCTTGCCGGCTCCATTGGGCCCGAGGAATCCGAGCACCTCGCCCGGACGGACCTCGAAGGTGACGTCCTCCACGGCCGTCACCGCATCGTAGCGCTTGCTCAAGTGCTCGGTCTTTATCATGGGATCGGCTACCTCCGAGGTTGCGGTAGATGCAAGCAATCGTAAAAAGTTCCGTTCATGTCGTCGGCCGCCAGCCGCCACCGTCCGGGCGCAGGCGCCAGTAGAGCATCATGAGCGCGCCGCCGAGCATGCCGCCGAGGTGCGCGAAATGCCCGATGCCGGCCTCCCTGCCGGTCACGCCGAAGAAGAGCTCGAGCACCGCGTAGCCCGACACGAAGAGCCAGGCGGGCACGGGAATGACGAAATACAGCAGCAGCTTGGCGCGTGGGAAGAGCATCGCGAATGCGAGCAGTATGCCGAATATCGCGCCGGAGGCGCCGATGGTGGGCTCGCCCGTCTGGGTCGCGTAGTCCACCGCAAGCTGGGTCGCGCCTGCGGCGATGAGGCACACGAAATAGTATCCGACGAAGCGCCGCGCGCCCCAAAACTGCTCGAGCAGCGGGCCGAACATGTAGAGCGCGAACATGTTGAAGACGATGTGCCAGATGTAGTCCGGGTCGTGGAGGAAGGCATACGTCACGAGCTGCCAGGGGCGAAACAGCCGCTCCGGTGTCGCCAGCGGCCAGAGCGCGAGATGCACCTCCATGGGCAGCGGCGCCACCTTCTCCAGAACGTATACGAGGATGTTGACGAGGATGATGGCCCGTGTGGCCGGCGTGAGCTTCGGGAACATCCGCGCAGTCTACGCGCCGATCCGACGCTGCAGGAATACCAGGTCCAGCCACCTGTCGAATTTGCGCCCGACTTCGCGCAGGCACCCCGCCTGCTCGAAGCCGAGCCGCTCGTGAAAGCGGATCGAAGCCGTGTTCGCGGCGTCGACTCCCGCGATCATCATGTGCTTGCCGAGGGCCGCGGCGCGCGGGAAGAGCGCCTCGAGCAGCTTCGTGCCGATGCCGCCACCGCGCCGGTCCGCCCGGATGTGTACGCTGTGCTCCACGGTGAAGCGGTAGCCGGGCCAGGCTCTGAACTCCCCGAAGGTTGCAAATCCGATCACGCCGGAGTCATCCGTGGCCACCAGCACCGGATAGCCGGCCTGCACGCGCGCGCGCCACCATTGTCGGCGATCCTCCAGCGTCACCGGCGTCGAGGAGTAGACTGCGGTCGATGTCGCGATGACATCATTGTAGATGGCGACGAGGCCCGCCAGGTCGTCTTCCGCAGCATCGCGCAGCTCCAAGTGAGTTCGCTCCCCGGACTAGCGCGAGGGGGGGAGTTGGTTGCCGAGGCGCTCGGCGGCCGCCTTGAGTAGCGGCAGCCCCTTCTCGAGGAGCTCGCGCCGCGTGACCCTCGAAGCCTGGGCGCTGACGTTCATCGCGGCTACCGTGGCGCCGACGACGTTCCTCACCGGCACGGCAATCGCCCGCAGGCCGATCTCGAGCTCCTGATCGTTCACGGCGTAGCCTTCGGCGCGCGTCTCGGCCAGGACCTCCTCGATGCGCCGGCGAGAGGTCACTGTGAAGCGGGTGTGCGCCACGAGCTCGAATTTCGACAGCTCCTGCGTCGCCTGCTCTGGCGGCATATCAGCGAGGAGCACGCGTCCGAGCGCCGTGCAATAGGCGGGCACGCGGCTGCCGACGCTGAGGGTGACGGCGACGATCCGGCGGGTGGCCGCGCGCGCGAGGTAGACCACCTCGCCGTCGTCGAGTACGGCAACCGAGGTGGCTTCGCCGAGCTGCTCGCTCAATTCTTCCAGGACCGGCTGGGCCGCGACGGGGATCGGGGCCGTGGAGAGGTACGCATAGCCGAGATTCAGGATCCTCGGCTGCAGGCTGTAGGTGCGGCCGTCGGTCGCGGCGTAGCCGAGCTCACGCAGCGTGTAGAGGCACCGGCGCACCACGGCGCGTGTGAGCCCGGTGGCGCGGCTGACATCGGCGATTGTGAGGCGCCGGTCGACGCCCGAGAACGCCCGGATGACATACAGTCCCCGCGCCAGCGACGTCATGAAGTCCGGATCGCCGCCACGATAGAGCGCCGCATCCGGATCGGTCGCCGCGGGCGTGCGCGGCGCGATAAACGCCCTTGAGCTTTTGGGATGCGCCTTGGAATGCAACACGATTTGCGCGGACGAACGCGGCTGCCAGTACGGTAATCGTACGCGCTGAGCCGGGATGTGTCATCCGGCAGCGTTCGGTGCGCGCGCAGGTGTGAAAATGATTGCCACATTCGGACGGAACAGAGCTATGAAGATTGCGGTTCTCTTTGGCGGCACCAGCGAGGAGCGGGACGTATCGATCGCGAGTGCCGCGCAGGTGATCCCGGCACTGCGCGGCCTCGGGCACGAGGTGGTGGCCGTCGACACGGCGACCGGCAGGCTGTCCGGCCCGGCAGAGCAGCGGCTGCTCACGAGCGGCGTTGGCCCGCTGCCGCCTTCGGGCTCTGCGCTCGCGGGCATGAAGCAGGGCGCACCCGCGCTCGCCACGGAGACGGCCGACATGCGCGATGTCGATGTGGTCTTTCTGGCGCTCCACGGCGGCGCTGGCGAGGACGGCCACATTCAGGCATTGCTCGATCTTGCGGGCCTGCCGTACACGGGCAGCAATCACACCGCGAGCGCGACCGCGATGGACAAAGACCTCTCGAAGCGGCTCTTTCGCGCGGCCGGTGTACCGACGGCGGACTGGAGGATGGCGCCGGTGACTGCCGAGGAGATCGCCGGCGCGCTCGGCTGGCCCGTCGTCGTGAAACCCAACAAGCAGGGCTCGACCGTGGGGCTGAGCGTCGTGCGCCGACCGGACGGGCTCCCTGCCGCCTTCTCGCTGGCGCAGCGTTACGATGATGAGGTGATGGTGGAGCGCTTCGTCCCGGGCCGCGAGCTGACGGTCGGCGTGCTGGAGGGCCGTGCGCTGCCGGTAGGGGAGATCATCGCCCCGGGCGAGGTGTTCGACTACCAGGCGAAGTACCAGAGCGGCGGCGCGCGCGAGATCTTTCCCGCGGACCTCTCTCCCGAGATCGCGGCGCGTGTCCAGGAGTTGGCCGTGCGCGCGCATGCCGCTCTCAAGCTCGGCACCTACAGCCGGATCGACTTTCGGATGGACCCCGCGGGCGGAATATGGTGCCTGGAAGCCAACTCGCTCCCCGGCATGACGGCCGGCAGCCTGTTGCCGCAGGCCGCCCGCGCGGCCGGCATCAGCTTCCCCGAGCTCGTAGAGCGGATGTGCAAAGCGGCGGTTGGATCGAAAGCAAGTAAGTAAGCGGCCCAGGGAGCGGCCCTGGGCCGCTTAGTGACTTGCTTTCGAGCCGGGAGACAGGCCAGAGGATATTCCCTGCCACAGGACGTCCTCCAGAGTCTGGAGCCGCTCGCCCTGGAAGTCCGGCCAGCCGAGCACCCGCAGGACGATCGGTCGCGCGCGGCGCACCAGCGCGAGTTGCCCGATGGCGAAAACGGCGCGGATGGTCACTTCCGGACTCTCCGCCGATTGTCCGAGGATGCGGCCGATGATTTCCTTCACGAGCGCCAGCAGCGGGCTCGCGATCCGTTGGAATATGGCCTCGAATGCCGCCGTATGCTCTCCCTCCGCGCGGGCAAAAAAGAGCGCCCAGGATTCCGGCCGCTCGGCGGCGACCGCCTCGAGGAAGGGCTCGAGGACCGCGCGCAGCAGCTCCAGGAGCTCGGCACGCGCCAGGTCGTGGCGCCCGAGCGCGAGTCGGACGCGCTGCGAGGCGGGGCCCAGTCTGGCGCGCATGTCTTCCGTGAAGTATTCCGCGCAGGCCAGGTGTAACCCCTCCTTGCCGCCGAAATAATACTGCAGGGCGGGCAAGCTCACGCCGGCGCGCCGCGCGATGGCGCGGGTCGAGGCACGCGCATACCCGAGCTCGGCGAAGAGCTCGATCGCCGCTTCCAGTAGCCGCCGGCGCGTGTGCTCGCCGCGGGCGTAGCCGCCGCCGGCCAGGTGGCGGCGGCGCCGCGCCTCGCCTGCGCGCGGCGAAGCGCGCGCTCTGCGGGTCGCCGGGCTGCGGTTTCTCACGATCTGGCGATCACAATATCGGGGTCGCTGCGCACGTCTCGAATTCTATCACTCGATAGATTCGCTTGACAGATTTCTATCAAGTGATAGAAAGTTTGCGCGGCGAGCGGTCTCAGCGGCAAAGCGCGGTTCGGCATGAAGAAAAGAATCATCATCTCCATCGGCCTTCTGGCGCTCGCCGCCGTCGGCATTGCCTGGTGGCTCACTCAGCGGCAAGACGCAAGTCACGAGATCGTGCTGTACGGCAACATGGATCTGCGGGAGGTGGATCTCGCCTTCAACGACAGTCAGCGGGTCGTAAAGGTCCTGGTGCAGGAGGGTGATCGCGTCCGTAGGGGGCAGATGCTCGCCCTGCTCGACACCGGCCGGCTCACGCCGCAACTCGACCAGGCCGAGGCGCAGGCCGGGGCGCAGGCTGCGATCGTACAGCGGCTGCACCACGGCAGCCGTCCACAGGAGGTCGCCCAAGCCCGCGCGAACCTCGCACTCGCGCAGGCGGACGCAAGACAGGCGCGAGACAACTACCTGCGAGTCAAGGAGGTCTTCCAGAGCTCGAGCGGGCGTGCCGTCAGCCGTCAGGACCTCGACAACGCGAAGGCGCAGTGGGACGTGTCGGAGGCGAGGGTTGCCGTGAATCGCAAGGCGCTCGAGCTCGAGGTCATCGGCCCGCGCAAAGAGGACATTGCGCAGGCGGAGGCGATGCTCGAGGCCGACGAGGCGAACGTGGCGCTGCTCAAGCAGGAGCTCGCGGACGCCACCCTCAGAGCGCCTCTCGATGCCGTCGTGCGCTCCCGGATCGCGGAGCCGGGCGACATGGCGTCGCCCCAGAAGACCGCATTCACGCTCGCCATCACCGATCCGAAGTGGGTTCGCGCCTACGTGTCGGAGAGTGACCTCGGCCTGGTGCGTCCCGGCATGGCGGCGAAGGTGCAGGTCGACTCATTCCCCGATCGCCGGTTCGATGGCTGGGTGGGCTTCATCTCGCCCGAGGCGGAATTCACGCCGAAGACGGTTGAGACGCCGGACCTGCGCTCGAGCCTGGTGTATGAGGTCCGCGTCTTCGTCAAGGACCCCGACGATGACCTGCGCCTCGGCATGCCGGCGACGGTTTACTTGTCGCCCGCATCAAAAAAATGAAAGCCGGTGCGCGCGGCGTCCCGGTCGTGCTGGGAACGGATCTGCACAAGACGTTTCGCGCTCGAGGCAACGGGGGTGAGGCTCGTGCGCTCGATGGCGTGTCGATCGAGGTGCGCCCGGGCGAGCTGACCGCGCTCGTCGGACCGGACGGAGCCGGCAAGACAACACTCATCCGCCTGCTCGCGGGGCTGATGACGGCCGACTCCGGCAGCTTGCGGGTTCTCGGTGTCGATCCGGCGCTAGACCCGCAGCGCATCCAGGAGCGCATCAGCTACATGCCGCAGAAGTTCGGCCTGTACGAGGACTTGAGCGTGCAGGAGAACCTGGATCTCTATGCCGACATGCACGGCGTGTCGGCCGAGGAGCGCGCGGAGCGCTATCCGCAGCTGATGGCCATGACCGATCTCGGGCGGTTCACGGCGCGGCTGGCCGGCCGGCTCTCCGGCGGCATGAAGCAGAAGCTGGGGCTCGCCTGCACGCTGGTGCGCTCGCCCGAGTTGCTGCTGCTCGATGAGCCGACCGTGGGAGTCGACCCACTGTCTCGCAGGGAGCTGTGGGAGATCGTGCATCATCTCGTCGACGATCGGGCGCTCACGGTACTGATGAGCACTTCCTACCTCGACGAGGCGGAGAGGGCCCATCACGTCGTCGTGCTGCACGAAGGCCACGTGCTCGCGCAGTGCCAGCCGGCGGCGGTCACTCGGATCGCCGCCGGACGGACCTTCGTGCTGACACCGACGGCCGGCGACAATGCCAGGACTCTGCAGGCGCGCCTGCTCGACGATCCCGCGATAGTCGACGCCGTCCCGGACGCAGGCTGTGTCAGGGCCGTCTACTCCGAGGAGCAGCGATCTGCTCGCAGGTCGCCCGTCGAGCCCCGATTCGAAGACGGCTTCATGATCCTTCTGCGGCAGAGGGCACAACATGAAGCTGTCGCGAGCATCACTCTCAAGCGTCCCATCACGGCCCGCGGTGATGGCGCGGTGGTCGAGGTACGCGACCTCCTCAAGCGGTTCGGCGCCTTCACCGCGGTGAATCACGTCAGTTTCCAGGTTCGGCGCGGCGAGATCTTCGGCCTGCTCGGACCGAACGGCGCGGGCAAGACCACCACGTTTCGCATGCTTTGCGGCCTCCTGTCGCCGAGCGGGGGCGTACTGCGGGTGGCGGGGGTGGACGTGGGTCGTGCCGGGGCCGCGGCGCGGCAGCACCTCGGCTACGTGGCGCAGAAATTCTCCCTGTACGGAGCCTTGACCGTCACGGAGAATCTGGAATTCTTCGCCAGCGCTTACGGAATGCGCGGCCGCGAGCGCCGCGAGCGGATCGGATGGGCCATGCAGCAGTTCGATCTGACACGGCACGAGCACTCGCCGAGCGGCGAGCTGCCGGGCGGCTTCAAACAGCGGCTCGCCATGAGCGCGGCGCTGCTTCACGAGCCTGACATTCTCTTTCTCGACGAGCCGACGAGCGGAGCCGATCCGCTGGCGCGGCGCGCGTTCTGGCGACGCATCACGGCGCTCGCCCAGCAAGGCGTCACGGTGATCATCACCACTCACTTCATGCAGGAGGCGGAATACTGCGACCGGATCGCCATCATGGATGGCGGCGAGGTGCTCGCGCAGGGCGCGCCGGGGGAGATTCGCCGCCTCACGCAGTCGAGTGCCGGTGACGAGGCCTCCATGGAGGACGCCTTCATCGCCGTGGTCGAAGCGGCGCGCCAGCGTGAGAGATCGGGAGGGCATGCAGCATGACGAAATCGTCTGGAACGATCGTGGACGGCGGCAGGGCGCTGCGCCCCAAGCTGCGCCGTGTCCTGTCCCTCGTCAGGAAGGAGAGCCGGCAGATGATCCGCGATCCGTCGACCATTGCGGTCGGGGTCGTGTTGCCCGCGATTCTCATCCTGTTGTTCGGTTTCGGCCTGTCGCTCGATGTCAAGAATGTGCCGATCGCGGTCGTGCTCGAGGAGAGCTCGCCTCAGGCGCTCGGCCTCGTGGCGGCCTTCCGGCTCTCACCCTATTTCCGCCCGCAGATCGTCTACACGCAGCCGGCGGCCGATCGGCTGATGGCCGCGGGCGCCGTCGACGGAATCGTCACCATTCCGATGAATTTCGCGCGCCGGATGACTGCGGGCGATGCGCGCGTGCAGGTGATAGTTCACGGCACCGATGCCAATCGCGCGCGCATCATCGAGTCGTACGTAGAAGGGGCGGTCGGCGCTTGGAGCGGGCGTCAGGACGCTGAGGGAGCCTCGGCGGCGAGCGACGGTCCGGTTACCGTGGACAGCCGCATGTGGTTCAACTCCGCCAACGACAGCCACTACTTCCTCGTGCCGGGCCTCATCGTGCTCGTCATGACGCTGATCGGCGCATTCCTGACGGCGATGGTGGTCGCCAGGGAATGGGAGCGCGGAACCTTCGAAGCGCTGTTCGTCACGCCGGTGCGCAGCGGCGAGATCCTGCTCGGCAAGACGATTCCCTACTTCGGCCTCGGATTGATCGGACTCCTGCTGTGCATCCTCTCCGGGAAATTCCTGTTCCGCGTCCCGATCGTCGGCTCCCTCGCGGTCCTGGTCGGCGGCTCGATGCTCTACGTGCTGGTGGCCGTCGGCGTCGGCCTGCTGATCTCCTCCTATTTCAGGAACCAGCTCGTGGCGAGCCAGCTCACCATGCTGGCCACTTTCATGCCGGCGCTGATGTTGTCGGGTTTCCTGTTCGACCTGCGCAGCATGCCCTGGGGGATCCGGGCGATCACCTACGTGCTGCCGGCGCGGTATTACGTCGCCCTGTTGCAAACCACCTTCCTGGCGGGCGATATCTGGCCGGTGATCCTGCCGGATGCGGCGGTGCTTGCGCTCACGGCCGCTCTGCTGGGCTATGCCAGCCAGGCGGTCACCCACAAGAGGCTGGATTGACACCATGCTCGAATCGCTGCTGCGCATCATCGCGCTCACCCGCAAGGAGCTCCTGGCGGTGCTGAAGGACCGCCGCGCCCGGAACAGTCTGCTCATCCCGCCGATCCTGCAGAGCCTCCTGTTCGGCTATGCGGCGACCTATGACCTGAATCACGTGCCTTACGCCGTGCTCGATCAGGACCACGGCGAAGCCTCGCAGGCCTTGCTGGCGAGGCTCGATGGCACGGGAATTTTCGAGCACGTCGCCGACCTTCAGCGCCAGAGCGACATACGCGCCTACATCGACGATCGCCGCGTGCTGCTCGTCGTGCAGGTGCCGAGCGATTTCTCGCGGCGCCTGCAATCGGGTGGGAGCGCTGACGTGCAGGTCATCGCCGACGGGCGTAATTCCAACACGGCGGGGACCGCTCTCGGTTATGTGCAGGCGGCGATCGACGGCTTCAACAACGATTGGCGCGCCGATCACGGGCTGCCGCCCCCGCCCGTTACGATCGAGGCCAGGGCGTGGTACAACCCGGATCTGCTGACGCGCTGGAACATGATTCCGGGTCTGATCGGCACGCTGACCATGATTCAGACGCTCATGCTGGCGGCGATGTCGGTCGCACGGGAGCGCGAGCAGGGCACCTTCGACCAACTGCTGGTGACTCCTTTCCGGCCGGTCGAGATCATGGCCGGCAAGGCATTGCCGTCGATGCTCGTCGGCATGGTACAGGCGACGGGTGTGCTGCTGGTGGCGCAGCTCTGGTTTCGCATTCCCTTCCAGGGATCGTTCCTGACGCTCTACACGGGGCTGGTACTGTTCGTGCTGGCCGCGGTCGGGATCGGTCTCGTTGTCTCGGCGTTGACCCATACCATGCAGCAGGCGATGTTGTTTTCCTTCGTGCTGATCATGCCCTTCGCGCTGCTCTCGGGCCTGACCACGCCGCTGCGCAACATGCCCGTGTCTCTGCAATACTTCACTTGCATCAACCCGCTGCGCTATGCCATCGACATTGCGCAGCGGGTGTATCTGGAGGGGGCGGGGCCGGGCGTCCTGATGCCCGACCTCTGGCCGCTGGCGGCGATTGCCGCAGTCACGCTGGCAGGCGCATCCTACATGTTCAGGCACTTGTAACGCGCTGCGCGCGGGTCTTGACGGGGTTCGCCGCGAACCCCGTGGATGTAGCGGCGCGAAGCGCGCCGAAATACGGAGGATCTCAATGACAACAAGAGGTTTGCGGTCGGTCGCGCTCGCCTTGCTCGGCTGTGCGCTGGCTGGCTGTGTGGTGGGGCCGAACTTCGTCAAGCCGAAGCCGAGCGTACCGGCGCAATGGTCGCCGACGGCAGTGGCCAACGGCACCGAAGGCGCCGCGCGCGTAACCTCGGAGCGCGCGCAGACGGTCGCTTGGTGGTCCAGCTTCAACGATGCCACGCTGACCTCGCTCGTACGGCAGTCGGCGGCGCAGAATCTGGACATCAAGCAGGCGGTGCTGCGCATCGAGGAGGCGCAGGCGCAAACCGCGGTCGTGGCAGGCGGTCTCTGGCCCGAGGTATCGGCCAATGCGTCGTGGTCGCGTCAGCGGCTCAGCACCAATACGCCGAACGGCGCGATTTTCGGCCTGCACTTCCCGAATCTGCCGCCGACGCTGGTGAATCCCTACAACCAGTATCAGCTCGGACTCGGCGCCTCCTGGGCGCTCGATATTTTCGGCGGCCAGCGACGCTCGATCGAGGCTGCCAACGCCCAGATGGAGGCGGCGGTCGAGGCGGCGCATGCGGCGCTCCTCTCGATGGTGAGCGACGTGGCGGCAACCTACGTCGACCTGCGCGGCGCGCAGCTTCGCCGCAAGATTCTGCAGCGCAGCCTGGCGACGCAGCGGGATCTCCTGCAGCTCACGCGTGATCGGCGCAACGCCGGCCTCACCTCCGATCTCGACGTTGAGAACGCCAAGGCCGAAGTCGGCACGACACAGGCCGAGGTGCCGCTCGCGGACCGGGAGATCACCGTCGACATCAATGAATTGAGCGAGTTGATGGCGCGGCCGCCCGAGGCGCTGCGCGCCGAGCTCGAGGGCGCGCAGCAGGTGCCTGCCGCGCCCCCCGTGGTCCCGATCGGGCTGCCGGCGGACCTCGCGCGCCGCCGTCCGGACGTTCGCGAGGCGGAAGCCAACCTGCACGCGGCCACGGCCGAAATCGGTGTCGCGGTCTCCAATTACTTTCCGCAGCTGACGCTCACCGCCGCGGGCGGATTTCAGTCGGAGGGACTTTCCCAACTCGTCGAGACGGCGAGCCACTTCGGCTCTTTCGGTCCCGCCATTCAGCTGCCGATCTTCGAGGGTGGGCGGCTCCACGCGGAGGTGCGGCTGCAGAAGGTCAAGGCCAAGGAGGCGGCCGTCGCGTATGCGCAGACGGTGCTCACGGCCTTGCATCAGGTCGAGGATGCGCTGGCGGCCTACGGCGCCGATCAGGCGCGGCTGGCCTCGCTGGAGACGGCGGTGACGGCGAGCCGCAATGCGCGCCTGCTGGCGCGGCAGCGCTATCAGAGCGGAGTCGCGAGCTTCATCGATGTTCTCGACGCGGAGCGGACCGAGGAGCAGAACGAGTTGTCGCTCGCGGATGCCACGACGAGCGTGTCGGCTGACCTCGTGCAGCTCTATCGCGCGCTCGGCGGCGGCTGGGAAAGCGCCGACAGCGGGGGATCTGTTCCAGCCCCGTGACAGTGCCGCAGCGCGCGCCTTGCGCCGTGTGACTCACCGGCCGGCGCCGGGTATAAGGAGCGGCCACGAGCGGCAATTTACCGGAGAGCCACCATGGCCGGGCAGCCTTTCGAAGTCATCAGTCAGCATCGCTGCTTCGGCGGCACGGTCGGCTTCTATCGCCACGAGGCGGCGAGCACCGCGTGCGCGATGCGCTTCGCGGTCTTCACGCCGCCGCAGGCGAAATCGGCGCCGGTGCCGGTGCTCTACTATCTCGCCGGCCTCACGTGCACCGAAGAAACGTTCATGATCAAAGCGGGTGCGCAACGGGTCGCGGCCGAGCTCGGGCTGATGCTGGTCGCTCCTGACACGAGCCCCCGAGGGGTCAAGCTGCCGGGAGACAGCGACTCCTGGGACTTCGGCGTGGCCGCCGGCTTTTATCTCGATGCCACGGTGGAGCCGTGGTCGCGGCACTACCGCATGTACACCTATGTCACACAGGAGCTGCGCACGCTGATCGAGGGCCATTTCCCGGTGCAGGCGCAGCGCACAGGGATCTTCGGTCACTCCATGGGCGGGCACGGGGCGCTCACGATTGCGCTGCGCAATCCGGCGCGGTACCGCAGCGTGTCAGCCTTTGCGCCCATCGGCGCACCGCGCCGCTGCCCCTGGGGGCAGAAGGCATTCAGCGGTTATCTGGGCGCGGATCAGGGGCAGTGGTCGAGCTACGACGCCTCGGAGTTGGCGGCCAGGGTGACGGATGGGCCGCAAAGGCCGCCCATCCTGGTGGATCAGGGCCTGGCGGATCAGTTTCTCGAGTCGCAGCTGCATCCGCACCTCCTGGAGGAGGCCTGCCGCCAATCAGGGCTCAAGCTCACGCTGCGCCGGCACGAGGGATACGACCACGGGTACTACTTCATCTCGAGCTTCATGGAGGACCACCTGCGGCATCACGCTCGGCAGCTGGGGGTGTGACGGCCCTCTCATTGCCGCGTCCCGGAAATCGAACACTTGCGGCCGGCCCAAGGGCGTGTTTGAGGGACACGGGGGAAGGACCGAGCCAGCCGACGTATACTCTTGCCATGGAAGCATTGTCCTTTGAGCATGGGGAGAGCGTTCGGCGCATCGTCGGGGACCTGAAGGGGCGGCCGGGGCCGCTGATCGAGGTCCTGCATGCGATTCAGGCGGAGCTGGGGTACGTGCCGGCGGCGGCCGTGCCGCTCGTGGCTTCGGAGCTCAATCTCTCGCGGGCGGAGGTCCACGGCGTCGTCTCCTTTTATCACTTCTTTCGCAGCACGCCGCCGGGCGCGCACACCGTGAGCGTGTGCCGGGCGGAGTCGTGTCAGGCTGTGGGGGGTGAGGCGCTCGCCGCGCACGCGCGGCGACGGCTGGGAGTAGACTTCCACGAGACGACGCCCGACGGGCGCTTCTCGCTGGAGCCGGTCTACTGCCTGGGCAATTGTGCATGCTCGCCCGCGGTCATGATCGATGGCCGGCTGCATGGCAGGGTGAGTCCCGAGCGCTTCGACACGCTGCTCGCGGGCGTCGACCCCGATCCCAAGAGGTAACTGCTCCCGCATGACTCTTACGGTGTATGTGCCCCGCGATGCCGGCGCTCTCTCGCTCGGCGCGGGGGAGGTTGCGCACGCGATCGCTCGCGAGGCCACGGCGCGCGGGCTCGAGCTGGAGCTCATCCGCAATGGCTCGCGCGGGGCATATTGGCTGGAGCCGTTGGTGGAGGTGGCGACGGCGCGCGGTCGGGTAGCGTATGGGCCGGTGAGTGCGGGCGATGTGCCGGGGCTCTTCGACGCCGACCTTCAGAGCGGGGGCGCGCACCGCTTGTCGCTCGGACTCACCGCTGCGATACCTTGGCTCGCGAGCCAACAACGGCTGACCTTTGCGCGTGTCGGCGTGGTCGACCCCGCCAGCGTGGCGGATTATGTCATCCACGGCGGCTACCAGGGTTTGCGCCGCGCGCTCGCGATGAGCCCGCAGACCGTCGTGGAGGCGATCACCGGCTCCGGCCTGCGCGGCCGCGGCGGGGCCGCGTTCCCGACCGGCATCAAGTGGAAGACCGTGCTGGAGCAGCCCGCCGGGCAGAAATATGTCACCTGCAATGCCGACGAAGGCGACTCGGGCACGTTCTCCGACCGGATGCTGATGGAGGGTGATCCGCTCAGCCTGGTCGAGGGTATGACGATCGCGGGCCTCGCGGTCGGCGCCACGCAGGGCTATATCTACCTGCGCGCGGAATATCCGCACGCACACCGCGCGTTGAATCAGGCCATCGCGGCCGCGTACCAGGCGCGTTATCTCGGCGCCGACGTGATGGGCAGCGGTAAGCGCTTCGATCTCGAGGTCCGGCTGGGAGCCGGCGCCTACATCTGCGGCGAAGAGACTTCGATGCTCGAGAGCCTCGAGGGCAGGCGCGGCGAGGTGCGCGTGCGTCCGCCGCTGCCGGCGATCAAGGGACTCTTCGGCCGGCCGACCATCGTCAACAACGTGATCACGCTGGCGACCGTGCCCACCATTCTGCACCGTGGCGCGGAGTTTTACGCCGGGTACGGACTGGGCAAGTCCCGCGGCACGTTGCCGCTGCAGCTCGCCGGCAACATCAAGCGCGCTGGGCTGGTGGAGCGGGCTTTCGGACTGACGCTGCGGGAGCTGCTGTACGACTATGGCGGTGGCTCCGCTTCCGGCCGCCCGCTGCGCGCGGTACAGGTCGGCGGCCCGCTCGGCGCCTACATCCCGGCCTCGCAGTTCGATACGGTCGTGGACTACGAGGCGCTCGCCGGCATCGGCGCGCTGCTCGGTCACGGCGGCATCGTCGCTTTCGACGACACCGTCGACATGGCGCGAATGGCGCGCTACGCCATGGAGTTCTGCGCGGTCGAATCCTGCGGCAAGTGCACGCCCTGCCGCATCGGCTCGACGCGGGGCATGGAGGTCATCGATCGCATCATCGAGGGCCGCGACACGGAGGGCAACGTGCGCAGGCTCGAGGAGCTCTGTGAGCTCATGGTGCAAGGATCACTGTGCGGGCTGGGCGGCATGGCGCCGTTCCCGGTGCAGAGCGCGCTGCGGCATTTCCGCGGCGACTTTACCGCAAGGGTGGCGCAATGAGCCGTGGGCTCTTGCCGGCGCGTAGCGCCGCTATATGTTCGGGGTTCGCCCGGCGAACCCGGTTGGTCCTGCGCGCAGCGCATGAAGAGAGTTAGTCATGTTCGCGATTGATTACGAGGATCTCGGGACGCCGGCCCCTGTCGAGGCGGGCGCGCCAGTGACGGTGGAGATCGACGGCAAGCCCGTTACGGTGCCATCCGGTACTTCCCTCATGCGCGCTGCCGCCCTGGCCGGCGCGGCGGTGCCGAAGCTCTGCGCCACCGATACGCTGAAGGCCTTCGGCTCGTGCCGCATGTGCCTGGTGGAGATCGAGGGGCGCAAGGGCTATCCGGCCTCCTGCACCACCATCGTGGCGCCCGGGATGAAGATCCGCACCCAGTCGGACAAGCTCACCGCGCTGCGTCGCGGAGTGTTGGATCTCTACCTGTCCGAGCATCCGCTCGATCCCGCCGGCGCTCGGACCGAGCTGCGCGCCGTGGCCGGGGCGGTCGGCCTCACTCGTACCTCGTACGAAGCGCGCCCGGCGCGCGCCGCCCTGCCTCGAGACGAGAGCAATCCTTACTTCACCTTCGATCCCGAGCAATGCATCGTCTGCTCGCGCTGCGTGCGCGCGTGCGATGAGGTGCAGGGCACCTTCGCGCTGACGGTGCAGGGTCGCGGCCTGGAGTCGAAGATCGCGGCGAGTCAGAATGAGTCGTTCCTCGAGTCCGAGTGCGTCTCCTGCGGAGCCTGTATCGAGGCGTGTCCGACCACCGCCCTCATGGAGAAGTCGGTCACCCGCCTCGGTCAGCCGGAGCGCGCCATCACCACGACCTGCGCCTATTGCGGGGTGGGCTGCAGCTTCAGCGCCGAGGTTCGCGGCGGCGATGGCGCGACCGAGGTGGTGCGCATGGTGCCGAGCCGCGACGGGCACGCAAATCACGGCCATGCTTGCGTGAAGGGGCGCTTCGCCTACGGCTACGCGACGCACGCCGACCGCGTTCTCAAGCCGATGATCCGCAAGACGATTCGTGATGACTGGCGCGAAGTCTCCTGGGAGGAGGCGATCGCCTACGCGGCGGGCGAGATGCGGCGCATCCAGGCGAAGTACGGCCGCGACTCCATCGGCGGCATCACCTCGTCGCGCTGCACCAACGAGGAGACTTTCCTGGTGCAGAAGATGGTGCGCGCGGCCTTCGGCAACAACAATGTCGATACCTGCGCCCGCGTGTGCCATTCCCCGACCGGCTACGGCCTGAAGAGCACGATGGGAGAGTCGGCCGGCACCCAGGCGTTCACGTCCGTGGCCAAGGCCGATGTGATCATGGTCGTGGGTGCCAACCCGACCGAAGGGCACCCGGTGTTTGGGTCGCAGATGAAGCAGCGCCTCCGGCAAGGGGCGAAGCTCATCGTCCTCGACCCGCGCTCCACCGGGCTCGTGCGCAGCCCGCATGTCGCGGCGGACGTCCACCTGAAGGTGACACCGGGCACCAACGTAGCCGTCCTCAACTCCATCGCACACGTCATCGTGACGGAGGGCCTGACGAAGGACGACTATGTTGCCGAGCGCTGTGAGCCGGCGTCGTACGAGCTGTGGCAGGAACTGGTCGCCGCGGAGCGCAATTCGCCGGAGGCGATGGAACCCGTGACCGGAGTGCCGGCGGACCTGGTGCGCCGCGCGGCGCGGCTCTATGCCGGCGGCCCGAACAGCGCGATCTATTACGGGCTCGGCGTGACCGAGCACAGCCAGGGCTCGACGGCGGTGATGGCGCTCGCCAACCTCGCCATGGTCACCGGCAATCTCGGCCGCGAGGGCGTCGGTGTGAATCCGCTGCGCGGCCAGAACAACGTGCAGGGTGCCTGCGACATGGGCTCCTTCCCGCACGAGTTCAGCGCCTATCGGCATGTGTCCGATCCGGTGGTGCGCGGGATGTTCGAGCAGGCCTGGGGCGTCACGCTGCAGGCGGAGCCGGGCCTGAGGATCACCAACATGTTCGAGGCGGCGCTGGACGGCACCTTCCGTGCCATGTACGTGCAGGGTGAGGACTTCGTCCAGTCGGACCCCAACACGCATCACGTGACACGCGCCATGGAGTCGCTGGAGTGCCTGATCGTCCAGGACCTGTTCATCAACGAGACGGCGAAGTTCGCGCACATATTCCTGCCGGGCTCCTCGTTCCTCGAGAAGGACGGCACCTTCACGAACGCCGAGCGGCGCGTCTCGCGGGTGCGCAAGGTCATGCCGCCCAAGGCGGGCTATGAAGACTGGCAGGTCACCATGATGCTGTCGCAGGCCCTCGGCTATCCGATGAGCTACCGGCATCCTTCCGAGATCATGGATGAGATCGCGCGCCTCACCCCGACTTTCTCCGGCATCAGCTACGAGAAGCTCGACCGCCTGGGCAGCATCCAGTGGCCGTGCAACGATGCCGCGCCCGAGGGCACGCCGACGATGCACGTGCACCAGTTCGTGCGCGGCAAGGGCAAGTTCTGCCTCACCGAGTACGTGCCGACCAGCGAGCGCTCCACCAGCCGCTTCCCGCTGATCCTGACCACCGGTCGGGTGCTGAGCCAGTACAACGTCGGCGCCCAGACTCGCCGCACCGAGAACGTCGTGTGGCATCAGGAGGACCTGCTGGAGATCCATCCGCACGATGCGGAGGTCCGCGGCATCTCCGACGGCGACTGGGTCGGGCTCACCAGCCGGGCGGGCGAGACGGTGCTGCGCGCCAAGGTGTCGGAGCGGATCGCTGCGGGCGTCGTCTACACCACCTTCCACTTCCCGGAGACCAACGCCAACGTGGTCACCACGGAGAACTCCGACTGGGCGACCAACTGTCCGGAGTACAAGGTTACGGCGGTCGAGGTGGTATTGGTCAATCAGAAGGACGCCTGGCGCAAGCGCAGCGCGGAGGAGCGCGCAATGCCGCGGCCGGCGCGGCGGCGGTCCCGCGATCCGGCGCAGGCCTGAACGGGCCGGCGCCGAGGCAGGTTCTGCGTGTCGAGTGCGGAAACCGAGATTCCCCCGCCGGGCGTCACCGAGCCCCCGCACAACCCGTGCGTCGAGCTCGACGTCGTGCGCTGGCAGCGGGGTACGATCACGCGCGAGAAAGACCTCATCGCGGAAGAGATGCCGATCGCGCTGGTGTATCACGGCGTCCCGCACGTTGCGATGCTCGCGACCCCGGCCGATCTCGAAGACTACGCGGTTGGCTTTACGTTGAGCGAGGGTCTGGTGGAGCGCCCCGATGAGATCCGCGGTGTCGAGGTCGTCTGGGGACAGGAATCCGCCGAGGTCAGAGTCACGGTCGCCTGGGAGCGTTTCTCGGCGCTGCTCGATCGCAGGCGCAATCTGACGGGGCGCACCGGCTGCGGGCTCTGCGGCCAGGAGACCGTCGAGCAGGCGGTCCGCGAGGTGAAGCCCGTCGGCCGCGGGGCACGGCTCACCGCGGCGCAGCTCCACGAGGCCATAGCGAAGCTCGCGAGCCTGCAGCCGATCAATGCCCGCACCGGGAGCGTGCATGCTGCGGCCTGGGTCGCGCCAGGAAAGGGAATCCAGGTGGTGCGGGAGGATGTTGGCCGCCACAACGCGCTCGACAAGACGATCGGTGCCCTGGTGCGCTCCGGGGCGGACCCCGCGGCCGGCGCAATCCTTCTCACCAGCCGCGCGAGCTTCGAGCTGGTGCAGAAGAGTGCCGCGGTGGGGGTGGCGTTCATTGCGGCCCTCTCCGCGCCCACGGCCTTTGCGGTGCGTCTCGCCGAGCGTGCCGGTCTGACCCTGGTGGCGTTTGCGCGCGAGCATCGGCACGTGGTGTATACCCATCCCTGGCGTCTGGAATCTCCATGAACATCGACCTGCTCATCAAGATGGCCAACGAGATCAGCGCCTACTTCGCCGCGGAGCCGGACGCGGAGCAGGCTGCGAAGGACGTCGCGGGACACCTCAAGCGTTACTGGGAGCCGCGCATGCGGCGCCAGATGATTATGTATTACGAGGAACGGCAGGGCGCGGGTCTCAGCGAGCTGGCGCTCCGCGGGGTGGGGCTGCTCGCTGCCGCCGAAGCCACCCATGACATCGGGGGTCGACACGAGTCGATGAGCAACTAGCCAGAGGACGGCACAAAAATTATCATTGGCGGTCCTTATGAGAGACCCCATGACCGAACGGCCGCGACAGGTGCTGATCTGCGGATCGGTGGCATTCGACACCATCATGATGTTCGACGGCCGCTTCCGCGAGCACATACTCCCCGAGCAGCTCCACATCCTCAACGTGGCGTTCCTCGTGCCGCAGTTGCGGCGGGAATTCGGCGGCTGCGCCGGCAACATCGCCTACAACCTTGCGTTGCTCGGCGATCCGGCCGTTACGATGGCCACGGTGGGACGGGACTTCGCGCCCTACCGGGACTGGATGGAGCGCAACGACCTGCCGATCGGGCACGTCAGAGTGATGAGCTCGGAGCTCACGGCCCAGGCCTTCATTACGACCGACCGTGACAACAACCAGATCACCGCCTTTCACCCCGGCGCCATGCAGCATTCGCACGTCAATCGGGTGGTGGACGCCGGCAGCGATATCGTCCTTGGAATCGTGGCTCCGGACGGGCGCCAGGGCATGCTCGAGCACGCGGAACAGTTCGCCCGCGCGAGCATTCCCTTCATCTTCGACCCCGGGCAGGGACTGCCGATGTTCGAGGCAGCGGACCTCGACCATTTCATCGAGCACTCCAATTGGGTGGCGGTCAACGACTACGAGTGGCAGCTGCTGCAGCAGAAGACCGGCTTGACCGTTCGTGACCTGACGCAACGCGTGGAGGCGGTCATCGTCACGCGCGGGCACGAGGGCTCGGTCATCTACACGCCGGACGGGCAGATCGATATCCCCTGCGCCAAAGCCGCCGCGGTAGTCGATCCCACGGGGTGCGGCGATGCCTACCGCGCGGGCTTCCTGCACGGTCTGCTGCACGAGCTCGATTACGAGACCTGCGGGCAGATCGCGGCCGTCATGGGCGCGCTGAAGATCGAGTCGCGTGGCACCCAGAATCATCGCGCGACGCCCGCCGAGATCGAACGGCGCCTGGCGGAGAGCTTCGGTGATGCCGTCGCGGCCAAGGCCGCGCTCACCGCTCGCAGTTGACTCTACTGACTTTCATCCGATCCAAATCCAGGAAGCGAATACATGGCCAACGACTATCTCTTTACCTCCGAGTCGGTCTCTGAGGGGCATCCCGACAAGGTGGCCGACCAAATCTCGGACGCCGTGCTGGACGCCATCCTCAAGGAGGACCTACGCGGTCGCGTGGCGTGTGAGACGCTGGTCAAGACGGGTGTCGTAATCGTCGCTGGCGAGGTGACGACCACCGCTTGGGTGGACGTCGAGGCGCTTGTCCGCAAGACGGTACTCGATATTGGTTACGACTCCTCTGACATGGGCTTCGACGGTGCGAGCTGCGGGGTGCTCAACATCATCGGCAAGCAGTCCCCGGATATCGCGCAGGGCGTGGATCGCAAGGACGAGCGCAAGCAGGGCGCGGGCGATCAGGGCCTGATGTTCGGCTATGCCACCAACGAGACGGATGTGCTCATGCCGGCGCCCATCACCTTGGCCCACCGCCTGGTCAAGCGTCAGGCCCAGGTGAGGAAGTCGGGAAAGCTCCCCTGGCTGCGACCGGACGCCAAGAGTCAGGTCACGCTGCGGTACGAGGACGATCGCCCGGTCGGGCTCGAGGCCGTGGTGCTCTCGACCCAGCACAGCCCGGACGTATCGACCAAGGCGCTGCGCGAGGCGGTGACGGAAGAGATCCTGAAGCCCGTCCTGCCCGCCAAATGGGTCGACAAACGCACGAAGTACCATATCAACCCCACGGGACGGTTCGTCGTCGGCGGTCCGGTAGGTGATTGCGGCCTGACTGGCCGCAAGATCATCGTCGATACCTACGGCGGTTACGCCCGTCACGGCGGCGGAGCGTTCTCCGGCAAGGACCCCTCCAAGGTGGATCGGTCCGCGGCCTACGCGGCGCGCTATGTGGCGAAGAATATCGTCGCGGCGGGTCTCGCGGAGCGCTGCGAGGTCCAGCTCTCCTATGCTATCGGCGTCGCCGAGCCGACTTCCATCATGGTGGAGACCTTCGGTACCAGCCGGCTGTCTCGTGAGCAGCTCACGCTGCTGGTGCGCAAGAGTTTCGATCTGACGCCCTTCGGCCTGCGCGAGATGCTCGATCTGGCGCGCCCGATCTACCAGAAGACCGCCGCCTACGGCCACTTCGGCCGCACGGAGCCGGAGTTCACCTGGGAGCGGACCGATCGCGCGGCCGCACTGGCCGCCGACGCGAAGAGCGCCAAAGCGGCCTGAAACATCGCCGATGCAGATAGGCACAGGGGCGAGGCGGGTGCCTTTCAGCGAAGCATCGCTTCGCTCCGCCGAGCGGGTGTCCACGGAGGGACACCCCGGGCTTGCGCGAAGCAGGATAGCGCAGCGCAATGTGCCCCGCCGCCGAAGGTGGCGGAGCCTCGGGCAAAAACCACGTTTTTTGCCCGAGGCC
>Ga0335073_10003721_pt1 | contig 21326 bp, 22 predicted proteins | sample Lox_Sample_22_FD_207093 | JGI IMG/M metagenome (GOLD analysis project Ga0335073, IMG submission 207093) | Soil microbial communities from Loxahatchee National Wildlife Refuge, Florida, United States - Lox_Sample_2.2 | ecosystem: Environmental > Terrestrial > Soil > Wetlands | place: USA...
CAGGGTGTCGTGGATCTCCCGGGCCATCCGCTGCCGCTCGTCCAGCACGCCGGCCTCCCGGGCCTGGGTCAGCAGTTGCTGCTGCAGGCCCGCGTTCTCGGCCAGGCTCGCCTCCAGCTTGCGGTTGGACTCGCTCAGCTCAGCGAACGCCCGCACGTTGAGCCACCGGGACCAGGTGAAGGCCAGCGCGATGGCCACGTTGACGACGATGATGATCAGGTAGATCAGGATGCCGCCGGCGGTGTCCTTGTTGACGCCATAGGCCTGCGAGGTGGCCTGCAGCAGCCCTATCGCGGCCGAGCCGAGCAGCCGCCACGGCCAGACCAGGTACCTGATCACGAAGAAGTAGATCGTGAACGTGTAGATGCCGAAGATCGTATTGTCGAGGATCAGGAGCGCGCCGAGCACGATCAGCACGGTGATGAACACGGCCATGAGCCGGGGGCGGGACCGCCAGGCGGGATGCAGGGTGTACATCCACAGCATCCACGCCGCGGACAGTCCGCTCAGGACGAGCCCGGCCACCTCGGCCTTGTCGCTGGAGCCCGACCGGAACGACACGAGCAGCAGGACGCAGAAGACCAGCGAGCCGTAGGGCAGGACGTCCAGCACCGGGCGGTCGCGCAGCGACGGGTCCGCGTTGATGGGGGCCTGCGGCATGGGACTGGTCATCTGCGTCCTCCACATTGAAATTTACTCCCAGCGGAAGAATCTGGCTGCGGCCAATCCGAGCGCCGCCGCCCAGCCGGCCAGGGTGAGCAGTTGCAGCGCCGTGGGCCAGGAGCCCTGGGCCGCGGCGGTCAGGGCCGGCACCGCGGCTCCGAGCGGGGTGGCGTGGCTGATGTGCTGGAGGGCGGCGGGCATGTTGGGGATCGGTATCCACAACCCGGCGAAGAACATCATCGGGTAGAACAGCAGCGCGCCGATGCCCCGGGCGACCCGGCCGGTCGGGGCGATCGCGGCGACCAGCAGGCCGGCGGCGAGCAGCGCAGCGGCGGCCAGCAGCGCGGCCAGGACGAACGCGCCGGGCTGGCGCGGCAGCGGGACGGCGAACCCGGCTCTGGCCACGGCGAGGACGAGGACCACCATGCCCACCGCGACGGTGAGGTCGGCGACGAGCTGAGCGGCCAGGACCCGGGCCGGGCCGATCGGGGTGGTCTGCAGCCGGCGTAGCACGCCCTTTTCGCGGTAGTCGGCCAGCATCATCGGCATGTTGGTCAGCGCGAGCAGGGCCAGGCCCATCACGATCAGGATCGTCGTGTACACCTCGATGAAGCTCTCGCCGCCGTAGATCGCGCGCGGCTGGCGGAGCGAGTGGATGTTGCCCAGGATGATGAGCAGCACCAGCGGGATCGCGACGGGCAGGGTCATCCGGACCCGCTCGCGGCTGAGCAGCTTCAGCTCGGTCAGGCTGAGCTTGAGCAGGGCCGAGCTCCGGGCCGTTTGCGGTTGCGGTTGCGTTTGCGGCACGGTTTGCGCGATGACAGACATGGCTTAGTCCTCCCTGCCTTTCGATCCGGTGAGGGCGAGGAACGCGTCCTCGAGGTTGGCCTGGTCCACGCGAAGCTGCCGGGCCACGATCTGGTTACGGGCCAGCACGGAGGTGACCGCGTTGAGCGCGTTACTGTTGCCCGTGACCACCACGACATCGCCCCTGTAGATGACGTCGGTGACATCGGGCAGGCTCTCCAGCAGGTTCTGCGGGAGCGGCACGGACGGGCGGAACTGGATACGCTGCTCGGTCTCGACCCCGTCGGCCAGGTTGGCCGGGGTGTCGATGGCCACGACGCGGCCCGAGTCGATGAGGGCCACGCGATCGCAGAGGCGTTCGGCCTCCTCCATGAAGTGGGTGACCAGGACGATCGTGACCCCCCGGTCGCGCACGCCCTCGATCAGCTCCCAGGTCTCGTGCCGGGCCGCCGGGTCCAGGCCGGTGGTCAGCTCGTCGAGGATCGCGACCTGCGGGGTGCCGACCAGCGCCAGCGCGATCGACAGCCGCTGCTTCTGGCCGCCGGAGAGCTTGCCGAAACGGGTTTTGGTCTTGCGGGTCAGGCCGAGCAGGTCGACCAGCGCCCGCCAGTCGGCCGGGTGCCGGTAAAACGAGCTGTAGAGGTCGAGCGCCTCGTCGACCCGCAGGTTGGCGGGCAGCTGGCTGTCCTGGAGCTGGATGCCGAGGCGTTGGGTCACCTCGGCCCGGTCGCGCCCGGGATCCAGGCCGAGGACGCTGACCGTGCCCCGGTCCGGGTTTCTCAGTCCCTCGATGCATTCCACCGTGGTGGTCTTGCCCGCGCCGTTGGGGCCGAGGATCCCGAAGACTTCGCCCTCGTCCACGGCGAACGAGATATCGTCCACCGCCACGGTCTCCCCGTAGCGCTTGTGCAGCTGCCGCACCTCTATCACTGGTGACATGGCGTGCCTCCCTGTTCCGCGTTATAGGTCCAGGGTGGCGGTGCGGGGCCGTTACGCGCATCGCCCGTGCGGGCGGGCCGGAGGCTGAATCAGCAGGCCGGCCCTCCGGATGACCGGATCAACCGATCGGCTGAGCGTGCTCTTTCATGATCATGGGTCAAAGTGGGCCGCATCTGGCCAAAACGGCCCATGATCATGGGATAGGCCGCGCGGTCAGGCGGACGTGATGACCAGGGTGGTGCGGCCGATCCTGATCTTGTCGCCCTTCTTCAGCCGCTGGGCCTTGAACATGCGCAGCCCGTTGAGGAAGGTGCCGTTCGTCGAGTTGAGATCCTCGATCCACCAGATGCCGTGCGCGAACTGGAAGCGGGCGTGGTGGTTGGAGGCATGATCGTCGCTGACGACCAGGTTGCCCTGACGGCCCGCGGTGAAGTCGGTGCTGAACACGTGGGTCTGCTTGCCGGCCTGGATGACCAGCGACGGGGTAGGGCCGCCCTCGGTCAAGGTGGCATCGCCGGGGTGGCTGACCGCGGACACCGCGGCTCGCCAGCCATCCTGCTCGGCGTCGGTGATCTCGTCCCACGGCGGGACATGCGCCTTCTGGGCCCTGCGGTAGGCGTCATAGGCGGTTCGGGCCAGGACTTCGTTATCGATTCTTGCCACCCCATCGATCATGCCAGAGGCGCTTAGCGCCGGCTGCTCATCGGGGCCGGACCCGGTTTGTGCGGGGCCGGCGGTCCGGACAACGCCACCACGATGATGAAGGTGACCAGCATTATGACCAGGAACCCGCCGTTGTAGCTGAGGAACGTGGCGGCCAGCGCGGGCGGCAGGATGATCGCGCAGGCGACCACGGCCGCGACCTTCTTCGTCACCCGCCTGCGGGCCGGGGCCGGGATTGTGCTCCCCACGGGCCTTCCGGCCTCGGGCTTGCTGGCTTGAGGCTTTCCGGCTTGGGGTTTTGCGGCCAGGGGGTTCAGGGCGGCGAGCTGGCCGTAGGTGCGAGCCCGGAGCGCGTGGCCGGTCCATGCGGCGAGTTCATCTTTGGTCAGCACGCCCTGGACGAACGCGGTCTTGAGGGCGTCGACCACCCGCTCGCGGTCGGCGTCGGAGGCCAGGAAGCGGTCGGGGGTACCCGCCCTCGACGGGTCCCACGGGCCTGATACCACTATGCCTCCCACGGTGCACCGTCAGGATAACCCCGCTTCGTCCCGCGGTCACCGCCCGATTCGGTCAGCCCGGCGGCCAGGTCTTGGCGGTGAGCGGGTCATCGTCGCTGACTCGCGAGTACCTGGCCGACCGGATCGGCTTCTGCCGTCCGATCTCGGCGAGGATGGGGGTGATGATGGCCTCATAGGCCATCGGGCTGTACTTGTGGTGGATGGCGCGCAGCACGCCCTTGCCGCTGGCCTCGCCGATCAGGTCGTCCAGCAGCCGGTAATCGACGCTCTCGCCGAGCGCGAACTGGTCGTAGGCGGACCGCGCGAGCGCGGCCACCGCGGGGTGATCCGCCGATTCGGTCAGCACTATGAGCGTGGCGTCCTTGATGTCCACGCCCGGGAGTCTACGCCCGGGTATGGTTCCCGGCGGACGCGGCTCGCGTGATCGTTCGTCGAAACCTCGTTCTAGTAGATATTCCGGAGCGGGCAATTTGTCCGTTTCGCACTTTTTGTCGGCATATTGCGGGGACAGGCAATCGAGTCGGTGACTCACCGTACATCCTCTTGGGGGTCCAGGAACGAGGCGAGGGCGGCCTCCATCGTGGACAGGCTGGCGGCGCTCAGTTTGGTGCTGATGTAGGCCTGGGTGGCGAGGAAGAACTTCAGGCTGGCCGCGCAGACGTTGCCTTCGGCCGACGCGAGCGTGCAGGCCACCAGCTGGCCGTTCGCGGCGTTCTGGCTCACTTGGGCGGTGTACAGCGCCACGGTGGGGTCGGTGCCGCCCGAGCCATGAAGGTTGGGGTCCTTGACCCCGGCCGGAACCAGGACGGCGGCCGCGTACAGGCTGGCGGTGCCGGTCGGGATCTGCCGGATCACGTCGGCCGACGGGTGACCGCAGAAGGTCTGGCCCTGGCGGAAAGCCTTATCCGCGGCGTACACGGCGGGAATGTACGGGCAGGCCAGGTCGGTGCTCGGTCCGACCCCGCCGGCCCGGATCACCATCGTGACGCCTGCCGAACGGTCCGCGACCGAGGTCACCACCATGCTCTCGCCGCCGTCAGCGCTGGCGAACGCGGCCTGGCAGGTGGCCGAGGCCGGGCCCAGCAGGTAGGAGAGCGAGCCCGGCACGAACACGGTCCCGAAGACCTGCGCGCCCGCGGGCAGCGCCGGGACGTTCGTGGTGGCCGGTGCCGCCTGCGGCGAGTACGGCGTGCCGGCGTAATCGAGGGCCGGGACGGGGCACGGGGCGACGTGAGCCGCGACCGGGGCCGAGGTATTGGCGGCGGTGGACGGGGGCAGGCTGCTGGCCGAACTGGCCGTGGCGGGAGTCGCGGCGGCGCCAGGCTGCGTGCTGGAGGATGAGGGAGCCGCCGTGCGTGACGCGCAGCCGGCGATGAGGACGGCGGCCAGCAACGAGGCGATTGCGAACGGCGGCGCCCTTCCCACTCTGGCATTATCACGCGAGCCGGGCGCGCTGGCGACCGCTAGCCTGTGGCGGTGAGGATCGAGCCGCTGCCCGAGCCCCTTTATGACGCTGCGATCAGGCTGTGGCATGACAGTGGGCTGACCCGGCCGTGGAACGATCCCGAAGCCGACCTGCGGCGGGCGGCTTCGGGCCCCGCGTCCGCGGTGCTCGCCGCCGTCGGGGACGACGGCAGCCTGCTGGCGACCGCCATGGTCGGGCACGACGGGCACCGAGGCTGGGTCTACTACCTGGCCGTCGACGCCGCGGCCCGGGACCGCGGGCTCGGGCGGCGGATGATGGAAGCCTGCGAGGCCTGGGTGCAGGCACGGGAGATCCCGAAGATCCAGCTCATGGTCCGCGCGGCGAACCAGGCCGTGGTGGGCTTCTACGAGCACCTGGGCTACGTCGACGCCGACGTCGTGGTACTCGGGCGGCGGCTTGACCGGTGACCGGACCCGCACAGAGGCCCTTTCCCGGTCCGGGAAAGGGCCTCTGGCTTCAGGTGGTTACCGCTGGGCGGCCTGCTTGATGAGATCGGCGCAGGTGGCGGGCTGGGAGACGTAGACCGAGTGGCTGGCATCGATCTCGGTGACGGTGGCGCCGGCCCGGTCGGCCATGGTGCGCTGGGCGGCCGGGGGGATCATCTTGTCCTCGGTGGTGACCAGGTACCAGGCCGGCTTGGTCCGCCAGGCCGGGTCGGTGACCTGGCCGGCCGGGGCGTCGAGACCCCAGGGGACCTGGGAGTCGGCCATGAACGCGGCCAGATCGGCGGGCAGGTCGGCGGCGAAGGAAGCGTGGAACTTGTCCCGGTCCAGGAACAAGAACCCGTCCTGCGGCGGCAGGATGGGCGGCAGCGGCCCGTCGGCGGGGAACCCGCCGATCAGCGTGTTGACCGACTCGTCCCTGTCCGGCGCGAACGCGCACAGGTAGACCAGGGCCGCCACGTTCGGGTGGGTACCGGCCTCGCTGATCACCGCGCCGCCGTAGGAGTGCCCGACCAGCACGACCGGACCGTCTTGCGCGTCGAGGATCAGCCGGGTGGCGGCGGCGTCGCCGGGCAGCGACAAGGTGGGGTTCTGCACCACCGTGACGTGGTAGCCGTCGGCGGTGAGCAGGTCGTACAGGGGCCGCCAGCCGGACCCGTCCACGAACCCGCCGTGGACCAGGACGACGTTCACCGCTGCTGAGCTTGCGTTCATGTGATGCTGTTTCCTTCCGGTGTGGTTCTGACTGCCCGGCGCCAGTAGGGCCGCTCCGGGCACCCCTCAAGGGAACCTTTCGGACCGGGGGGAAAACAGTTGTCATATGACGACACTTCACGGTGGCCGCGAGCTTGGAAAACCGGGAAAGGTCTGGGGTTGTCGCCGGTCGTCTGGCTGATCCCGGCCGGAGGGCTGGTGCTGTGGGTCTTCGTATGCTGGGAGAACCGCCGTGTGGCGCGGGCCAGCGGATCGGACCCGCGGACGTGGCCTTCCGCGGTCATCCGGGACAGGTGGTCACCGTGAACCCCGCCGCCGGTCTTCCTGGTTACTAGCGTCGGGCGGATGGAGGCTCTCAGCTCGCGGGGTTATGTGCTAGTCCGGCGAGAAAGGTGAGCAGATGGGGCCATAGCAGTGCGCGTGCCTGCTGGTCGGTTGCGTAGTCAGGATCCGCGACGGGGGACGCGGGCTCGTAGGGGACGAGTGTCCCGACCGGGTGTCCGGCGCCGGGGTAGGCGTACAGCACGTGTGCCCAGCGATCGTGGTGGGCGTCGAGCAGGCTGAGTATGGCTCGGGCGTATGGGCATGAGGTCCATGTCTGGTCTGCCTCGCCGCAGTCTAGGAATACCGGGCCTTGTATCCGCTGGTCCGGGATGACTGCGGCCGGGTTGTCAGCGGGGCTGGGGTTGTCGAATTCGCTGGTATAGGGAAGCGCGTGGCCGTGCAGGGTCCAGGCCGGGCCGGTGCAGCCAGGGTAGGAGCAGATGGCGACGTTGCTGGGTACTGAGGCGATGACGGCATGCACCAGGGTGGGGTAGTAGACGCCGAGCAGTTGCGCGGCCTCGCTGCCGCGGGAGACGCCGAGCACGGCGATGCGCCCCGGGTCGACGCCTGGCTGGCGTGCCAGCCATCGCAGCGCCCCGGCGAAGTATTCGAGCGGGATTCTGGACAGCGTCCGCGGCAGGCCGGGCTCGGCGAAGTAAGCCACGCCCAGGGCTGGATAGCCGTTGCTGGCCAGCAGTGCCGGGAGCAGCACGCCAGGTAGCCCGCCTTCTGACCCGCCGAGGACCAGCACGGCCGGGCGGCGGGCGGCGGTATTAGCCGGGTGCCAGAACTCGCCGACGAACCCGTCAGCTGGCAGCGATTCCATCGTCTCGGCGATCGCACCGGCCGAGAACTTGCGCTGGAAGCTGGCCGACGCGACCTGCGTGCCGTGCGCGCTCACCGCCAGCGTGAACGCGAGTGGCGTATCGCCCCAGAAGTAGGCGCCCGCCGGGTCTGGCTTCAGCGCATGCATGGACCAGATCAAGCCCATGCCGGAAATGCCGCGGTAGCTACCCGAGATTGCCGTCGCCGTGCTCAGGTCGACGTCGCCGCCCGGGTCCGCCCGGTAGGCGGCCGATGCCTGCCACGGCACGCCGTCTGCGTCGGTCGAGCGGAGTTGGACGTTCACCAGCTCGCCAGGACTCAGCCCAGTGATCCCTATCTGCACGGCCTGGTCAGCGAGTGAGGAGCCCGGCCGCACGGCAACGCTGTCTGTGCGCTCAGGCTGCGACGCCGAGCTTGTGCAGCCCGACAGCAGCCCGCCGAACACCAGGGCGGTGACCATACACCCTGTCATGGTGAGCCGCGAAGCACGCAACACTTTGCCAGCTCCTCGCTCCGGGCAATTTTGCGGCACAGCGCTATCCGCCCTCTGCCCTGAGAACCGAGCATTATCCGACGTTGCCCTGAGATCCGAGCGTTATCCGACGTTGCCCTGAGATTAGTAGGCGGCGCCGAGATCTGCGATGCCCGAGCGCGGCGGCGGCGCCGATCGCACAGCGACGGGCTGCAAAGAGCGGCTGACCGCCAGCGAGCTGGACAATGACGGCGGTGCGAGCGGCCAGGAGGACGCATCCGGTCTGCGCGAGCGGGTCCTGCCGATCTGGCGAGTCCCCCGGCCGCGCCGCAGGCGCCGCTTTGACTTACTGATAAGGGGAATTCGGCAATCAAGGATCAAGCGGCTACGTCGCCGGCGCGCGTGCCTGCGCATTGCGTCCACCTTTGCGGCGAACGCGGCCGGCTCGATGATTGGCGTTCCGCGCCACGGCGACATTGATAGCAGGTCGGTGTCGCTAGAGACGATGAGCAGCGCCCCGACCTCGGCGGCCAGGTCGAGGATCAGGTTGTCCTGGTGGTCGGAGCAGTCATGAACCGTCCGGGGCACGTCAGCCACGATTCCCCGCCGCTGTGCTCGGCGGCCATCCGTACGGCGTGCATGTAGGCATCGATCTGAGGCTGGGCCCGTTTGAACAGCTGGGCGAGGATCCTGTCGATGTTGGTGATGATGCGCGGGGACAACCAGAGCGCGAACTCGGCGGCGTCAACGATTACGCCCAGGCAGTCAGCCGAAGCGTTGCCGGTTGCGCTTCATCTGCAATTTATCGCAGACGCCAGGCGCTGCATCTCGATGGGAGTCCGCCGCCTGCGTCGCGAACGACGTCTGCGGGATACACCTCACCCCATCCGCCGCGGCGGCCCTGGGAGGCCTCATGCACACTTCCGCGCACACGGCACACGCAGAAGGCCCCTTCCAGGTTCGGAAGAGGCCTCTGACCTGCCAATCTAGTAGCGGGGGCGGGATTTGAACCCGCGACCTCTGGGTTATGAGCCATACGACGGACGTCTCTGGCGTCTCAAGGAATCTCTGGCGGGTGTGGTGACCTCAGCGGACGGGACAAGATCACATCGCGGTCCGTCGGTTCCGTCTCCCCCGTTCCACCCGGTTTCGCCGCGTCCGGTTTACAAATCGGTTTACACGTGCCCTGGCAGCAGTGTCGGCAACAGCCGCATCGCCGGGCGGGTCTTGACTTTGAGTTTCAAAGTAGAGTAGCTTTGAAATACAAAGTTTGAGTCTGGCTCCAAGCCACCTGGAGGCCGACGTGCTAGAGGACCAGGACATGAGCGCGCAAGAAGCGGCAGCCGTCGTACAGGATGCCCGGGTGCGCGCTCGCAGGGAGCTGGTGATCAGCGCGCCTCTGGTGTACACGGCGTGGGGCCTGGTCTGGCTCCTGGGCTACGGAGCGATGTGGCTGTCGGTACGCGGGCAGCACCCCTACAGTGGGCCCTCGGGTGTCTCGGTCGCGGTGGTGTTCGTGCTGGCCGGTTTCGCGGTCGCCGCCGTCGTGGTCATCGTCAGCAGGGCGGCTGCGGGCATCGACGGCCAGTCGGTGCGATACCGCAACATCATCCTGCGGACATATGCGACCGGATACCTGATCCTGCTCTGCGCGCAGATTGCGATCAAAAGCTCCGTCAGCACGCGGACGTACGCGTTCGTGGCCTTCGCGGCTCCCCTGCTGCTGGGCGGGCTGACTTACATCCTTGCCTCCGCCCTGGGCCGGAACCGGACGGCGTTCGTCCTCGGAGCCTGGCTCGTGATCGCCAGCGCCAGCTGCGCATGGCAGGCACCCGCGGCCATCCTGGCGACCTGCGCGCTGGCCGGCGGCGGGGCGTGCCTGCTCGCGGCGGTCATCGAGACCAGGCTCCACGCCCATGACCGCTGAGAACGGGCTTGACCCCGTCATCCATGGGGCCGTGCGGCTGCGTGTAATGGTGACACTGGCCACCTTGCGGGACGGCGACAACCTGTCGTTCACCAGATTGCAAGAACTGCTCGGGGTGACCCCCGGCAACCTCATCACCCACCTGCGCAAGCTCGAGGACGCGGGCTATGTGACGACGGTCAAGTCAGGCGGCGGCGTCAACGCCCGGACCTCGGTCAGCCTCAGCCAGCAGGGCCGCAAGGCCCTGGACACCTACACAGCGGTCCTACGGCAGTTGCTGGATTCGGCCAGCACCAACGGGACCCGCCCGCATTGACCGGGCACCCCACACCCATTCTGCCGGGTCGCTGCTCCTGCTCGTTTTGCTGGCCTGGCTGAGCATGGAGGCCGTCCAGTTTGCCCGGCAGTGGCAGTGGCGGGCAGGTGCCACCAAAATCGGCCGCCGCAGCTTCTGGCTCGGTTTCGGGGCCTGCCTGATCGTGACGAATCTCGCGCTGTATATCGGGCCTTCGTCATTCCCGGCCGCCGCGATCAGGCCAGGGGCGGTTGCCTTCGCGGTCGGCATGGTGATCATGGTTGCCGGGGTCGCGCTGCGCGGGTGGTCGTTTTACGCGCTGGGCCCGTATTTCACCGCCGTCATCAAGGTCAGCCCTGACCAGCCCGTGGTCATGAATGGTCCGTACCGCTTGCTGCGCCACCCCAGCTACGCCGGGGGACTGCTGGCCGAGGTCGGGATCGCAGTGACGGCTGCGAACTGGGTCAGCGTCACCGTGTTCGTCGTAGCGTGGGTGGCGATCATCGCATGGCGGATTCACATCGAGGAGACAGCCTTGCTGTCCGCGCTCGGAGAGAAGTACCGCTCTTACGCCTCGCACCACAAGCGCCTGATCCCGCTCGTCTGGTGACCTGGCGAACACGCTCGCTGAGCTGATCACTGGCGGCCCCTGGCCGCCAGTGGTGACGTTTACAAATCCGTTTACAACCACATGCAAGAGGCCCTGTCCTGGTTGGGATAGGGCCTCTGACCTGCATTTTCGTAGCGGGGGCGGGATTTGAACCCGCGACCTCTGGGTTATGAGCCCAGCGAGCTACCGAACTGCTCCACCCCGCGTCGCTGTGTCCTTAACTGTATGAACTCCCGGCGACCAAAGCAAATCAGGGGGAGCGCCGCCGCACGCGGTGCCGGTTGTGTCATGGGGGGCGGGCAGCGCGTACCCTTCCGGCATGACCGAGGTCGTGATCTACACCGACGGGGCGTGCAGCGGGAACCCGGGGCCGGGCGGCTGGGGCGCGGTGCTGCGGTGGAACGGCACGGAAAAGGAACTGCACGGCAGCGAACCGCAGACCACGAACAACCGGATGGAGCTGACGGCGGCCATCCAGGCGCTCGAGGCGCTGAACCGGCCGTCGCGGGTGAAGCTGCACACCGACAGCACCTACCTGCTGAACGGGATCACCAAGTGGGTCGCGGGCTGGCAGCGCAACGGGTGGCGGACCGCGGCCCGCAAGCCGGTCAAGAACGAGGACCTGTGGCGGCGGCTGGTCGCGGCCATGGACGGCCACGAGATCAGCTGGGTGTGGGTCAAGGGTCACGCGGGCGACGAGGATAACGAGCGGGCCGACGCGCTGGCCCGGCTGGGGATCGAGGAGGCGGCGGCGGTTCGCTAGCCGAGCGGGGGGAGGGTCGGCGTTGGCTCGCTGCCGGATCGGGACTCGTAGCACGGGGCGAAGAAGACCAGCAGGGCCAGGTCCTCGGTGACCTCGGTGAACCTGTGCCGCTCGCCGGCCGGGACGAACACCACGCTGCCCGGCCCGACGTCGGCGATGCCGGAGGTGGTGACCAGGGTGGCCCGGCCGGACTGGACCACGTAGATCTCGTCCTCGGTGTGCGGGCTCTGGTCGTCCGCGCCCCCGGCCGGGATCGAGTACGTGCCCACGGTCAGGTCGTCGTTGCTGAACTGCACGATCCAGTGGTTGGGCTCGGTGCCGTCGGACGGCGTGAAGATCCCGGCCTCCGCGATGACCTGCATGGCGATCTCCGTCAGCGGTGGATGACGTCGGTGTGGTGGCAGAAGTGCACCCGGTCCGGGTCCAGGGACTGGATCCGGCGCAGCGAGTCCCGCCAGGTCGGTACGTCGCTGGCCTGACCGGACGGGAGCCGGTCGCTGGCCGGATCAGCGTACACCCGCGGGGTGTAGGCCGCGTCGCCGATCAGCAGGTCAAAAGCCGCTCCCTCGCCGCGGACGACCACGCACTGGTGCCCGGCCGTGTGCCCGGGGGTGGCGATGACCTCCAGGCCGGGCAGCACCTCGGCGTCGCCGTCCAGCAACTCGAACCGCGCGTTCATGAAGCCGAGCCAGTCACACAGCTCCGGCGCCTGGCGCTGGGCCCGGCTCAGCTCGGCGCGCTGCACGTAGACCGGGGCGTGGCCGAAGACGGCGTTCTGGCCGCAGTGGTCGAAGTGCAGGTGGGTGTTGATCACCAGCCCGATGTCGGCCGGGCTCATGTCCAGCTCGGCCAGGGCTTCGGCCGCCGAGCGGTTGACCACGCGCCAGTCGTCCAGCCACTGCTGCGGGCCGCCGACGCCGGTGTCGACCAGCACCGCGCCGTCGCCGTGGGTGACCACGAACCCGTGCACCGGCCAGCGGCGGCCGTCGAGGCCCTGCAGGCTGGCCAGGTGCAGCCGCCGGATCTCCAGGCTCACCGGCGCGGCGCCGGGCGCTGGGTGAAGTCGTCCACGCCGCACTCGGCGCAGGTGCGCTCCCGCTCGCGGGCGAAGAGTCCGAACGGCACCTGACCATTGTGTCGCCCTGCGGGCTGTGTTGGTCAATGGGAGGGCGGGCTGCGCCGCACGACCAGCACCACGGCCCCCACGATGAGCGCCCCGCCGGCGAACATGGCCGGGGTCAGCCGCTCGTTCAGGATGAGCGTGCCGAGCAGGACCGCGATCACCGGGTTCACGTACGCGTAGGTGGCCACCGTGGCGGTGGGCAGGGCGCGGACCGCGATGCCGTAGGCGGAGAAGGCCACGATCGAGCCGACCACGATCAGGTAGCCGAGCGCCAGCCACGACCGCGCGGAGATGTCGGCCACGTGCACCGAGCCGAACTCCCCGGCCGCCGCGCTCAGGGCCAGCAGCGCCGCGCCGCCGCAGAGCAGTTCCATCCCGCTGGCCAGGGCCGGGCTGGACGGGATCGTGACCCGCCGGGCCATGATCGTGCCCAGGGCCCAGGTGAACGCGGCGACCAGGATGATGATCACGCCGGTCACGGAGACCCGGCCCGCGCCGCCGCCCAGGCCGGACAGCAGGCCGACGCCGACCAGGCCGAGGGCCAGCCCGGCCACCGGGGCCCGGCCGAGCCTCGCGTGGTTCAGCACCGCGTCGATGCCGAGCAGCCACAGCGGCACGGTGGCCACCAGCAGCGCGGCCAGCCCGGAGGGGATGGTCTTCTCACCGATGCCGACCGCGCCGTTGGCCACCAGCAGCAGCACGCCCACGGTCGCGCAGCCGAGCCACTCCTTCCGGCTCGGCCACCTCCGCGAGCCGGAGGGGCGCGGCGCCGACTGGACTGAGGAGCGACCAAGGAGCGACGAGGGAAGGAGGCGCCAGTGAAGAGGCATCGGGGAGGTGGGTGGGGCCCCGGAGGCGCGCGGAGAAAACAGAGCCGCCGGGAACATGATCACTCCGGCCACCAGGTTCCGGGCCGCGGCCATCAGCAGCGGCGGCATCGTCTCGACGCCGACCCGGATGGCCAGGTACGTGCTCCCCCACACGACCCACACGGTGAGCAGGCAGACCCAGGCGACGAGGCTGGCCCGCCGCGCCGGCGGGGTCCCTTCTTGATCAGGCCGAACGGCCGGGGGTGCGTCTGACTGGGTCACCTATTTAGCCTGCCAAACGAATACGGACCTGACGAGTGGCAGGATCGCCAACCTTCGGCGAGATCCTGCCACTCGTGGTCAGGCTTGGAGGGCGCGGAGGTAGGCGGTCCAGTAGGGCTCGGGGTCGACGGGGCGGACGCCGGCCCGCAGGCGGCGGGCGGTGGCCGGGTCGGCGAGCTCGGTCAGGGCGCGGGTCAGGTCGTCGACGTCACCGGGGGCGCAGGTCAGGCCGTCTACGCCGTCGCGGACCGCCTCGGCCAGGGCCCCGGCCGTGGTGGCGATGACCGGGACCCCGTAGGAGAAGGCGAGCAGGACGTTCTGCGAGGCGGTCGCCTCCCGGTAGGGCAGGACCAGCGCGTCCGCGGCGCCGAACAGGGCCGGGAGCTCGGCGGCCGGCAGGTAACCCTCGCGGAGCGTGACCCGGGTGCCCAGGCCGAGGGCGGTGATCAGCTGCTGCGTGGGCGCCGGGCCGCCGGCGAACTCGCCGGCCACGGTCAGCGTGACGTGATCCGGCGCCCGGGCCAGGGCCCGCAGGAGGATGTCCAGGCCCTTGCCGGGGCGGACCACGCCGAAGAACAGCAAGCGGGTCTTCGGATTGGCGGGAGCAAGATCCACGGCCCGTTCGGATGAATGAAAGGGGGCGGAGGGATGGCCGGGTGCGGCGGCCGGCAGGTGCGGCGGCATCCGGGCGATGACGATGGGGACGTCGGGGGCCAGTTCGCGGGCCTGTGCGGCCTGCGCGGCGGAGTGGACGATCACCGTGTCCACCCGGGAGAGCAGGGCGCGGGTCAGCGCCGCGTCGGGGGGCAGGGCGCGGTGGCAGATCAGCACGGTGCGCGGGCGCTGCGGGCCCAGGGCCAGGCTGGCCAGGACCGACAGGTAGGACGGGACCTGGGCCGGGGTCAGCAGGGCGAAGACGACCAGGTCGGCGGAGCGGAGCCGGCGTCCGGCGGCGACCCAGCCGTCCGGGCGGTACCAGGCCAGCCGGCGGTAGGTGCGCGGGTAGGGGCGGCCTTCGGGGGCCCCGACGGTCTGCGCCCCGGGCGCCCGCCACGACTCGATGATGACGTTATGGCCCGCGGCGGTGAGCCGGTGGGCTAGTTCGGTGGTGTGCCGTGCGCCGCCGCCCTGGTACGGGTGGGCCGGCCCGATCAGCGCGATCCTCACGTCGGGTTGGACATCCACACCGCGTACTGGATGGGCCAGGTGCGGGTCGGCGGGGTGGTCAGGTCGCGGGCCTCCTGGGTGGTCTGCAGGTCGACGACCTGGCGCGGCCCGCCGCCGTAGGGGGTGAGCTCGGCGCCGTCCCGGGCCAGCAGGACCGGGCGCCGGCCGGCGTGCTGGATGCCGGTGATCGCGGTGCGGACCGTGGCCGCGGTGGGATCGCCGATGATCGCGGTCGGGGTGTCGCACAGGCCGCGGGACACCGGGGCGAACTGGGCCGCGGTCAGCGGGTCGACGATGACCACCGAGGCGTCCGGGCCGATCGCCGTGCACAGCCGGCTCACCGCGGTCAGCTCGCCCGCGCCGATCCGCTGGAAGGCCAGGCCGCGGGCGGTGAAGTGGCGGCCGGGGCCGGAGGTGTAGCCGAGGTCCAGGTTGGTCAGGGCGGCCGGGATGAGCAGCGAGACCGCGCAGCAGGAGGCGACCACGCCCGAGGTGGTCCGGGCCTGGCCCATCTGGCCGGCCAGCTCGCTGAGCCAGGCCGAGGCCCAGGCCGCCCCGAGGATCAGCCCCGGCAGCACGAACGGGACGAGACGGCTGCTGGCCCAGGGTTGTTCGGGGATGATGGCGGGGCGCCACAGCACGGTGGCGATGACCCACAAACCGACCAGCAACGGCAGCGCCCAGGTGGTGGCCTCCGCGGTCTGCGAGGCGTCGTCGGTCCGGTTGAACAGGGCGTGGACGGAGTTCCCGGCCCGGGCGGCCAGGCCGAAGGCCCCGAGCAGGACGGCGGGCAGGCCGATGTACCAGATGACCCAGTACAGGCTGTTCTGGTCGTACTGGCCAGCGGCGTGCGGCAGGAGCGGGCGCAAGGCCAGGACGGCGAAGCCCGCGACGGTGACCACGGCGGCGGCCAGCGGCAGCCAGCGGGTGAGGTGCTGGAGGGGGCGCAGCCGGGCTCGTACGGCGCGGCTGCGGGCCGCGGCGTAGCCGGCCACGGTCGCGACCACGACCGCCGCGGCGATCAGGGCCAGCGGGCGCAGCGACGAGCCCTCCTGGTCCAGGTAGGCGCGGGACAGTAGGTAGCCGCCGCCCAGGCCGTAGCCGAGGCCCGCGACCAGCCCGAGGCCGAACGGGACCCCCTGGCGGCGGCGGGCGGCGAGCAGCAGGCCGAGGAGCGGGATGGCGGGCAGGATGTCGCTCAGCCCGTCGATGCGGACCAGGACCACCAGGCCGAGGACCAGGCCGGCCAGGGCGGCCAGCACGCGGTCCTGGCCGGGCCCGTCTTCGTTCCGGTCCGGTTTGAGGATCAGGGCGTCGATGAGCAGGCACAGGCCGCCGAACAGCAGGACCTGGGTGAGCGGCTCGCTGAACGTGCCGCGGCTGGTGTACTGCTCGGGCAGGCTCAGGGCCAGGGCCGCGGCCGCGACGGGGGCCCACCGGGCGCCGACCAGCCGGCCGGCCAGGCCGCCGAACGACAGTACCGCGCAGGCGCCGATCAGCGGCGTGATGACCAGCGCGGCCGGGATGCCGCCCAGCCAGATCGCCGCGGCCAGGACCAGCGGCAGCCCGGCCATGAGCTGCGGGACCAGGCCGGAACCGGACGGGTAGTAGTTGAGGCTGGCGAACGACAGGCCCGGGTGCGGGCCGCCGAACGCCTCGGCCGAGTACGGGATGGGCAGCGAGCCGTGACGAGCGATCCAGTCGCCGACCTGCAGGTAGGTGGCCGGATCGCGGACGGCGATGAGCTGTTCGGTGCGTTCGGCGATCTGCCAGGCGGCGAAGCCCGCGGCGATCGCGGCCGTGGCCGCCACCGCCCACCACGGCACCGGTTTGCGCTGGCCGCGGAAGCCGGGCCAGCCCGTGGGGGGCTGGCGCAGCGCGACGTAGCACAGGCCCACGGCCAGCGGGGAGAACATGAACACCAGCGGCGGGGCCGCGAGCCGGCCCGCGAGCAGCAGCGGGAGGCCGGGCAGCAGCCACGCCGCGGCCAGCAGCGCGGGCACCGTGGTGATGGCGGCGAACAGCCCGGCGGCGACCCGGCCGGGCGGGCGGTCGGGCGGGATTTCGGGCTGGGCTTCCGGCTGGCTTTCGGGGTAGCTTTCGGGGTGGGCTTCCGGCTGGCTTTCGGACTGACTCTCCGGCTGGCTCTCCGGCTGGCTTTCCGGGGGCTGGGGTTCGCGGTCAGGCGGGACGGCGGTGCCGGGTCCGGGCGTCCGGATCGGCACCGTCTTGTCGTCGCTGTCGCCTCCGTGGTCGCTGCCGTCGAGGTCAAAAACCTCTGTGACCTCAAAGGAGGGCGGTTCAGGCCGCACGCACCTACTTTAAGCCACCGGGATGCACGTGCACGGGCTCGACGGATTTTCGTCCGGCCTGCGCGACCAGCAGCCACAGCGCCAGCGCGGCCGGGTAGATGAAGTAGCCGAACCGGGTCGACGGCGCGAGCACGAACATGGCCGACAGCGCGATGACCAGCCGCCAGGTGGCGGCGGGCACGTCCCGGGGCGGACGGATGAACAACGAGGCGCCGACGGCCACCACGGAGGCGATGAGCAGGATGACCACGATCGTGTGGCCGACCTTTCCGGTCTGGGCCAGCGCGTGGCCGAGCAGCGGGCTGGCCGCCTGGGACTTGACGCTGGCCAGGCCGAGCGGGAACAAGATCGTGTTCTTGACCAGCGCCGAGAAGCGCAGGATCGCGAACGGGCCCACGATGACCGCCACCACGGCCAGCGCCCAGGCCGTGAACCGCCAGGCCTCTCGCTTACCGTCACGCACGTAGAGCAGGGCGAAGGCCACGGCCAGCGCGGGCCAGGCGGTCGCCTTCATCGACGAGGCGACGCCGAGGGCCAGCCCGGCCGGGACCGCGTTGGATCGCATCGGCCGCCACAGCAAGGCGAAGCCGAGGCACAGGAACGCGACCATGGGCACGTCGGTGCCGCCCACGCACAGCTCGAACGCGATGATCGGCGAGACGGTGAGCAGCAGGGCCCAGCGCACGCAGTCCCGGGCCCCGGCGATCCGCAGCGCGAAGGCGAACACGACGATGAACACGACCCCGAACCACACCCGGGGATCGGTCAGCACGCTATGGCCGAACACCGCCTGCGGCACGCCGAACACGGCCATCAGCGGCAGGTAGGGGTTGTACAGGTTGGGGTCGGTGGTGGCGGCCAGGACTCTGGCGCTCTTGTACGGAGTGCCGTGCCTGATCAGCGTGCTGGCCGAGTTCGCCACCACGCCGACCTCGGGCTCGCCGTGGCCGGTCCACACCATCCACAGCAGCGGGACCAGGATGGCCCCGCCGACCAGGATGGCCAGCGCGACGTCCGTGCCGGTCGTGGCGCGGGACCGCCAGGCCATGACCGCGAGCGCGGCCAGGGCGTAGGCGATGGCGGCCGACGTGCCCCACAGCCGGTGCAGCGGATCCCCGCTGAACAGGGCGACCCCGCCGCCGAACAGGGCGCAGCCGACCAGTCCGGCCGCGAGCCAGATCCGGGGCATCGTGACAACCGATTGCCACCCGGCAAGCGTGCTGGCCGCCTCGTCGCCCCCGGCCCCCGTCGTTGGCGCGAGTTCGCGGGTACCGCGACTCCACACTCGATATATCTTACTCGCTGCCTGCGGCGACCGGCTTGGATGTTCGGCCGGCGGCCGCGGCATTCGAGGAGCTGATCCCGCTGGCCCGGCACGCGGCGCCGGCCGAGGTGGCCCGGGCCATGCTGTTCCTGGCCAGCGACGAGAGCTCGTTCGTCACCGGCACCACGCTGGCCGTGGACGGCGGGATGTCGATCTGAGCGGGTTAGTTCTGGGTGGCGGGCTCGAGCCAGGCGCCGAGGAAGTCCCAGGCGGCCAGCAACCAGAGCCAGGCGGCCAGCACGGCGAAGGCGAACGGCACGAAGCCGAGCACGGCGGCGAACCCGGCCAGCAGCATCCGCCCGTCCCAGCCCAGGCCGTACTTGTCGGCCGGTATCGGCCGGCCGACCCGGGCCCGGTAGGCGAGGTCGGCGTGGCGGGTTATGACGGCGGCGAGCAGCGCGAAGATGACCGGCAGCCAGACGTGACGGGCGAACCCGAGGCCGGCCAGGAACACGCCCTCGCCGGTCAGCAGCAGCGACGGCACCAGCCAGTCCGGCCGGCCGTCGTGCGGGTGGCGCGCGCCCAGCGCGGCCAGCAGCATGGCGAGCACCGGCCCGAAGACCAGCAGGCCGGGCAGGTTGGCCACGCCGAGCACGGCCAGGTCGCAGGTGACCAGCAGGCCCACCAGCAGCGGCGGCAGCGGCGGCAGCTGGCCCCGGACCACGCCGCCGATCCGGTGCGCGATCGGGCCGTCGCCGCGGTAGGCGGGCAGCACGCCACGGGCACGGGCCAGCAACCCGGCGCCCGACAGCTTGGCCGCCCCGGACAGCTGGCTGGCCAGCACGTAGCCCGCCGCCACCGCGCCCCAGGCCAGCAGGACCACGAAGGTCAGGCGCGGGCCGAAGAAGACCACGGTGACCGCGATGACCACGATCCGCTCGCCCGCCGGCAGGCTGACGACCTGGCCGAGCAGGCGCCGGGCCGGGCGGGGGAAGATCTTCCCGGCGGCGCGGGCCACGGCCTCGTAGCACTCCTCGGCCAGCCGCCGCGCACCGAGCAGCAGCATCGCGGCCACGGCCAGCCGCCAGATCCCGACCGTCCCGCCGCCACCCCAGGTGGCGACCATCGTGTTCTGCAGCGAGCCGCCGAACATCCCGTCCAGGCCGGTGGTCTGGTTGCTGTTCGGGGCGGCCAGGCCGGAGCTGACGGCCAGCGCGGCGTAGATCGCGAACTCGGTGAGCATCCCGGCGGCCCCGCCGAACCAGCCGACGGCCGGGCCGATCGGGTCGGTGACGGCCAGCTGGGCGGCCGCCCGGCTGGCGGTGAACGAGACGAGCAGGATCACGATGGCCAGGACCTCGGCCCGGGTGGCGGGCTCGGAGAACCACACCGCGGCGAGGAGCCCGAGGCCGAGCGAGATGCCGTACAGCGCGGCCGGGGCGAGCTGGCGCCCGGCCGCCCAGCGGGCTACGTCCCGCGCGACCGGTTCACCGGCCAGCCGGGCGACCGCGCCGTCGCCGTCGGCCCCGGCATCGAGGAACCGGACCGTGACCGCGCGCTGGCGCAGCTCGCCGACCAGCGCGCTGAGCTCGGCCGGAGCGACGCGGCGCCGGGCCAGGGCTTCGGCGGCCGCCGCGAGTGCGCGCAGGTCAGGGGGGTCCACCACCAGCGCGCCGCCGGGAGTCCGTGTCTCGGTAAAGGCCGCGGTGCCGCCCGCGGCGAGCAGCCGGGCCAGGACCTCCTCGGGAACCGAGTCGTCCCCGACGCAGATGAGGACGCGTTCTCCCGCGGCCCGCGCGGCCGAGGCGACGGTCAGCAGGCCGGGCCCGGCCCGTTCGGCCGCGTCGACCCGGCGCACGCCCAGGGCGGCCAGCTGGCCGCGCAGCTGCTCGCTCAGCTGGCGCTCGCCCAGCGGGCCGGCGTCCGGCTGGGCCGCCAGCACCAGGGCCACGGTCATGCGGGTCTCCACGCCCTACTAGTTGAGCTCAGCCTTACTCAAGGTAGCCGGCGGTTCGCCCACCGCCCCGGAGGAACACGCCCACGCTGTTCAGCGCCTTACCCGGCCCGGCCGGCGCGGAAACGACTCTCGCCGGGTGATCGGTTAGAGTCCGGCTCATGCGGATGGTGGCGGTGGTGCTGGGCGGCGGCACCGGTCAGCGGATGGGCGCGGGACTGCCCAAGCAGCTGCTGCGGCTGGGCGGGCGGACGCTGGTCGAGCACTGCGTGGCCGCGTTCGAGCAGGCCCCGGGGGTCGACGAGATCCTGGTCGTGATGGCCAGGGACTACGTCGAACGGGTCCGGGCCATGCTGGCCGGTTTCGGGAAGGTCAGCGGGGTGATCGCGGGCGGCGCGGTGACCCGGGCGGACTCGACCCGGGTGGCGCTGGCCGCTATCGCCGGATCGGGTGCCGACCCGGACGACTGCGGGGTGCTGCTGCACGACGCGGCGCGGCCGCTGGTGGATCAGCGGATCATCGCGGACTGCGTGGCGGCGCTGGAGGTCCACCAGGCGGCGGGCGTGGCCGTGCCGGCTTCGGAGACCATGGTGATCACGGATAACGGGGTGATGCACTCCATGCCGCGGCGGGAGACGCTGTGGCGGTGCCAGACCCCGCAGTGCTTCCGGCTCCCGGTGATCGTGCGGGCGCACGAACTAGCCGCAGCCGACCCCGGGTTCGCCCCCACCGATGACTGCGGCGTGGTCCTGCGCTACCTGCCGGACGTAGCCGTGCACATCGTCCCGGGCAGCGAGCGCAACCTCAAGATCACCTACCCCCAGGACCTGGCCGTGGCCGAGGCGCTCCTCGCGGAGGGCGCGTCTGCCAGTCAATGAATGTGACAACCTAACGGATAGATCCGGTACGTTGCCACAACCATGGGTTGGGGCGGGTGCGCGGGCGTGACGGGAGAGGCTGGCGGGG
>Ga0335073_10003722_pt1 | contig 21325 bp, 25 predicted proteins | sample Lox_Sample_22_FD_207093 | JGI IMG/M metagenome (GOLD analysis project Ga0335073, IMG submission 207093) | Soil microbial communities from Loxahatchee National Wildlife Refuge, Florida, United States - Lox_Sample_2.2 | ecosystem: Environmental > Terrestrial > Soil > Wetlands | place: USA...
AGCGCCGTCCCGGAAAACCCGCGCGAGGAACGCCGCCAGTTCCTCGGCGCGGCGCAGACGGCCCTGCGAGTGGGGCACGGTCTCGCGGCGGAGTTTCGATTGTGGGCCGCGTCGGGTCCGGCCGGGGCGATCGGTTGCGTGCCGAAGAACGCCGTCGCACGCAGGTGGTTCACTCGGGCCCTCGTGCCTGCCTACGATCGGGGTCAATGGAGTTCGACCCCGTCCCCGATAGACTGCCCTCCGGGAACCGCACGCCTCTACGGCTCCCGGCTTCGGGGGTGGCCCTTTCCCCTTCGGATGGACGACGACGCGGTCCCGGCGTTCGACTCCGTCACCCTCGCCCTCTTCGCCAGCGACCCCGGGACGCGGCTCGACTGGGTGTTCCGACCGGTCCGGTTGCATCGACCCCTCATCCCTCGTGACGACTCTGCTATAGAGTCACCTCCACGGTCGAGCGAGAACCGAACGCTCCGCACGGCCGTGAGCGGAGTACCGTTCCGCCCGGCCACCCCGGGAGACCCCTGCTTCTGGTCCTCGGAACTCATGCTGCGATCGTCCGGGTCGACCGAGCGCCTATCCGCGGTGGCTCGGACGCTCGAATCCGCCCTCCGTTCGGACAGCGGGAACGGGGTCCGATTCCGCCGGAGGGGCTGGTCGCGAGCCCTCGACCCCCCGTTCCTCGTCAGTGATCGGGAGCTCGCGCTGATCCTGCCGCGCGGTTCCGGCCTTCGGTGGGGCAACGTGCCAGGCTCCGAAGCGCTCGGTGGGCCCTTCTCTGTGGTCGGGCGGACGGAGTCGGGCGAGGTGGTCCGGATCCCCGTGGACCCGCGGCAGGGTCGGCACCTCGCGGTACTCGGCGAGACCGGCATGGGCAAGAGTTCGCTCCTCGTGGCCATGGGCCGGCAAGCGGCGGCCTTCTCGGGCGTGATCCTCCTCGACCCGCTCGGGGACACGGCGGAATCATTCGGCCGTCTCCTGGGACCGGGGCTGCGGGGACGGATGACATTCGCATCTCCTCTCTCGTCGACCGGTATCAACGCGCTCGGAGGAATCGGGCCGAGCCTCGCCGATCCGGCGGCGCGGGAGCGGCGGTTGAACGACCTGGTCCACGCCCTGCGTCGCGTTCGTTCCGGCCGGTACGCCGATGCCTCGTACTGGGGACCTCGGCTGGAGGAAATGCTGCAGCGCGCCCTCTCGGTCGCCGCCGCCCTCCCCGACGGCACCCTCGAGGATGCGCATCTCCTGCTCGCGTCCGGGGGTCGTGGGTTCCGCCAGCTGCCTCCGGACGCGACCGAGGCGGCCAACGGTCTGGCCGAGCGGATCCGGGCCCGGCCGGAGGACGCCGAGGGGGCTCGGAGATTACTCTACGAAGTCGTCCGCAGCCCGACGCTCGTTCGAGCCCTCTGCCGCCGCACCCACGAGGCTCGGCTTCCCGAGCTCCTGGCTCGCGGCCGAATCCTGCTGCTGTCGGGCGAGGCCGCGAAAGTAGGAGAATCGAATGCCCGATTCTTTCTCTCCGTCTATCTGGCCCTTCTCTGGTCGACACTGCTGGCGCACGACTCGGGTTCGAAGTTTTTCGTGCTCCTCGATGAGGCGCAATGGTTCGCCCACGAGAGCCTGGCCGAGATGCTGCGACTGGGGCGACGCCGGAACGTGCACGTGCTCCTCGCCACGCAGTCGATCGCGTCGTTGCCGGAGGCCGTTCAGGAGGCGGTGTGGACCAACGTCGCCGATTTCGTCGCGTTTCGCGGGTCGCCCGCCGAAGCTCGGGAATTCGTGCGACTGGTCCGCGCCATCGAGCCGGACTCCATCCTCGGCCTCCCGCGCGGCCACGCGGCCGCGCTACTCGGGAAAGGGGAGCGCCTCCACTGGATCCGAACGGTCCGTCCCCCCGCTCGCGCTCCGTCGGGAAGCCCCGGGGAGTCAGCAGGGGACGCAGCGGTCGTCCCGCCCTCCCCGCCCGACGGGGGCGGTCGGAAGGAGGCCGGCCCGGTCGTCAACGATCCCGAGTCGAGGATCGAGGCCGTGCGCGCCGCGTTGCGACAGCGGCTCGCTCGCGCGGGGCCGGGGCCCACCGTCCGCGTCCCGCTCGAGGACCTGCGGAAGGAGGCGGACCCGGGCGGAAGAGCGGTGAGGTCCGTCGGGGACCGGCTAAGTCGAGCGGGAGCGATCGTTCGCACCGAGCATGGCCCCCACGGCTCGCTGTGGTGCGTCGATGTCGGCCGCGCCGCCGTGCTCCTAACAGCTCCGGTCGTCAGTTCGGGCCCGGGCGATTCCGACGGCCCACAACCCTCTTAGGGTGGGAACGGCTCATTTCTGACGATGGACACACCCGAGGCGGGAGCCTCGACGGCCGAAGGCAGCGCGCGGTCGCTGATGGCCCCCGCGACGGTTCTCGAACGCTGCGCTTCGGGCATCGAGGGCCTCGATGACGTGCTCGGCGGCGGGATCCCGCGCGGCAACATGGTCCTCGTCGCGGGGAGCGTGGGGACCGGAAAGACGACGCTCTGCCTTGAGTTCCTGGTTCGGGGAGCAGAGCACGGGGAACGTTCGTTGTTCCTCTCCGTCACCGAGGCATCCCAGAAGCTGATCCAGAATCTTTCGACCTTCGAGTTCTTCCGCCCTGACCTGGTCCGGGACGGTTCGCTCGTGTTCGTCGACTTGCCCGGGCTGTACGACAAGCTCGGACTCGAGCACGAAGAACTCACGGCGGACGAGATCGACATTCTCATTCGGACGATCTCCGACCTTGTCCGCACGCTGGGAGTGAAACGGCTCGTGCTCGACAGCCTGACGTCCGTCTGTTATCGGATCCGGCGGGACGAGGCGATCCGGGACTTCATGCTGCGACTCGGCCAGTCGCTCAGCAACGCCGGGTGCACCTCCCTTCTCGTCTCGGAGATCGGCCCGACCCAGGGCCGCTACTCGATGCACGGAGTGGAGGAGGCGATCGTGGACGGGGTCATCCTGCTGTGGAACACCCGGCGCCAGGGCGACATCCTCCGCGTTCTCCAGATCGTGAAGATGCGCGGCACGGCCCATTCGCGGGCGCAGTACGTGATCGAGCTCACCCCGATCGGCCTGCTGATGGCGCCGCACCTGAAGGGGAGCCATCCCGAGGGAGCCTAGGCCGTGCCCCCCGCCGACATCGGGGAGCGGCTCCGTTCGATCCCGGGCGGGAGCGCCGTCGCGCTGAAGCTGGACCCGCGCGAGTACGCCGACCACTATTTCGCGGTACTCAACGCCACGCTGCGGGACGTCGGGAGCGAGCCCGACGCCCACACGATCTACATCACCGTGACGAACCCGGCGTCGTTTGTCTGGTCCCTCGCCCAGGCGCTCGACGTGCCCGCGGAGAAGATCTCGTTCGTGGATGTGATCAGCCACATCATGATGAACTACGCCAACCCGCTCCCGAACGCCACCTACATCGAGACGCCGCGGGCGCTCGAGGAGATCATGCTGCGGGTCGACTACCTGCTCCGAAAGTTCCCCCACCCTCGCTCGATCGTGGTCGTCGACAGCCTGAACGCCCTCGCGATCCACAATCCGCGCGACCTCCTGTCGGAATTTTTCCACATCTTCCTGACGAATCTGAAGACCCGCAACGTGCTGACCTTGATCCTCATGAGCTCCGACGAGGAGTCCGGCGCGCTCGAGCAGATGCTGAGCCTGCTCGTCGACGAGACGATCGACGTCGGCCGAGGGCGCTAACCGTGTCCAGCGACGAGCGCATCTTCGGCATCCCCGAGGTCGACGGGACGATCTTCCAATCGCTCCCTCCCGGTTGGCTCGCCTTGCTGACCGGGCACTCCGGCTCGGGAGCCCCGCTGCTCGCCAAGCAGTTCGCCCACGCGGGCACCGGCCAGGTCCCGGTACTGTTCTACACGACCTTCGAGCGCACCGACGACGTGCGCGGCGCTTTCGAGGACTTCGGCTGGGACCCCGCCGATGTCAAGGTCGTCAACCTGGCCGACGAATACTACGAACGCGTGCTCATGCGCGGGCTCGAGATCGCGCGGGCCCGCGAGCGGGGCCTCACCCTCAACGAGGTCGTCGCCGCGACCCCGCGGAACCGGAACGCAACGCCGTTCAGCTTGACGAACCGTATGCTCTCCGACCTCGCTGGGATCGACTCCCCGTTCCGACTGGTCCTCGACTCCGTCGACTTCTTCTTCGAAGTGCTCGAGCCGCACGACGTGACGACCGTCGCGCGCCAGATCCGTCACCGGTGCCAGGCGATCGGCGGACAGGCTCTCCTCACGCTGCACTCGGTGGCCCAGGACCGCGCGATCTACGGCCTCCTCCAGGACCTCTCCGACCTCGTTTTCGAACTGCGCGCCGAGGCCCACGGTTCCCGGTACCAACACACCCTCTACACGGAGAAGGTCGCGAACCGCCCGGACCTGGGGCGAATCACCCCGGTACACATCGGAGAGCAGGGCTGGATCGCGGGCCTCGAAGAGCCTCCTCCCTCGGGATAGCGGCCTACTCCGTCGTAACCGAGTCTTTATCGGTCCCGTTCGGCTCGTTCGAGGGAGGCCCCCGTGGAGGACGTGGTCATCCGTACGCTGGAAAAGGTCCAGCTCCGCGACCCGATTCTGATCGAGGGACTGCCCGGCGTCGGCAACGTCGGCAAGCTCGCGGCCGACTATCTTCGCGACCAGCTTCCGGCGAAGCCGCTCGCGACCGTCTACTCGAAGTTCTTTCCCCCCCAGGTGTACGTCTCCGAGGAGGGGATCATCCGGCTCGTCTCGAACGACCTTTCCTACTGGAAGGCGCCCGCGGCGGCCCAGCACGACCTGTTGATCCTCGGCGGCGACTATCAGGGGATCAGCCCCGAGGGCCAGTACGAGATCACCGAACGGGTCCTCGATTACTGCCACTCGCTCGGCGTGCGCGAAGTGTTCACCCTCGCCGGGTTCGCCCAAGGTCGCGTCATCGAGCAGCCCCGCGTCCTGGGCGCCGCCACCGGCGCCTCGCGCGTGGAGCTGATGAAGAAGTTCGGGGTCGTGTTCTCCCGCAACGACCCGGGCGGGGGACTGATCGGGGCGAGCGGCCTATTCCTCGGTCTCGGGCGCCTCGTCGGCATGGAGGGCGTCTGCCTGATGGGCGAGACGAGCGGCTACTTCGTGGACCCGCGGAGCGCGGAGGCGGTCCTGAAGGTGCTCGCGCGGGTGCTCAAGATCGACCTTGATTTCACGGCCCTCCAAGCGAAGGCGAAGGAGATCGACCGTATCGCCCAGAAGATCCACGAAGCCGAGCAACACACCGGCGAAGCGCCGACCCCCGGCGGGTCCGCGCGCGACGACCTCGGCTACATCGGCTGAAACGGGCCGAGTCCGCGCTCGCGATGCCCGAGTCGATCCCTCCGGTCGACGCGGAGGCTCTCGCCCGGTCCCGGATCGTGCTCGACCGCCTCCGTGTGCTCGCGGGCGACGGAGGCGTTCTCCCGTTCGACCGGTTCATGGAGGTGGCGCTGTACGGGAAGGATGTAGGGTTCTACGAACGGACGCGGACCCCCCTCGGACGAACGGGCGACTTTTACACGGCGGCGCACACGACTCCGCTGTTTGCCCAAACTCTCGCCCAGCGGATCCGTACCATTCGCCGTGCGCTGGGCGGGTCGTCCGTGTTCTGGGTCGTCGAGCTCGGACCGGGGGACGGGACCCTCGCCGAGGGGGTCCTCCGGAGCCTGAAGGACGATCCACCGGGACTCGAGTACATCCTGGTCGAGCGATCCGACGCCCGCCTGCGCGAGACCCGCGACCGCCTTCGAACCAGCTCCGGTTCGATCTCCGTGCGAACCGCGGCCTCCGTCGGGAGCCTCGGCGCGTTCCGGGGGGTGGCGATCGGGAACGAGTTCCTCGACGCCCAACCGGCCCGGCGACTCCGATGGCACGACGGGGAGTGGCACGAGGTCGGGGTGAGGGTTCGGGACGACCGCGTCGAGTCTACGGAGCTGCCGGTGGAGCGCGCGGTGCCCGGCCGCGCGCTCCCCACGCCCGCGGGCGAGCCACTGACGGTGGAGATCTCCCCGGCCGCGGAAGGGACCGTGCGGGAGGTCGCCGACCACCTCGTCGCGGGCGCCGCGATCTTCCTGGACTACGGCGCGGAAGAGACCGAGCTCGTCCGGGGTCATCCGGACGGTACGCTTGCCGGAGTCCGAGATCACCGATTCCTCGCCAACCCGCTGGACGCCCCTGGCACGGCGGACCTCTCCACGTTCGTGAACTTCTCCCGGGTCCGGGACGTGGCGCTCGCCAGCGGACTGGTTCCCGGGCCCCTCCGCTCGCAGGCAGAGACGCTGGGAGCATGGGGATATCCGGCCCTGCTCGACGCCGCCGTGCGCGCGGCTCCCACCGCCGAATCGCGGGTCCGCGTTCAGATGGCGTCGAAGAACCTCCTGTTCGGATTCGATCGGTTCCGGGTACTCGAGCTCGCCCCGCCCTCGTCGGCCGCGAAGCTGGGAGCCGGACCGAAAGAGCCGTCGACGGACGCGGGGCGGTGAGGACCGCCGGGGCCGTCGACGTCGAAGGATGCGACCTTACGTTACCGTCCGGGTCGGACCGGTGGCGACGGGCTCGGCGATCTTCGCGTCGATCAGGATGCGCGCGGTCTCGGCCGGCAACGACACGATATCGTCCGCGCGCAGGTCGATCGTGTCGGGCCCGACTTCGATCGGTCGGCTGTTCTTGAGGATCCGCACGTAGGTCAGGGAGGCGCCGACGCGCGTGGCGCGCGACGGGACGAGCGGGACCGCCGGCGCGGGAACCGCGGTCGTCGGCGACGGCGCCGGAGCGGCGGGGGACGGTCCGTGCGTCATCGGCTCGAGATACGGCGCAGCGTCATGACGATGCGCCGCGAGGGCCCCGAGCAACGAGTCGTACACCGCGCGCTCCTCGGCCAGGGCATTCGGAAGCTCGGCCGCTCCCCCGATGCTGGCCTGGAACGCGGCTGCCAGGACCTTCTGGGTGCGGGCCTCGATGATATCCCGGGCGATCTGGCTCGCCCGTTGGTAGGTCTGCCGGGAGATCTCCCCCTTGCGCCCGGAAGGATTTTCCCGGAGCTCGCTCTCGTAGGACCGGCGGACCTCGGCGAGGTAAGTCGTGGTGAGCCGGTAGAAGTCGTGGGGGAGCTTGGAGAGCCCTCGGACGGCCGCTTCGTTCCGGCGCCACTCGAGGAGTTGCGTGTAGTGATCCGGCATGGGAGTCCGTGGGGGAGGTCGAGCAGGACCGAAGGACTATACGATATGTATGGTCTCCAGCGCCGCGGTCGGCGCGCGCGGCGTGCCCCGGGACGGTTCGGCCATGCGGAACGGACGGTCCCCCGCGCAACCCATCGACGAATTCCTCCGGTTGTGGGAGCGCCTCTGCGCCGAGGCGGCGTCTCCGGGGACGGTCGTCGTCGTCGAGGGGGAACGGGACCGGGTGTCGCTCCGGAAGCTCGGGTACTCGGGGACGATCCTAAAGCTGCACCACGGGCGCGCCCTCTCGGGGACCGCGCATGACCTGGTGGGCCACAGCCGTCGGGTGATCGTGCTGACCGACTGGGACACCGAAGGCGGCCACCTGGCCCAACGGCTCCGCGAGTTCCTCGAGGCGGAGGCCCTCGAGTTCGACCTCGAGTACCGGCGGCGACTCGCCCGCATCGTCCGGGGAGAGCTCGTGCACGTCGAAGGACTGTACGGATGGGCCCGACGACTCGCGGAACGGGGCGGACGATCCCTCGAGGAGCTTCTACCGGCGCCGCCGTGAAGCGCGCGTCTACGGGATGACCTTCGACTGCGTGCGGCGAGTGTCGCGCCGATTCCGCTGGTAGGACGGACGAAACCGCTCGGCCCCCTTCCCCTTCCAGCGCAGGCCTCGACCCTCTTTCCCGGCGCTCGTCAGACCGCGGAACACCCGGCCCTTCTGGACGGGGGCCGATATCCACGCGACCTGCGGGTCGGCCAGTACCTCGGGGTGGGATGGGTCGATGAGAATGATCTCGAAGAACTTCTGCTTCCCGTCCTCGCCGACCCAGTACGAGTTCAGCACTTCGAGGTTCGGGTAATGCTTCTGCGCCCGCTCCTCGGCAATCCGGCGGAGGCTTTTCTTGAGGGTCATCCGGGCAACCCCCTTGTGCTTCGGTCGACGGCCCGCGATGATCTCTCGCTTGCGTTGTCCGCCCCGCCGAACCCGAACGCGGACCATCACGAAGCCCCCCTTGGCTTTGAATCCCAGCGCCCGCGCTCGGTCGAGCCGGGTGGGATGCTCCAGGCGGGTGACGGTGTTCTCCCGGCGCCACGTGAGCAACCGCTCGTGCCGAAGGGCGGCGCCCTCCTCCCCCAAGGTCTGGCGGAACGACCGCGCCATGTAGCGATACGCCGAGGAGGTCATGGAAAGTGTCGGGGCGACCCGCGTTCCTATTATAAAGCTACGGGGCCGCGGCGGACTCCGGGGCGGCCCGACCGTTCCCCTGCCAGGGAAGGCGGGAGTCCGAGGGGGTCAGCACCTTCGCCGTCGCGTGACTCTCGGTCGCCACCGCACGCGTGAGGTGGCTCGAGATCTCCGCGACCAGCCGGTCCATCCGGGCCTTCTGGTCCCCCGGGATCTCGACCGGCGACTCCCATACGAGCGCGGCGCCGCCGCTCGTCGGGTAGAACCGGAACGCGAGATCCTTCGCGACCGGCGGCACGGCGGGATTCATCTTTTCGAGATGGCCCTTCACGTGGCTGAGACTCGGTTCGGTCGATTCGGTCCGCTCGACCGCATACCCGATCGTGCCGAGATAGTCCGCGAGGTATCCGGCGAACCGTTCGCGGCCGATGCCCCGAACCCGGAGCCAATCACCGTTGCCTTCGACCATGCGCTGTTTCCCGGTGCATCGAATACTCCAGGCTCCGGAAGAGCCCGAGCATCATCCGAAACTCCGCCTCAGTCGGCGTCGCTCGGCCGAACACACGACGAAACAGGAGGATTAAACCTCGCCGTTTGTGCGGTGGGTAGCCGATCCGCCCCAGGAGGGCATCCATCCGGGTGAGAAACAGCTCCTTCTCGGTGCCGTTGAGCGGGATCTCGAGAGGGGCGGGGGTCGTCTCCGGGTCGGACTCGCCCCGCGCCCGGTGCACCGCGTAGAGTACGATCGCTGCGGCGTGGGAGAGATTGAGGGTGGGGAACTCCCGGCGAGCCGGGACATGGACCAGCACGTCGCACTGAGCGAGCTCGGTGCGCGAGAGTCCGTTGTCCTCCGGTCCGAAGACCACCGCGATCCGGCCCGTCACCGGGAGGAGGAGCTCGCCGAGCCGCTCCGGTGAGATCGACCGACGCAGGTACGCGCTGGAGCGACCGGTTGACATGTCGGTCGTCCCGACCACCAGGTCCGCCGCAGCCACCGCCTTGCCGAGCGTCGGCTGACGCTTGGCGGCCCGGAGGATCGCAAGACCGCCCATCGCTCGTCGCCGCGCCTCGGTGCCGAGCAGCGCCCGGGGTGCGACAAAGAGCAGGCGATCGGCCCCGAAGTTCCGAGCGAGGCGGGCAACGGCTCCAACGTTCCCGTCCTCTTTCGGCCGAACGAGGACGACATCCAGGCGGGCGGTCAACTCGCCGCACCCTCAGTGAACAATCTCCGGATCAGCCACTCCGGGTCGAACGACCGAAAGTCGTCGTACCCCTGCCCCACGCCGACGAACAGGATCGGTTTCTTCGTGATGTAGGTGGCGCTCAGCGCCGCGCCGCCCTTCGTGTCGGCGTCGAGCTTCGTGAGGATGAGCCCATCGACCGTCACCTCCTGGTCGAACCGCCGCGCCTGCTCGAGCACATCGTTGCCGCTCAGCGCGTCGCCTACGAACAGCGTGAGCGCCGGGGCGACCACGCGCTTGATCTTCTTCGCCTCCTCGATCAGGTTCTCGTTGGTGTGCTGGCGCCCGGCCGTGTCGACGAGCACGACGTCCACGCCCTTCGCCCGCGCGTGCTGGACGGCGTCGAACGCGACGGCCGCCGGGTCGCTCCCTTCCTGCTGACGGACGACCCGAATGCCGAGCCGCTCCCCGTGCACGAGCAATTGTTCGATCGCTCCCGCGCGGAACGTGTCGCCGGCGGCGATAACGGATGAGAATCCCTGGCCGCGCAGCCAGCCGGCGAACTTCGCGACGGTCGTCGTCTTACCGGTCCCGTTCACCCCGACGAAGAGGATCGTATACGGCTTAGGCGTGTGCGCGCGGATCGCGACCGGGAGGTCGATCTTGGGACGCTCCAGCATCGCGCGAGCGGACCGCTCGAGGCACGTCCGGATCGCGTCCTCGAGGTCAACGCCCATGCGCAACTTGCGTCCCGTGAGTTCCTTGCGGAGGTCCCGGCGAAGCCGCTCGACGACCCGGAGCGCGACATCCGATTGCAGCAGCACAATCTCGAGGTCGTCGAGCACCTCGTTGATCCCCTCGTCCGTCAGTCGCCGACCGAGGAATCCGTCCGTGAACAGTTCCTCGTCCCCGGCGCGGGCGCGCGCCGGCACGGTCGTCCGGGCCGTCAGCTCGGACGGCGCCGGACCGCCCGAAGACGGAGGAGGGGGTTCCGCCTCCTTGCGTCGGAGTCGTGCCTTAATCGCGGCCCACATCGGAGGCTGCGCCTCCCGAGCGCGCAAGGTCATCCAAGCGGCGGGACATGATCTGGATCCGCTCGTCGAGGCTCGACATTTGGGTCTCGAGGTCCCGGAGCGCCTGCTCGATGCGGGAGGTCCGTTGCGCGAGGAGCTCGGAGACCTGCGCGCGATTCATCTCGACCACGATGCCGGAACCGACGCCGATCAGCACGGGCGCGTCCCGGACGACCGACCCGCGCACGAACGTCTCGCCACCGAGCGGCATCAGGAGCTCCCCGCCGGCGTCGACCCCGTCGATGCCCTCGAGGCTCTCCCGGGCGCGGGCGTGCTCGGCCCGAGAGTTCGTCAGGATCTGGTACTGCTGGATCAGGGCGTTCAGTTGGTTCCGATACGCCTCGAGCCGCATCAGGTCCTCCTGGACCTCCTGCTCGGAGGGGACCGCCGGCTCCTTCGTCTCGGACCCGCGCTGAGCCATGAACGCCCGGGGGACGCGGCGGCTCTCTTAACGATTCTTCCCGGCACAGTAGCGTTCGAGGCGTTCGAGAAAAGGGAAAGAACGGGACGGACCGATCGCGGCGATCGTCGGTAGCGCGTGCGGTTGAGCGGCGGCCACGCGCCAGCTACAAGGCGGGGGGCCGTGCGGGGGGACAGAGGTGACGGCCCTCTGCGCGGGCAGCGGTGACGGGGAGAGCGCTCTGCCGATCACCGGCGCGGCGTTCACGGCGGTCGACGCGGCCGGCGCCGCCATCAGCGTTGCGATCGCGACCCCCACGGCCGAGAGACCTCTGCGGACCATCCATTTCGACAGGGGAAACCGCAGGAGGGCCGAACAACTCGACCGGATACAAGGCGGCTCGTGCCAACAGATGCGCCCGGGTGCGTCGGTGCGCCTACCGAAAAGTCGGGCCCCGCGCCGCTGACGAAGCCGCCGGTCGGTCGTTCGTGCGCAACTTCGTGGCGGGGGCGGTTTAGGCTGGAACGGAGGGCGTGATCGCGTCGATCCGAACCTGCGCCCGGCGCACGTGGTGGCAGCTCCCGATCTCGGAGAGCACCCACTCTCTCGCTTCCGCGTCCGAGGCCGCTTCGTGCTCCTTCCGGAACGGCTGCCAGTAGCCTCGGCGGGCGTAGAAGGCGCCCTGGATGGTGAATGTCGGCATCGGTCGCACCTACGCGCGCGCCCACCGACGGGGGCCACTTAAGGGTGCCGGCGGCTCGGAATGCGCCGGGCCTCATCCGGGGGGAGAACGGTCCTCTCGGTTCGGAGTCTTCGATCGCTCGAAGCGAGCGCGTTCCCGCCGCCACGCGGTCTGACGCCGCCGGAGCTCTAGGTCGGACGGCTCGCCCGCCCGAGGGGTCGCCACGATCGCCGTCGGGTCCGGCGTGGGGGGTGCCGGTGCCGGGGTCGCATCGCGCTCCCCGGTCGAGGGCAGCGCTTCGCCCGGGTCGGCGAGGAGACGCTGCTTCACTCGGTGAGGGCCGCCGCTGCCTTCCATCGGGCGCTCACCTCGGAATCCGTCCAGCCGACGGTCGGAGAGAACAGTACCTGTTCGCCCCAGCGCACGCGCGCGTCGGGGTACTCGTCGACCCCGATCGGGAGTACGACTCCGTCGGCGTGCGACTCGGTACCCATCTGGGCGAGCGCGGCGCTCCACTCGGCCGGGTCCGCCGAGGCCGCGGTGATGCGGACCGAGGGGTCGAACCGTCCCAGGACCCCGCGCGCGAGCGACTCCCCGTCCGGTAGGGCGACGATCCCCACGCGGCACCCGCGCTTCATCATCAAGAAAGCGCCGAGAGCTCCTCGCGGGCCGTCGACAAGCGCGACGAGGTGGCCGGCCACCCCGAGGGGGAGCCCGCCGGGACCCCGCAGACGGTCGAACGACAGATAGGTCCGGGGACCTCGGACCTCGACGAACAGCTCGACGTCCGGCGCTTCGAGGTCGACCCGCAGGTGGCGGTCGGGGAACCGTTCGAGCACGTCGCCTCCAAGGTCGCGCGCGAGCTCTTGGCTGGTGAACGGATGGTGCCCTCCCGTCCGTCGCGCTCGTACGGCGAACGAGGCACCGTCGTGCAGTCGGGACTCGCTCAGGTCGAGGAGGCGGTCCCGAATCGCGGTTCGATCGCTCGGCACTTCGTGGACGAGGCTCACGGAGGTGATCCCGAACACCCGGCGCAACACTCGGAGCGCCCGCTCCCCGTCGTCGACCTCGACGTAGAGGTGCCCGTGGTCCGCGCGAAGCCGACCGGTCAGCCCCTCGCGCACGAACTGATCGAGGATGTTGCGCCGGAGCGACCCTTCGAACTCCCGCCGAACCGGGGCGGATTTCAGCGCGAGTTCGCCGTAGCGAACGAGAATCTGCGACGGCATTGGAGAACCGTTAAGACGAGCGGGCCGCTAAAGCGCTTCGCGGACACCGATGGTCGGGAGCGGCTCGAAGGCGCCGGCCTCGGAATCCGCGGACCCGACGGCGGCGTTCGTCGAGAGCGTCGTCTCCGGCCTTGAGCGCGCGCTGACATCGCTCGCCTACAGCGCCGACCGAGCCTCGATCGTCCGGCAGCTCAGGGTCGAGGGCGGGCCGGAAGGGGACGCGGCCTTCCCGGTCCACCGGTCGGCGGCGGCGGCGAAGGTCCGGCCCGACGAGTTCGCGGCCCGCGTCGCCGCGGCGTTCCCGCCCACCGAGGGGATCGCGGGGGTCGCTGCCAAGGGGGCATACGTCAACTTCCGGTTCGACCCGGTTCGACTCACCGCGGCGACCCTCGACCTCGCCCTGACGGCCGGCGACCAGTACGGCCATTCCCCTCCGAACGGCCCGACCGCGTGCATCGAGCATACGAGCGCGAACCCGACGGGCCCGTTCCACATTGGTCGCGTCCGCAACGCGATCATCGGGGATACCCTGGCCCGGCTCGTCCGAGCGGCCGGCGCTCCGGTCCGGACACAGTACTATGTCGACGACATGGGCCGGCAGGCGACGATCATCACCTGGATCTGGGGGAAGCCCCGGGCGGAATGGCCCGAGCCGATCCGCCGGGCCGTCGAAGGCGAGGAGACTCCGGGCGAGAAGGTCGATCGGCACTGGGGACGTCCGTACCCGGCTGCGAGCGCCTACCTGAAGGAGCACCCCGACGCGCAGGCGGAGGTCGCGGAACTGATGCGGCAGGTGGAGAGCGGGGCACCGAATCCCCGGCACCGGGAGCTGACGCAGGAGATCCTCGACGGGATGCTCGCGTCCCTGGCCCGGCTCCACATCCGGTTCGACGAGTTCGTGTGGGAATCCGACTTCCTGCGCGACGGCTCCGTCGAGCGGGTGCTCGAGCGCATGCGGAACGCTCCGCACGCCGTTCGGGAAGAGAATGGGGCCTGGGCCATCGATACCTCGGGGTACGGGCTTCCCAAGGAGTCGACCCACGTCGTCTTTCAGCGGGCCGACGGAACGAGCCTCTACGTGCTTCGGGATGTGGCCTACCATCTGTCGAAGTTCGCACGTTTCGAGCGGGTCGTCGACGTCCTGGGGCAGGACCACCAGCTTCACGCGCGGACCCTGGACGCGCTCCTCGCCGAGGTCGGCGAGGACCGACGGCCGACGTATCTGATCTACCAGGACATCACCGTCCCCGAGGGGGGCCGCATGTCGACGCGCAAGGGGTCGGCCGTGTGGCTCGACCAGCTGCTCGAGGAGGCGGTCGACCGCGCTCGGCGGGAGGTGCTGGCTCGGCGAGAGGACCTCGCGGATGAAGATGTCGGCCGGATCGCCGAAGCGGTCGCGACGGGGGCCGTCCGCTATCAGATTGTCCGGATCGCGCCGGAAAAGCCGGTGGTGTTTCGGTGGGAGGAAGCGCTTTCGTTCGAGGGCCGGAGCGGCCCGTTCGCCCAGTACTCGTACGCACGGGCCTCGAGTCTCCTCCGCAAGTCCGGGGTCGGCGACGGGCCGTTCCCGTTCGACGCGGAGCGGCTCGCCGACCCGGAGGAATTGGCGCTCGTGAAGGTGATCGCCCGACTACCGGGCGTCGTCGCCTACGCGGCCCGCTCCGGCCATGTCCAGTCCCTCGCCGAGTATGTTCACGACCTTGCGGACCAGTTCAACCGGTTCTATCATGCCGTGCCTGTCCTGAAGTCCGGCGACGAGCGCGCGAGCCGGCTCGCGCTGGTCGCCGCCGCACGCCAGGCCCTGGGGAACTCCCTCGACCTGCTCGGCGTCGAGCGCCTCGAAACGATGTGAACGCCCCGGCAGCCCCTCGCGGGGAGCTCCGCCCGACCCCCCGGTCGTTCGGCACGATTATCTGCTCGCAAAATCTCCCTCGGCCACCTCACGAGGGCACGGCAGATGGGCGTTGTTTCCGCGTTCCGGGCGTTCTTGCTGTCCGGGAGTCTCATCTCCATGGCCGTGGCGTTCGTCGTCGGCCTCGCCATCGTGGCGCTGATCGGGGCCCTGGTCTCGGACATCATCGACCCGCTCATCGGCGCCGCGTTGCATGTGAACTTCGACAACCTGGGACAGCTCTCGATCAACGGCAGCACCCTCATGGGCGGCGCGTTCCTCGGCGCGGCGATTACGTTCTTCATCCTGATGCTGGTGGTGTTCTTCCTCATCGCGTACCCGTACCAGCTGTACCAGGCCCGGCAGGCGAAGAAAGTGGCCGCCACGACGTGGGCCTGCCCGGCGTGCGACAACCAGATCTCGCTGAAGGCGACCCGCTGCGGCTTCTGCACCTCCGCCGTGACCCCGCCCACGCCCGCGTCGTCGACCGGCGCGGCAAAACCGAGTTAGGCGGGCGGGGCCACCGGGTCCCGGACCCCGGCCGCCCGGAAACCCCGGGCTCGGAGGCGGCAGGAGTCGCATTGACCGCAGGGACGTCGACCGCCGGTATAGCAGCTCCAGGTGAGCGCCCACGGCACGCGCTGGCGTTCCCCCTCGCGCACGATCTCCGCTTTCGACATCCGTAGCAGCGGGGCGCGCACGCGGAATCGGGAAGACCCGGTCACGCCGGCCTTCGTGGCGAGCGCCGCGGTGCGCTCGAACGCCCGAAAGAACTCGGGACGGCAATCGGGATAGCCGGAGTAATCGATGGCATTGGCCCCGATCACGATCGTGTCGAGCGAGTGGCTCTCCGCGTAGCCGAGCGCGATGGAAAGGAAGATGAGATTGCGACCGGGGACGTACGTCGAAGGGATGGTTCCCGGACGGACCCCGCCCATCGGGATCCGCCGCGACGGATCGGTGATCGAAGACCGCAGCAGCGGACCGATCGGCAGTCGAACCACGGCGTGGTGGCGGACCCGAAAATGGCGCGCGACCGCACGGGCCGAGCGGATCTCTCGCGCGTGCGTCTGACCGTAGACGATCGTGAGGGCGTGCAGCGGCCGGCGGTCGTGGGCCGCCAGCGCCAGACACGTGGACGAATCCATCCCGCCAGAAAGCAGGACGACCGAACCACCCCGCGAGCGGCCGCGGCTCATAGCGAGACTCCCGTGAGCGGAAGGATGGCCGCCGCGATCGCGACGGCCGAGAGCATGCCGAGGAAGTTGGTCGAGCCCTTCGTGAGATATCCTCGATTCTCGAGGGTCTCGCCGAGCACCGAGTCTACTTGGCATCCGAGGAACCCGGCGAGGACGACCGCACCGAGGAACACCGCGGGGGCCGGCACGGAGGTGGAGAGGAGCCGGAAGATCGCGAGTCCGACCAGAGCCGTGATGCCCGCCCCGACGAGCGCCCATGCTTCCCCGACGGCCGAAACCCCGCCGTTGGTGCCGGGGGTGACCGGCCGGAGCGTGAGGATGCTGCGCGCCTTGCCGGCCAGTACGCCGAGCTCGCTCGCGAAGGTGTCGGCGGCCCCGAAGGCGAGGGCGCTCGCGTAGAGGACCGCGAGGGCCGGGGAGGAGAGGAGCGGCGGGGAGATGCCGCCCGCGATCGACAGGGCCGTCGGCAGGACGATGTGGGCGACGACGTTGGACACCCCACGCTCCCCCGCGACGCCTTCCTGCACCTGCTTCGCTCGCTTTTCCTGGATCCGGAATCGGGTGGCGAGGACGCTCCCGACGACGAAGAGGATCAGCAGGGCCAGGTAGGGGAACCCGACGAGGACCACGATCACGACGCCGAACGCGGCGGCGACCGTCCCGGCGAGAGGGGTGAGGGCGTACGCGGCGACGGCACCGACCGCGAGCGCGACGGTCAGGATGATGCCGACCGCGGCGGGAAAGAAGCCGAGTACCACGAGAAGCCCGCGGACGGGAATGGGAGATGGGTTTAACGGCTTCCGAGTCGGCGAGTGGCCCGGCTAACCGCGCGCGAGAATTTGTGCGACCGCGTCCGCGAAACTCTCGGCCCGCAGGTCCGCCCGGACGGCCCCCGGTGGGAACTCCTGCGCCTCTTCGTGGGGACGGGCCAGGTTCGGCACATGCACGGTGAGGAGCCCGAGACGGCGACCCGCTTCGATGTCGAGCTTCCGGTCTCCGATGATGGCGCTCCGCCCGAAGTCGATGTTCCAGTCGGACCGCGCCTGTTCGAACAGTAGGGTGCGGGGTTTGCGGCAGTCGCAGTGGGCTTCGGGCGCGTGAGGGCAATAGTAGAACGCGTCGATGCGCGCCTTGCTCGCCGCGAGCAAATCGTTGATGCGGTGATGGATCGCCTCCACGTCGTCGCGAGTGTAGAAACCGCGTTCGATCCCCGACTGGTTGGTGACGCAGATCACGAGAAACCCGGCATCGCGCGCGCGACGGATCGCCCCGCCCACCCCGCGGAAGAGTTCGAACCGGTCGGCCTCCTTCAGGTAATGGAGGTCCGGGCCCAATGTTCCATCTCGGTCGGTGAAGATCGCCCGGCGAGGAGAGGCGTCGGGGGCGCTCCTCCCGTCGGAATCTCCCATCGCCCGAACGTACCCGCCAGACCGATAAGCGTTGATGCTCCCGCCCGCATGCTCGGGGAACCGAACGGCGAGTGATGCATGGACGATCTCTCCCGGTGGTTCGAACCTCTCGACCGGGCGTGGGCGGCCGCCGCCGCACGTGGAAATCCCGCGCCGGGCCCCGTGGCCGTACTGTTCTCCGGTGGAGTGGACTCCGGCCTTTTGGCCTGGGAGTTTCGGGGTCGCGCCGGAGTTACTCTCTCGACCGTGGGCGTTCCCGGGAGTCGCGACCTGCTCACGGCAGCGTCAGCGGCTCCCCTCCTCGGGATCCCGTGGCGCGGTGTCCGAATCGGACCGGAGGATGTGCGAGCGCTCGAACGGGAACTGGACGCCGATCTCGACGGCCTGACTCCGACGGCGCGAAGCGTTCAGGTTGCCTTCGCCTGCGCGGTTCGAGCCGCGGCCGATGGAGAGATCCTCTGCGGACAGGGGGTGGATGAATTGTTCCTGGGGTATGCGCACTTCCGAGGGCTCGCTCCGTTCGAAGCGGAACGCCGGGCGCTCGCCGACCTCCACCGTCTCCGGTCCGACGACTGGCCGCGCGCGATCCGGGTCGCGCGACGACTCGGCCGGTCGATCGCGGCACCCTTTCTCGCCCGGGAGTTCGTAGATGCGACGCTGGGGATACCGATCTCGGACCGCATGCCGACTGTGGGGGCGAAACCCCTGTTCCGGGCATGGGCCCGGCACCGCGGGCTTCCGTCCTCGATCGCCGACCGTCCGAAACGGGCCCTGCAGTACGGAAGCGGGATCGCTCGTACTTTGGAGCGTGGACGGAACTCGGGGCGCCCGAAGGATTCGGTTCGGTCCGATTCCCCGTGAGACGCTCGCGTGACTTCACTACGGTAATATAGCCGGCCCCGGGTCCGGGCGCGTGGACCCCGGCGACTCGGACCTCTTCTGTCCGCTCGAGTTCCGTTACGGGCGGGTGAAGACTCGCGAACTCTTCGCTCGCGGGCCGCGACTGGCGCGGGCGCTGCGGGTCGAGGCGGCCCTCGCGGCGGCCGAGGGCGAGCTCGGGATGATCCCGAGGGACGCGGCGGATACGATCACCGGCGCGGCCGACCTCGAACACGTTACGGTCGAAAAGGTCGACGAGCTCGAACGATCGCTCCGGCATGACGTGATGGCGATGACCCGTGCTCTCGCGGAAGCCGCGGGCTCGGCGGGGCGGTGGGTGCACTTCGGCGCAACGAGCCAGGACATCAACGACACGGCGCTCGCCCTCGAGCTGAAGGAGAGCGGCTCGATCTTACGCGAGGACCTGACCGGGCTAGCGCGTGCGCTCACCGAGCTCGCCAAGCGACACCGCGCAACGCCCGAGATTGGGCGCACGCACGGTCAGCACGGCGTCCCGATCAGCTTCGGGTACAAGGCAGCGGTCGGCGCCGCCGAAGTAGTGCGTCACCGGCAACGCCTCGACGAACTTCTCCCTCGCCTTACGGTGGGAAAGATGGCGGGCGCGGTGGGGACCGGCGCGGGCTTTGGCCGTCACGCGGTGGAGGTCGAGTCGGCGGTCATGCGGCGACTCGGGCTATCAGCAGACGAGGCCCCGACGCAGCTCGTCGGCCGGGACCGGCTCGCCGAGTTCGCGAACTGGATGGCGCTCGTCGCATCGACCGCCGAGCGCCTCGCGACCGAGGTACGCAACCTGCAGCGGACGGAGATCTCGGAGGTCGCGGAACCGTTCGACGAGAGTCGCCAGGTCGGGAGCTCGACGATGCCACAGAAGCGGAATCCGATCGTTTCCGAGAACGTGAGCAGCCTCGCGCGGCTCGTCCGTGCGCTCGCGCTTCCGCCGCTCGAGAACATGGTCCAGTGGCACGAGCGGGACCTCGCGAACTCAGCGAACGAGCGGATCGTGATCCCCCACTCGATCGTCCTCCTGGACGACATCCTGGTCAAGCTCGCCGAGGTATTCCGCGGGCTGAAGGTCAACACCGAGCGAATGGCCGAGGAGGTCGCTCGATCCGGTGGCACGGCGATGACCGAGAACCTGATGCTCGCCCTTACGTCGAAGGGCCTCGCGCGTTCGGACGCGCACGAGATCCTTCGCAATCTGACGCGCGACCCGGGGCAAGGCCCCGGACTGGTCGACCGCGCGAAGTCGGACCCTCGCGTGACCCGATTGCTCGCCCCGGCGGAGATCGAGGAACTTCTCGAGCCGGCGAGCTACGTTCGTTCGGCCGCGGAGAAGACCGATCGGGTCGTGGCGCGTCTGGAGCGCGACCTGCGCGCATGAGCGCGGAGCCCGGCACATGGACCGCCGTGGTCCGGGTCCGGGCCTCCAGTGAGCGCACGGCGGAAATGCTCGAACGGGCCCTCCGGCCCGAGGCCGACCGGGAGGTCCCGCGAGCCCGCGCCCGACTCTCTCGCCCAAGCGCTCGTGAGGTCGAGCTCGACGTCACAGCGCGGGACGGCGGCGCGATGCGCGCCGCCCTCAACACGTACCTGGGCTGGGTTGCGCTTTCCGCCGCGACGTTGCGCTCGGCCGCCCCCGAGTCGCCCCGATAGCCACCGCCGGCGAAGCGCTTATCTTCCGCTCGGGGTCAGGCGCCCGTGGCACTCCCCGCCAAGCTCCAGAACGACCTGAAACAGTTCCAGCGCCTCCAGCAGGAGCTCGGAACGACGCAGCAGCAGCGCCTCCAGATCGACCTCAAACTGCGCGAGGTCACGCACACTCTCGAGGAACTCAAGCCGCTCTCCGACGACGCGGTTATCTACCGCCCCATCGGCGGTCTCCTCGTTCGCGCGAAGAACAAGAAGGAAGTCGAGGACCTCCTGTCCGAGGAGAAGGAGACGCTCGAGGTGCGCGTGAAGTCGATCGAGCGCCAGGAAACCCATCTCAAAGAGCGGTACACCTCGATGCAGCAGGAGCTTACCCAGGCGCTCCAGGCCGCCGGCATCCAGCCGACCGGGTCCCCGGAAGAGTAGACCCTACGACGTCCGGCGAACCAGACGGTCGCCGACCTCGCGGATCAACGGTCGCACGTTACCGGTCAGGGTCCGACTTCGGTCGAGCCGCGCCAGCGCGCGCGCGGCGAGTTCTGCGATACGACGCTCCGAGTAGGCCAGACTACCGGTAGCGCGGATGACCTCGCGCGCCCGCTCGATGTCCTCGGGGGTGGCGTTCGGATTCCCGAGCACCCGCTTCAATCGCACACGGTCGGCGTCGGAGGCTTCTCGCCAGGCACGAACGACGAGGAGGGTCCGCTTCCCTTCCGGCAGGTCGTTCGGGCTCTTGCCCGATTCGTCCGCCTCGAACCCCGCGCCCAGCACGTCGTCGCGCAGCTGGAAGGCGATCCCGAGGTCGACCCCGATCGCCTCCAGGTCCGCGAGTCCGGGGGAGCGCATGCCACCGAGCATCGCGCCGATCCGGAGCGGTGAGGCGACGGTGTACATCGCCGACTTCAGCCGATGGACGTTCAGCACATCCTCCTCGGAGACGGACCCCGGTTCGAGCGTGCCGTTCCGGATGTCGAGCAACTGTCCGTAGGCTGTCAATCGGGTCATCCGGACGTACTCCCCGAGAGCGGCGAGACGCGCCGCGGGGGGCGCCCGGGTCCCCAAGATCGCGTCGACCGTGAACGGCTCCTCGAGATCGCCGAGCGTGATGGCAATGCCGGTACCATAATCCTCGCTCGAGCCGTCCCGACGTTCGCGACGGTGCTCCGCGGCGAGCGCCAGGTGGACTGTCGGACCCCCCCGGCGCTCCTCGGAGTGGTCGATGATATCGTCGTGGATCAGCATCCACGTTTGGAAGTGCTCCATCGCGGCCGCGGTCCGGAGCGCGGGAGTCGGCGCGCGCCGGGTGGCCAGATAGTACCCCGCCAGCACCAGG
>Ga0335073_10003726_pt1 | contig 21318 bp, 20 predicted proteins | sample Lox_Sample_22_FD_207093 | JGI IMG/M metagenome (GOLD analysis project Ga0335073, IMG submission 207093) | Soil microbial communities from Loxahatchee National Wildlife Refuge, Florida, United States - Lox_Sample_2.2 | ecosystem: Environmental > Terrestrial > Soil > Wetlands | place: USA...
CCGTCACGACCTGACGGCCGAGGCGATCCGGCTCACCCGCCTGATCCGTGCCCTCATGCCGCGGGACGGCGAGGTGGCCGGGCTGCTGGCGCTGATGCTCCTGACCGAGGCCCGCCGCACCGCCCGGGTTTCGGGCAGCGGCGAACTGGTCACCCTCGGCGAGCAGGACCGTGGGGCCTGGGACGCGGCGCTGATCGCCGAGGGTCACCGGCTGGTGCGCGAGCGCCTGGCCGCCGGGGTGGCCCCGGGGCGCTACCAGATCCTCGCCGCGATCAGCGCCGTGCACACCTCCGCACGCGACGGACGCGACACCGACTGGTCGCAGGTCGTCGCCCTCTACGGCCAGCTCGTCCAGCTCGATCCCTCGCCGATCATCGCCCTCAACCGGGCCATCGCGGTCGCCGAGCTTGACGGCCCGGAGGTGGGACTGGCGGCCGTCGACCGTCTTGAGGACAAGCTGGCCGGCTATCACGCCTACCACGCGGCCCGCGCCGACCTGCTGCGCCGGCTGGGCCGCAGTCAGGAGTCTCGCGCGGCGTACGACAAGGCCATCGAGCTGGCGGGCAACACCGCCGAGACCGCCTACCTGACCCGCCGCCGCGGCCAGCTGGGGTAACACCCGCCGATCCCTGGCGGCTGGCGGCCCGCTGCCGCGCCGCGCATCGCCTCCGTCACCCCTCGGGGCCAGCCCGGCACCACTGGTGCCAGAATAAGGAAGGGTGAACACAACCCAGTCCGAGAAGGTCGGGACCGGCCGCGGTTTCTTCGCTGCCCTTGACCAGAGCGGTGGCAGCACGCCCAAGGCCCTGGAGGAGTACGGCATCGGGCCCGACCGCTACAGCTCCGACGCCGAGATGTTCGACCTCGTCCACGCCATGCGGGTCCGCGTGCTGACCAGCCCGGCGTTTGATGGCTCACGCGTTCTCGCGGCGATCTTGTTCGAGCAGACGATGGAACGGGAAGTCAACGGCGTCCCCACGGCGCGGTACCTGTGGGATGAGAAGAACGTCGTCCCGTTCCTGAAAGTCGACAAGGGGCTGGCCCCCGAACGGGACAGCGTGCAGCTCATGAAGCCCATCGACACCCTCGATGATCTGCTCGAGCGCGCCCGGCGGCATCAGATCTTCGGTACCAAGATGCGGTCGGTGATCAACGATGCCGACGAGGCCGGGATCTCCGCGATCGTAGACCAGCAGTTCGACTACGCCAGCCGGATCGTGACCGCGGGACTGGTGCCGATCATCGAGCCCGAGGTCAGCATCTCCAGCCCGCACAAGGAGCAGGCTGAGACGCTGCTGCACGACGCTATCGTCAAGCACGTCGAGGCGCTGCCGCAGAGCGCGACCGTGATGCTGAAGATCACCATCCCGACCCGGCCTGGCCTGTACGGCGACCTGGCGGCTGACCCGCGTGTCCTTCGGGTCGTGGCCTTGTCGGGCGGCTACAGCCGTGATGAGGCCTGCGCGCTGCTGGCCCACGATCCCACCCTCATCGCCAGCTTCTCGCGCGCGCTGCTCGAAGGACTGACCGAAAGCCAGACCGACGAGCAGTTCAACGCCCAGCTCGAGTCGTCGATCGAGCAGATCTACCAGGCGTCGGTACACAAGCAGCCGGCCAGCTCCTGAGCCCGCCCAACCCGGCGCCTCAAGGCTGGATGGTTGGCCGCACGATGACTTCGCCGATGTCGACGGTGTCTGGCTGGGCAATGGCGAAGGCGATCGTCTCGGCCACGGCTCGCGGCGGCATCGCGATCGCGTCACGGCGGGCGGTCAGCGACGCGAGCTCGTCAGGGTCGCGCGTGGACGAGATGAATTCGGTGTCGGTGAAGCCGGGCGAGACGAGCGTGCAGCGCAGGCCTTCGGGAGCGAGTTCTTGCCGCATCACCTCGCACAGGGCGCGTACCGCCGACTTGGTGGCGGCGTAGACGGCCTGGCCAGGGACCCACTTGTAGGCAGCGGTGGACGCGACCGTGACGAACTGACCCGATCCTTGGGCCCGGAAGACCGGCAGGGCGGCGGCGATACCGTGGACGACGCCGCGCAGGTTGACGTCGATCATCGTGTTCCAGTCATCGAGCTCACCCGAGCTCAGCGGAGCGTTGACGGCCACGCCGGCGATACTCGCCAGCACGTCAAGGCGGCCGAACCGCTCGGTGGCCAGGCCCACCAGAGCGCGCAGGTCCACCGGCTGGGTGACGTCCACCCGCTGATAGGCGACCTCGCCTCCGTCGCCGGAGATGCTTGCGGCGGTGGCGGCTAGCTCCTTCTCACTGCGGGCGCCGAGCACCACCCGGGCTCCGCGGGCGGCCAGCAGCCGGGCGGTCGCCGCGCCGATACCGCGCCCGGCACCAGTGATCGCCACCACCTTGCCGGCGACCCGCTCCCCTGCAGCGCCGGTCATCCCGGAGAAGACGGGCTCTGCGCAGCGTGGAGCTGGGTGTTGAGCTCGCCCCAGGTGGCCGCGCGCGGCCGTGCCTCCACCGTCCCGGTAACGCTGTTCCTGATGAACATCAGCCCGGAGCGCCCGCTCAGCTCGCGTGCCTTGACCCGCTGGCCGGTGTCGTGCAGGGTCACGATCGTGCCCGCGGTGAGGTAAAGCCCGGCCTCGACCACGCAGTCGTCGCCCAGCGAGATCCCGAGCCCGGAGTTCGCGCCGAGCAGGCACCGCTCGCCCACCGCGATGCGCTCCGTGCCGCCGCCGGACAGCGTGCCCATGATCGAGGCGCCACCGCCGACGTCGGTGCCCGCGCCGACCACCACGCCCGCGCTGATCCGTCCCTCGACCATCGCCGGGCCGAGCGTTCCGGCGTTGAAGTTGACAAAGCCTTCGTGCATGACCGTGGTGCCCTCGGCCAGGTGGGCGCCGAGGCGCACCCGGCTCGCGTCAGCTACCCGGACGCCGGCCGGAACAACGTAGTCGAGCATCCGTGGGAACTTGTCCACCGACTGCACCTCGACCTGGCGCCCGGCCGCCCGCGCCCGCATCTGCACCGCGACGGTCTCGCCCGCGTCAACCGGCCCGCTGGACGTCCAGCAGACCGTGGGCAGCACCCCGAAGATGCCGTCGAGGTTGATGCTGTTCGGCTGGACCACGCGGTACGAGAGCAGGTGCAGCCGCAGGTAGGCGTCACCGGGATCGCCGGGCGGCACGTCGAGATCGGCGATCTCGACCCGCCGGTGGGTGGTGCGCACGCCCCGGACCGAGTCGGCGCGGTCGGGCCCCGGCGTGAACTGCCCGGCCTCGGTCGGCGGCCCGAGCCGCGGGTCGGGAAAGAAGAAGTCGAGCGGGGCGCCGGCGGCCTCGCTCACGGTGACGATCGCGTCTCCCCATGCCTGTCTGGTCACGCCATGAACCTACCGGGTCACGATGTTGGCGATGCGGCCAGGCACGACGATGAGGCGATCAACGGTGGCATCGCCGATGTACTGGGCGAGGTCCGGGTGGCCGGTCACGATCGAGGTGATCTGCTCGGCATCGGCGCCGGCGGGCACCTCGATCCGCAGCCGGGTCTTGCCGTTGACCTGCACCGGCAGCACCACGGTCGGCTCGGCGGCCAGCGCCGGGTCGGCCTCCGGGAACGGCGCGCGGGCCAGGGACTGGTCGTGGCCGAGGCGGGCCCACAGCTCCTCGGCCACGTGCGGCGCGAGCGGCGCGACCATCAGCACCAGGGGCTCGGCGACCGCCCGCGGCAGCTTTCCCCGCGTGGCGGTGATCCGCGCCGCGTGGCTGCCCAGCTCCTGCAGCCGGGCGATCGCGATGTTGAACCGCAGCGCCGCGTAGTGCCCGCGGACCGCGTCGATCGTCCGGTGCAGCAGCCGCCGGGTGTCCTCGTCGGCCGGGCCGTCGTCCACGATCAGCTCGCCGGTGTGCTCGTCGACCAGGCTGCGCCAGAGCCGCTGTAGGAACCGGTACACGCCGGCGATGTCATCGGTCTGCCACGGCCGGTCGGCGTTCAGCGGCCCGGTGGCCATCTCGTACAGCCGCAGCGTGTCCGCGCCATACTCGGCAAACATCTCGTCGGGCGTCACGCTGTTCTTCAGGCTCTTGCCCATCTTGCCCAGCCTGCGGCTCACCGGCTCGCCGCGGTAGCTGTAGCCGCCGTCCTGGCCGACGACCTCGTTCGCCGGGACGTACATCCCGCGCGTATCGGTGAACGCCTCGGCGGTGATGTAGCCCTGGTTGACCAGGCGGTGGAACGGCTCCCGGGTCGAGACGTGACCCAGGTCGAACAGCACCTTGTGCCAGAACCTGGCGTACAGCAGGTGCAGCACCGCGTGCTCCACGCCGCCGACGTACAGGTCGACGCCGCCGTCACCATCCCGCCCTCCCAGCCCTTCCGTCGCGCCCGCGGGCACCATCCAGTACCGCTCGTTGCGCGGGTCGACGAACGCCACGTCGTTGTCCGGGTCCAGGTAGCGCAGGTAGTACCAGCACGACCCGGCCCACTGCGGCATCGTGTTCAGCTCGCGCCGGTAGGCCTGGCGCCCGTTACCCAGGTCGAGCTCGACCCGCGCCCAGTCCCCCGCCCGGGCCAGCGGCGGCACCGGATCCTCACTCTGCCCGCCCCCCACCCACCGCCCCGTCCCTCTCCACTCCCCCTTCACCGGCCGGGCGGTGAAGTCCCTCATTTCGGGCAGCGTGACCGGGAGCATTTCCTCGGGCAGCGCGACCGGCAGGCCGTCGGAATCATAGACAATGGGGAACGGTTCGCCCCAGTACCGCTGCCGGGAGAACAGCCAGTCCCGCAGCCGGTAACTGCGCTGGTGCCACCCGTTGCCGGTGCGCTCCAGCCAGCCGACTGGGTCATCGAGCGGCTGGTAGGTGATCACCGGCAGCCCGAGGGCGCGGGCGAACTCCTCGTCCCGCTCGTCGTCAGCGGGCACCGCCATGATCGCCCCGGTTCCGTAGCCCATCAGCACGTAGTCGGCCACCAGCACCGGGATCTGCTCCCCCGTCGCCGGGTTCACCGCGTACGAGCCGGTGAACACGCCGGTCTTGTCGCGGCTGGCCGCCCGCTGCCGGTCGGTGATCCGCGCGGCGCGTTCCTGGTAGGCCGCTACCGCCTCGGCCGGTGACCGGCCCGCCTGCCGCCACGCCTGCGGGGTCGCCGCGGGCCACTGCTGGCCGGCCAGCGCCGCCGCCAGCGGGTGCTCGGGTGCCAGCACCAGGTAGGTGGAGCCGGGCAGGGTGTCCGGCCGGGTGGTGAACGCCTCGATGCTCACCTCGTCCCGGCCGGCCACCGGGAACGTGATGACGGCCCCGTCGCTGGGGCCGATCCAGTTCCGCTGCTGCTGTTTGATCGGCTCCGGCCAGTCCAGGTCGTCCAGGTCGGCCAGCAGCCGCTCCGCGTACGCCGTGATCCGCAGCAGCCACTGCCGCAGCGGCCGCCGGTAGACCGGGTAGTTGCCGACGTCGCTGCGCCCCTCGGCGGTGACCTCCTCGTTGGCCAGCACCGTGCCCAGGCCCGGGGACCAGTTGACCATCTCCTCGGCGACGTAGGCCAGTCGCCAGCCGTCGACCACCTGCCTGCGGGTCAGCTCATCGAGTTCCGCCCACGGCTTCCCGCCGGGGTTGGCCGCGCCCGAGGGCGGCCGCGTCCCGGCCTCGAACTCGGCGACCAGCTCGCTGATGGGCCGGGCGCGCTGGCGATCCTCGTCAAACCAGCTATTGAAGATCTGCAAGAAGATCCACTGGGTCCAGCGGTAGAAGCGGGGATCGGAGGTCGCGAACTCGCGCCGGGTGTCGTACCCGAGACCCAGCCGGAGCAGCTGCCAGCGCATGTTGTCGATGTTGTGCTTCGTACTGACCGCCGGGTGCTGACCGGTGCTGATCGCGTACTGCTCGGCCGGGAGCCCGAAGGCGTCGTAGCCGAACGCGTGCAGCACCGTGTGACCAGTCATGCGCAGGAACCGGCACAGCACATCGGTGCCGATGTACCCCAGCGGGTGCCCGACGTGCAGGCCGGCCCCGCTCGGGTACGGGAAGAAATCGAGGATGTAGGCCTTCGGCTTTCCTGCGGTCCGCTCGAATCCGGCGGCCAGCGACCCGGCCGGATTCGGTACACCGAACGTGCCGTCCGCGGCCCACCTGGCCTGCCAGGCGAGCTCAAGCTCGTTGGCCAGCTTCGCGTCGTACCGGAACGGTGGCTGCTCGCCTGGCTCGTGGCTGGTCATCTGTCCGTCCTGTCTGGCTCGGCTCGGGAAATGAAAAAGCCCCTCAGACATGAGGGGCTGCCGCGCGGACCGGATTGGTCAGCGCGGCACGAGAAGAAGCAGGCCGCGGTGCAGCATGACCATAAGCTACCAGTTCATGACCGACCATCTCACGACCGAGCCCATCGTCGCTGAGCCCGTGACGGCCGAGCCGGGCGCCGCACCCGGGCCCGCGCAGCTGCCGCCCGGCCTGCTGGCCCGGCTGCCAACGCCCTGCCTGCTGGTCGACCTGGCCGCGGCCGACCGGAACATCGCGGCCGCGGCGCGGCTGCTGCGCGGCACCGGGGTCCGGCTGCGGCCGCACTTCAAGGCGCACAAGTGCACCGAGCTGATGCGGCGCCAGCTGCGGGCGGAGGGCTGTCAGGGGATCACCTGCCAGACCGCCGGGGAAGCGGTGGCCCTGGCCGCGGCCGGGTTCACCGACATCCTGGTCGCGAACGAGGTGGTGGATCAGTCCGCGCTGGACGAGCTCGGGCGGGCCGCGCAGACGGCCCGGATCACCGCGGCGGCCGACTGCCTGGAGCACGTGCGCTTGCTGGACCGGGCGGCGGGCGCCGCCGGGACGACGTTCGACGTGCTCGTCGAGCTCGACGTGGGCGCGGGCCGGTGCGGGCTGCCGGCCAGCAGCCCGGACCTGGTGCCGCTGGCCGCCGCGATCGCCGGCGCCGCGGCGCTGCGCCTGGCGGGCCTGCAGGCCTACGGGGGCCACGTGCAGCACACCCTGGGGCCGCAGCTGCGCAAGACGCTCTGCTACCACGCGGAACTCCAGGTCGCGGCCGAGCTGGAGCGCCTGGCCGGGGCCGGGCTGAGCTGCCCGGTGGTCTCCGGGCACGGCACCGGCACGCTGGAGTGCCTGGCCCCGGGCACGGTCTACACCGAGGCGCAGGCCGGCTCGTACGTGCTGCTCGACGCGGCCTACCAGCGGGTCACGCCGGCGTTCGAGCCCGCGCTGTACTGCGTGGCCAGCGTGATCAGCCGGCCCGAGCCCGCCCGGGCGGTGCTCGACGCGGGGCTGAAGGCGCTGGCCGTCGACGACGGGCTGCCGGTTCCGGCCGGCCCGGGCCTGCGCGTGGTGCGCCTGTCCGACGAGCACGCCAGCCTCGCCGTCACCTCCGGCGCTGGCCCGGCGGTCGGGGACAAGGTGTTCCTCATCCCGTCGCACGTCGACCCGACCGTGAACCTGCACGATGCGCTGTTTGTGTACGACGGCGAGGGGATGGCGCGCTGGCCGGTCGACGGGCGCCGGGTCACCGCTCTGCCGTGAATGAGGTGTGCGGCGGCGCTGCGACGCCGGCGGGCTCCCCGGGAAGCGGAACTGGTGCGTAGTCCGCCCGCTCCGGATCACGGACCCCGGGCACGAACACGACCAAGCATGCCAGAGCGGACAGCCCCGCGCCGGCCAGCACCGTCGCGGCGCGAATGCGGCGAAGTTGGCCACCCCGTGGCGAGGATCCCGTACCAGAGCCAGCGCTGGCGCGTCGTCCAGCGGATGCCCTGGCGGGCGTCGGCCGCGACGGATCTCCCCGAACGGGCCGGCGCGGGGACGTGGGCCATCATGAGCAGGCACAGCGCGCTGACGACGAAGGTGGCGGCGTCGATGGCGAACGCCGACGAGGTTCCCCCCGCGGCGACGATCACGCCCCCGATCGCCGGCCCGAGGAACGACAGCCCCACGGTCTGGCTCGCGCTGTTGAAGGCGTTGCCCTGAGTGAGCAGGTCAGCCGGCAAGAGCTCGGGCATGATCGCCCGGTACGCGGGATAGAAGAAGGCGTCCCCGACGCCGACAGCCACGGACAGCAGGACGAGCTCGGTGACGTTTAGCACCTGGGCCGCGGCGAGCGCGGCGAGCGCGGCAATCGCGCCGGCCCGCAGGACGTTCGCGGCGAGCACGACAAGGCGCCGCGGGAGTCGGTCGACCAGCGCCCCGGCGAAGAGCAGGAACACCGCGTTCGGTGCCACGCGCGCGGCCTCGACGTACGCGAGGGTGCTCGCATGGTCGCTGATGCGCAGCGCTTCGAGCGCGATCGCGACCGTGTAGATCCCGTCGCCGACGACGGAGATCGTCTGCCCGCCCCACAGCAGGGCGTAGTCGCGGTGACGCAGCGCTTGAGGTATGGCCATTTGCCGGAACGCTACGTCCTAGAGCACGCTCTAGGTCAAGCCGCTGCTCAGGGCTGCAGGACGACCCGGCCGGGGATGCCGCCGGCGGCCTTCGCGCTGAACGCCTCGGCGGCCCGCTCGAGCGGGTACACCCGGCCGACCTGGGGACGCAGGTGCCCCTCGTCGACCAGGCGGGCGAGCTCGGCCAGCTGCCCGCGGTTGGACTCCTGGATGAAGACGACCGTCCTGATGCCGTCGCCGGTGGCAGGCAGTCGCGAATCGGCGCGCACCGTGACCAGCGTTCCGCCCGGCCGCAGCAGGGCGGGCGACTGGGCCAGCACGTCCCCGCCGATCGTGTCGAACACCAGGTCGGCCTGGCCGGCCGCGTCCTCGATGCGATCGGCGTCGAGCGCGATGAACCGGTCGGCGCCCAGCTCCATGACCAGCGGCCGGGAGTGGCTGCGCCCGGTCCCGATCACCGTGGCGCCAGCCCACCGGGCCAGCTGGACCGCCGTCGACCCGACAGCGCCGCCGGCGCCGTGGATGACCACCGTCTGCCCCTTGGCCAGCTTCCCGTGGTCGAACAGGGCCTGCCACGCCGTCAGGCCGGCCCGCGGCACCGCCGCGGCGTGAACGTGGTCCACGGTGCGCGGCTTGGGTGCCATGTTCCTGGCCTCGACGGCGACGTACTCGGCGGCCGTCCCGTCCCGCCACTGGTCGGTCAGCCCGTACACCTCATCGCCGACGGCGACCCCGGCGGTCCCGAACCCCAGCGCGGCGACCACCCCCGACACCTCGGCGCCGGGGATGACCAGGGTCCGCTGATGACCGGCCCGGCAGGTCCAGATGGGATACTCCAGCTCGTTGTGGGTGATGCCGCACGCGGCCACCTTGACCAGCACGTCGCAGGCCATGGGCTTGGCATCGGGCGCCTCTTCGTAGACAAGTCCACGGACGCCGGTCGGTTCATGCAGGCGCACAGCCTTCATCATCAGTCCCCTTTCCTGTGCCGGGTCGCTTGCTCAGATCGCCTTGCCCGGGTTCATGATGCCGGCCGGGTCAAGGGCCCCCTTGATCGCGCGGTGAACGGCCATGGACTCCTCGCCGAGTTCCTCGGCCAGCCAGCGCCGCTTGAGGATGCCCACGCCGTGCTCGCCGGTCAGCGTGCCGCCGAGTTCCAGCGCGGCGCGGAACACCTCGTCGGCGGCCGCCCAGACGTGGGCGGGCACGTCGGCCTGGCCGCGGTCGAACACGAAGACCGGGTGCAGGTTGCCGTCCCCGGCGTGGGCCACCGTGGCGATCAGCACGCCGTGCCGGTCGGCGGCCTGCTCGATGCGCTCGATCATGTCCGGCAGCCGGGACCGGGGCACGCACACGTCCTCGATCAGGGTCGCGCCGAGCCGTTCGGTGGCATGAAAGGCCAGCCGGCGAATGTCGAGTAGCTGTTGCGACTCGGCCTCGCTGGCCGACACATCGGCCAGCAGTGCGCCGTGCTCGGCGCACTTCTCCTGCATGATCTCGGCCCGGCGGGCCGCGTCGTCGGTGTCGGCCTGGGCGATGAGCAGCGCCTGCACCTCGTCGCCGAACCCGAGGTTCTTCCACTCGTCGAGCGACCGCAGCGTGACCCGGTCGAGCAGTTCCAGCAGGCTGGGCTGCAGCCTGGCCTGCACGATCGCGGTCACCGCCCGGGCCGCCGCGGCGAAGCTGGGGAAGCTCGCGGCCAGCGTCACCGGCGGCCTGGCCGGCCGGGGGCGCAGCCGCAGCGTCGCCGAGGTGATCACCCCGAGGGTGCCCTCCGAGCCGACGAACAGGCTGGTGAGGTCGTAACCGGCCACGCCCTTGATCGTCCTGCGCCCGGTGCGCAGCACCCGGCCGTCGGCCAGCACGACCTCCAGCCCGAGCACGGCGTCCCGGGTGACGCCGTACTTCACGCAGCGCAGCCCGCCGGCATTGGTGGCCAGGTTGCCGCCGATCGTGGATATCTCGAAGCTCGACGGGTCGGGCGGGTACATCAGGCCGTGCGCGGCGGCGGCGCGGTCCAGGTCGGCGTTGATCACGCCGGCCTCGGCCACGGCCAGTTCGTCGGCCGGGTCAAGCTCAACGATCGCGTTCATCCGGGCCATCGAGACGATCACGCAGCCGTCGACCGCGGCGGCGCCGCCGGCCAGGCCGGTCCCGCCGCCGCGCGGCACAACCGGGACGCGATGGCCGCTGGCCCAGCGCAGCGTGGCCGCCACCTCGCCGGTGCTGCGCGCGGACACCAGGCACCGGGCCTGGCCGGGCGTGACCGCCGTGGTCTGATCCCGGCGGTAGGCGTCGACGATGTCCGGGTCCGTGCTCACCCGGCCGTCGGGAAGGGCTGCGATCAGTTCGTCAAGGTCGTCGGCCATGGGGTTCCTCGTCTCCTCCGCAGACGGCAAACGGGGCACCGCTGACACAGCGATACCCCGTCACGGATGCGGCCCGGCCTGGCCGGGCGTCAGGACAAGCCAAGCTCTCCGCTCTTCACGCCCGCGCAGAACCTCGCCGGAGGCGGATCGGGCGGATCGGGCAGCGCCCTCGCCTTCAGAGTTTCCCACATGACCGCTCCTTTGGCGATGTCGTCGCGGCTCACCTCGCCGGGTTGACCGCTTCTCTGGTTAAGCGGTACATTACTTGAGTAATTAACCAATGAAGTAGGAGGCGGAGACGATGCCGGAGCTGGCTGGTCTGGACGAGGGAACCCCGCTGTTCGTCCAGGTTGCCGACAGACTCGCGGGGGAGATCGCGGACGGCGGCCTGGCCGAGGGTGAGCGGGTGCCGTCCACCAACGAACTGGCCGCGTTCTACCGGATCAACCCGGCGACCGCGGCCAAGGGGATCAACATGCTGGCCGATGACGGGCTGCTGGAGAAGCGGCGGGGCATCGGGATGTTCGTCGCGGCCGGTGCGCGGCAGCGGCTGCTGGCCCGGCGCCGGGCGGAATTCACGCAGCGGTACGTCGAGCCGCTGCTGGCCGAGGCGGTCCGCCTCGGGATCGACACCGACGAGCTGTTCGCCCTGATCAAGGAGGCCGGTAACGAGCGGGAAGGCGCCTCACTGTGACACCGGCGATCTCGGTCACCGGGCTGAGCCGAAGATACTGGGACCAGACCGTTCTCGATGACGTGAGCTTCACGGTTCCCGGCGGGACGATCAGCGGGCTGCTCGGCCGCAACGGCGCCGGCAAGACCACGCTGCTGCGGATCCTGGCCGGCCAGGAGTTCCCGTCATCCGGATCGGCGCGGGTCCTCGGGGCGCCGCCGGCCGAGAACGAGGACGTGCTGAGCCGCCTGGTGTTCGTCCGCGAGGACCAGGCCTATCCGGATATCAAGGCCGGCCAGGCGCTGCGCGCCGCGTCCTGGTTCTACCCGAACTGGGACTCCGCGCTGGCGTCTACACTGCTGGACGACTTCGGGGTGCACGCGGGCAAAGCGATCAAGAGGCTGTCGCGCGGGCAGCGCTCGGCGCTCGGGATCACGATCGGGCTGGCCGCCCGCGCCGAGGTGACGCTGTTCGATGAGCCGTACGCGGGCCTGGACGCGGTCGCTCGCAAGATCTTCTACGACCGGCTGCTCGCGGACTTCGCCGAGTTCCCCCGCGCGGTGCTGCTGTCCACGCATCTCATCGATGAGGCTGCCGCGCTGTTCGAGGGCGTCATCGTCATTGACCGGGGGCGGGTCGTCCTGGACGCGCCGGCCGACGTCCTGCGCGGCGTCGCCACCCGGGTGAGCGGCCCCTGCCTCGCCGTGGACGCGCTCGCCGGGGGGCGCCCGGTGTGGGAGCGGCGGCGGCTCGGCTCCCAGGCGTCCGTCGTCATGGTCGGGCCGCTGTCCGCGGACGACCGTGAGCAGGCCCGCTCATCCGGACTGGACCTGACCCCGCTGTCCCTGCAGCAGATCGTGGTGCAGGCGGCCGCCGGCATCCTCGCCCCCGTTCCCGGGGCCGGCTTCGAGACCGAAAGGACCAGCGCGTGAATACCTGCGTCAAGGTGGCCCGCTACCACCTGGTGCGGCCGACCAACTATGTCTTGCTGCCGTGTCTCCTCCCATTCGCCTTCGCCATAGGCGCCGTTACGGCCGGCCGCGGCGACGGCCATGAAGCAGCCGGATACCTGGTCGGTATCTTCGCCTACTTCGGCGTACTGGGTAGTCAGACCATCGGCCGGTCGCTGCCGTTCGGCCTCACGCTCGGCGCCAGCCGCCGGTCTTTCTACTCCGGCACGGCGCTGCTCGGGGTGGCGCTGTCCCTGGTCTTCGGCCTGCTGCTGACCGTGCTGCAGGCGATCGAGCGGGCCACCGATGGCTGGGGGCTGTCCCTGCACTTCTTCCGGGTGCCGTACCTCCTGAACGGCCCGTGGTACGCCACCTGGCTGACCTCGTTCGTGGGCTTGTTCGCGGTGTTCGTATACGGGATGTGGTACGGAATCGTGAGCACGCGGTGGGGCATCCTCGGCACGCTGGCGTTCCTCGCGGTGCAGGTGCTTGTGGTGGTCGCCGGGGCCGTCACGGTCAGCTCCGAGCACTGGCACGTCTTCTCCGGCGCCGGCGGGTCCTCCGCGGGCCTGACCGCCCTGGGCCTGACCGGGGTCGTCGCCGCGCTGGCGATACTGCTGCTGGCCGGCGGCCACGCCACCATCCGCCGAGCCACGGTCTGATGCTGGTCTCTCTACCAGGGTCAGTGCCCCGGCCCGCTGTTCTGCCCGGAACTCAGAGGCCGGCCGAGCCGTCGATGGCCTGGCGGATCAGGTCGGCGTGCCCGTTGTGGCGCGCGTACTCCTCCACGAGGTGCTGCCACATCCACCGCACCGACATGGTCTTCTCCTGGAAGGTGAATGTGTCGTCCAGACTCGCGCCCTCCAGCGCGGCATCGACCGCCCGGCACTCGGCCCGGTAGCGCTGGAAATCCTCCTCGGCGCCGGCCGGGTCGGCCTCTTCGAAGTCCGCGCTCGGAGTATCGGGGCGGTAGTAATAGTCGGGTACCTGCTCACCGCGGAAGGTCTGCCTGACCCACCCGAGCTCGGTGTCGCTCATGTGCCGGACCAGGCCGAGCAGCGACAGGTTCGACGGCGGCACGGCGCGCGTGGCCAGCTGGCTGGCATCCAGCCCAGCGCATTTGCGCAGCAGGGTGGCCCGGTGCCAGTCGAGCCAGTCGCGGAGCATCTCATGCTCGGGCTCGTTGCGGCGCTCCGGATAGCCCTCCGAACGCTCGACGTCAGGTGCGATCCAGGTCACTGCCGCACCCTATGCCAGGGTTTGTCCCGGACGCCAGTGAATTCTTGCCCGCGCGTACACGGAGCATTCCTTTTGACTGACGAACGACGTAGGTTCACGCTCGTGGAGCCTTGCGGCAAGGAGTTACCGCGATGACCCAGGATCTCCCAGACGTGGATTTCACTGACCTCAAGGCGGCGGTCGGTGGCCGGCTGCTGGACGTCCAGGCGCCGCTGCGGGCGTGCGTGACCGACCCGGGCAGCCCGGCGGCCGAGGCGGCGCTGGCCAGCCTGCGCAACCCGTACGCGATCCAGGACGACCCGGGAGCGTTCCAGACCACGGGGTGGTTAGGGGCCTACGACAACGGGCACAGTCCGCGCGCGGTCGCGGCCGAGTCGGCAGCGGACATCGCGGCCGGGGTCGAGTTCGCCGCCGGCCGCGGCATCGGCCTGGTGATCAAGGGCACCGGGCACGATTACCTGGGCCGGTCGAGCGCGCCCGGCTCGCTGCTGATCTGGACCCACCGCATGCGCGAGCTGGCAGGACAGCTTCTGGGGCCCGAACTACCCGAGGCTGCTGGAGATCAAGCGGCGCTACGACCCGCAGAACATCTTCCGGGTGCATCACGGCGTCGGCAGCGAGGCCCCGGGCTGGCCCGTGCCCCAGGCCTGACATCAGGGTCTTTACGCACCTCATGGCCCGTGGTCACCTGGAAGTATGGGCGCGCATGCAAGTCACAACCAGATCATCGAGCACCGGGCCATCGAGTACATCCCGCTGAACGAGCGGCACGGCAAGCCGAACACGCTGTTCACGATCTGGTTCGCCAGCAACGCCCAGATCACCGCGGTGGCGACCGGCCTGCTGGCCACCGTGGTGTTCGGCCTCAGCCTGCCGTGGGCCATCGCCGCGATTCTGATCGGCAACCTGGCCGGCTGCCTGTTCATGGCCTACCACTCGGTCCAGGGGCCGAGGCTCGGGATGCCGCAGATGATCCAGAGCCGGGCCCAGTTCGGCATGTTCGGCGCGGCGCTGCCGATCCTGGCCGTGGTGCTGCTCTACATCGGGTTCTTCACCTCGAGCGCGATCCTGGGCGGCGAGGCGCTGGCGCGGCTGCTGCACGTGTCCACCGACTGGGGCATCGTGATCTGCGACGCGATCACGCTGATCATGGCCTGGGTCGGCTATGACCTTATCCATCGCTACGACCGCTGGGCCTCGGTGCTGTTCGCCGGGGTGTTCCTCGCGATCACCGTGAAGATGCTCACCGTGACCAGGCCGGCCTACCACGGCCACGCCGACACCGCCGCCAACATCCTGCTGGCCATCTCGGTCTTCGTGTCCTGGCAGATCACCTGGGCGCCGTACGTGTCGGACTACTCCAGGTACCTGCCGCAGCAGACCCCGTCCTCACGCACGTTCTGGTACACCTACGCGGGCTCGGCCATCGGCGCGATCTGGTTCATGATCATCGGGGCGTACGGCGGCGCCCTGGCTCCCGCTGCGATCTCTTCGAACACCGCGGGCTACTTCGCCGGGCTGTTCCCCTCCGTGCAGTGGCTGATCCTGCTCACCGCGGTCCTCGGGATCTTCGCCGCCAACGTGGAGAACCTCTACGGCCCGTTCCTGTCCGGCGCCGCCGCCGTGTCCCCGTCCGGCCGGATCGGGTCGGCACCGGTGGCCAGGTTCGTGGCCGCCGCCGCCGTGGCCATCCTGGGCACGCTGCTGGCCATCCTGGCCAGCCCGCACTTCCTCACCGACCTGTCGAATTTCGTGCTGTTCCTGCTCTACTTCATGATCCCGTGGACGGCGATCAACCTCACCGACTACTACGTGGTGCGGCGCGGGCACTACGACATCGAGGACATCTTCCGGACCGACGGCCGGTACGGCCGGGTCAACTGGTGGGGCGTCGGCATCTACGTGGTGACGATCGGGGTGGAGGTCCCGTTCATCAACAGCAGCCTGTACGTCGGCCCCATCGCCACCGACCTGGGCGGCGCCGACATCTCCTGGATCGTCGGGTTCATCGTCGCCGCCGTGCTCTACTACCTTGCGGCCAAGCGCCGCCAGCCGACCCCCAGCGAGCCCGTGACCGCGCCAGCCACCAGCCGTTAGGGCTCGCCGGGGCGCACGAATCTACCAACGGACGTGTTGGAGCACGCCCACCGGTACGCCGCTAAATCGGATAGGCCAAATCACCCGTTGCTGCTGCCGAAAACGGCAATCGTTCCTAAACGCCGCACCGCAGAGCTTCGAAATCCAGAATATTTCGGGCATAGGTGGCGATTCACTGGTCAGCGCCGACCTGGTTATCGATGTGGTGGTGCCCACGCTGTTCCTAGAGCAACAGCGTGGGCACCACCACACTGCTCCGGACCGCGCTCGCGCCACTCACACCGGCGCTCGACGCCGCCGAAAGGCGACCACCTCAGCACAAGGCCGCGCGGCCCGCCAAGGCGCGCCGACCACGATCGGCGGGAAGACCTACCTCGGCTCGGTTAGGGAAGCGCGCCGGCCAGCCCCGGCCGGGGTCCAGGCCCGCCGGGACCCCACGGCCTGACGCCCTGGGCGCGCCTGGCGCGTACGTGATAGCGTACGGTACGGTTTCGTTTCGATAGAGGAGCCGCACCGTGCCACGTGAACGTGATCAGCAGCGTGAGGAGGCCATCCTTCGCGCAGCCCTCGAGCTGCTGGCCGAGATCGGCTATGACCAGCTGACGATGGACGCGGTTGCGGCGCGCGCCCACTGCAGCAAGGCCACCATCTACCGGCGCTGGCCCGGCAAGGCCGAACTGGTGACAACCGCGGTGCGGCGGCAGGCCGTGGCGGCCAGCGCGGCGCCCGATACCGGCAGCCTGCGGACGGACCTGCTCGAGGCGGTCGCGGCCATGCGCATCAGCCTGGTCAACCAGGACGCCGCCCGCATCATCGGGCTCATGGCCGCGATGCGCCGCGATCCCGCGCTGGCCGGGGTCGTCAGGGGCCAGCTGCTGGCCAGCAAGCGCGAGGTCTTTGGCACGGTCATCGCCCGGGCGGTCACCCGGGGCGACCTTCCGGCCACGGCCGACCACGAGCTGCTGGCCGAGATCAGCTCGGCGGTGCTGCTCTCCCGGCTGCTGGTCACCGGCGATCCGCTCGACCCCGCATTCGAACAGCACCTCGTGGACACCGTGCTGATGCCGGTGCTTCAGCACACTTACCGGTAAGGAGCCGCCCGTGTGGCGCGTGATCATCCTCAGCTTCCTCGGCGGGGTCTTGGCCGGCAACGCCTTCCCGCACTTCGTGCGCGGCATAACGAAGAAGCCGTATCCCAACCGGCTCGGTAATGGGCCGGTCACCAACGTGGTGGCCGGCTGGGCCGGGCTGGTCATCGCCGGGCTGCTGCTGTCCTGGGCCCACGTCGGCCAGCATCCGGCCTGGGCCTTCGGGGCGGCCGCCGTGGGCGTCCTGCTGATCGGGCTGTTTCACGCTGGTCCGGGGGCGTTCGGGCGGCCGGACGCACCCCGGCCGGGCCCGGGCCGATAGCGCCGGCCGCGTCGGCTAGCGTTCCAGGTGTGGCGAGCCGTGCTGAGCGTTCAATGTCCTTCGGGGCGATCGCAGCGGATTACGACCGGCTGCGGGCCGGGCCACCGGAGGCGGCGGTCGACTGGCTGCTGCCCGATGGCTGCCAGCTTGCCGTCGATCTGGGCGCGGGCACCGGGCTGCTGACCCGCGCGCTGGCGCGCAAGGTCCCGCAGGTCGTGGCCGTCGAGCCGGACGAGCGGATGGCGGCCGTGCTGCGGGCGCGCGCTTCGGACGGGCAGTTCGCCGGTATCCGGGTCGCGCAGGGCCGGGGTGAGGCGATCCCGGTGCCAGATGCCAGCGCGGACGGCGTGTTCGCCTCGTCGTCGTGGCACTGGCTGGACCCGGAGCGCGCCCCTCGCGAGATCGCGCGGGTGCTGCGGGACGGCGGCCGGCTCGGTGTGATCTGGACCAGCCGCGACCGCAACACGGGCTGGGTGCGCGAGGTCGAGTCGTTCCGCGACCGCGCCGTGGAGCGCGCCGATGACCGGGACGGGCAGTGGCCGCCGCACCACCGCGAGGTCAGTCTGCCCGGTGAACTGTTCGGCAGCGTGGAGTCCGCGTCGTTCTCGTTCACCCGCCGGATGACCATCAACGACTTCGTGGACATGCTGGGCACCTATAGCGGCGCGATAGTCGCGAGCGCGCAGGACCGGGAGGAGGGACTGGCCCGGGCCAGGGCCGTGCTCGAGCGGCGGTTCCCCGGCGCCAGCCAGATCGACGTCCCGATGCGGTCGCGGTGCTTCCGCGCTGACCGGCTGCCGCGGTGGACGTAACGGTCAGGGCCTATGAGCGGCGGGATGCCGCAGGCGTGGCCGACGTCTTTTACCGTTCCGTCCGTGAAGTGGCGCTGTCCGATTACACGGGGCAGCAGGTGCAGGCGTGGGTTCCGGAACGCTGGGATGAGGGGCAGGAACACCGGCGTTCCGGTGATGGCCGGCTGGTCCTGGTCGCCGCCGATGAATCAGGCCACGTGGTCGCGTTCATCGATCTCGAGCCGGACGGGCACATCGACCGGCTTTTTTGCGCACCCGAGGCAGCCGGCCGCGGTGTCGCGTCGCGGCTGTATCACGCGATCGAGACCGCGGCCCGCGAGCAGGGCATCGACCGGCTGTTCACGGAGGCCAGCGAGCTGGCCCGGCGGTTCTTCGAGCGGAAGGGCTTCATGGTGCTGGAGCGCCAGGACATGATCCTCCGCGGCGTGCCCATCCACAATTACCGGATGGCTAAGGCTCTGGGCTGATCGGCCGGCCTGGCGGCTTGAGCAGGCCTGCAGGCCCACCCTCCTGGATGGGCCTGCAGGCCACCGCCCCACCCCCCCGGGGGTCTTGTCTAGGCTCTGGCAGGCCTGCCGAGCCTGGTCTTGGCGCAGCACGGAGCGTAGACATCGCTGCGGGCGTCACGTACGCACTGCGGCGAACCGGACATGTGGACATACTGGGCCCGCACCCACAGAGGGCGGTACCCCCCGAAATTTCACATGCTGATTGCCGGCTTTGGCGCGCGAACCGGTTTCCAGGGGCCGGGCGGCGCGGCATTCTAGAAAGAGTGAGCAGCCAGGGTCCCGAGCCCACCGACCTCATCCGCAGCGTCTCCCGCGCGCTGCGGATCATCGAGGAGGTATCAGGCTCGCGCCGCCCCCTGCCGGTGAAGGTCATCGCGCGCCGGTGCCAGATCAACCTCTCCACCGCGTATCACCTGATCCGGACCCTGTGCTACGAGGGCTACCTGGTCCGCCTGCCCGACGGTGGCTACGTCGCCGGATCGAAGGTGGCCGAGCGCTTCCACGACCTGATGGGCTCGATGCACCGGCCGGCCCCGGCCCGGGCCGTGCTCAGGCACCTGGCCGACGCCACCGGGCACAGCGCCTACCTGGCCGGCATCTCCGGCGGCCGCCTGGTGGTCGTGGACGTGGTCGAGGGGGCGAGCTCGCCCTGGCTCGAGGACCTGCAGCCCGGCCTGGAAACCGCCGCGCACGCGACCGCGGTGGGCCGGGCGCTGCTGACCACGATGCCCGGGAAGGCCCGCACCAGGCTGCTGAGCGAGCACGGCTTGCGCCCGTTCACCCCGAACACGGTCACCGAGCCGGGCCAGATCGAGTACGAACTGTCCGCGCTGCACCCCGGCGACCTGGTCACCGAGCACGGGCAGTTCCGCGACGAGGTGTGCTGCGCGAGCGTGGCCGTTCACGGCCACGATGGCTGGTGGGCGGTCGGCTCCACGGCCCTGGGCCTGGACCTGCCAACGCCGCTGCTGGCCGAGCTGCGGGTGGCCGCGGCCGACCTCAGCGGCGTCATGATCCAGGCCAGCCAAACCTGAGTGTCGGTCGCGGCCTCCAGCTTGTCATCAGGAGCCCACGGCGCGGCGCAGGTAGCCGAGCCGGGCCGCGCGCGCGGCCTGGGCCAGTGCGGTCTGCGGGGCCAGTCCGTCGAATCCGTGGAATCCGCCTGGCCAGAGGTGAAACTCCACCGGGACCCCGGCCCGGGACAGCCGGGCCGCGTACTCGATGTCCTCGTCGCGGAACGTCTCCACCGATCCCACGTCGATGAACGTGGCTGGCAGCCGGGTCAGGTCCGGGGCGCGGGCGGGCGCCGCGTACGGCGAGACGTCCGGGCCGCCGCGCGCGTCGCCGAGCAGGGCCGTCCAGGCGGTGACGTTCGACCCCCGGTCCCAGAGGCCCTCGCCGTCGAGTTCCTGGCTGGACGGGGTGATGCCGCGGTCATCCAGCATCGGGCACATCAGCATCTGGTGGCTCAGCGCCGGGCCGCCCCGGTCGCGGGCCATCAGCGCGACGCCGGCGGCCAGGCCGCCGCCAGCGCTGGCCCCGGCGATGATCAGGCGGGAGGGGTCGATGCCCAGCTCGTCGCAGTGCTCGCCGGTCCAGACGAGGCCGGCGTAGCAGTCCTCCACCGGCGCCGGATGCGGGTGCTCCGGAGCCAGCCGGTATTCGACCGACACCGCGACCACGCCAGCCTCGTCGACCCACAGCGCCAGTTGGTCGGCGCCGCTGCGGTTGGTGCCCATCACCATCCCGCCCCCATGGGTGTGGTACACCCCGGGCAGCGCTCGCCCCTGGCCGCCCCGGCCGCCTCGGCCGCGCGCCGGGCGGAGGATTAGGACCGACAGGTCCGGGGCCCCGGCTGGCCCAGGGATCTGGCGTTCCTCCAGTTCGACGGCGCCGTCGCGGCGTAGCGCGTCGTCGCTGGCCGTGCTCATCTGCGCCAGCAGCTCACGCTGGGCCGGGATGTCCTCGGCACGCATGGGCCGCAGCAGCCAGGCGGGCAGCGCGGCCATCGCGGCGCTCAGCTCGGGGTCGAAGGGCGGGTGCGTGCTCACGACGGTCGATCTCCTCACCTGGCGAATTCCGCCGACTGGCATGGCCTCGTCGAAGACCAGGATGCCCTGCGTGATCCGGGTGCCGGCAGGCACCTCCCACGTGTGCCGGGGGCCCGGCGTTCCGGTAGTCACGGCGACGGGCGGAATCATGCGGGCGGCCGACGGGTTGGCACCGGTATGGCTTCAGGACACAAGATCACGATTACCCCGGCCCAGGTCCACGTCGAGGTCACCGTCGGCGGCCAGAAGCTGGCCGAGTCAGACCGGCCGGTCCTCCTCGACGAGACCGGGCTGCCAACCCGCTACTACCTGCCCCGGCAGGACGTGCGCACCGACCTGCTCAAGGCCACGGACCACGCGACGACCTGCCCGTTCAAGGGCCAGGCGTCGTACTGGTCGGCGCAGGTCGGCGGCGAGACCTACGAGAATCTCGTGTGGAGCTATGAGGAGCCGATCCCGCAGGCGGAAGGGATCACCCGCCTCATGAGCTTCTATCCCGACCAGGTCGAGCTCACCGTCAACGGCCAGCCCGCCGGATAACCGGCCGCCGCGGTCATCCTGCCCGCTGGCAGCGAAGCCGCAGCCAGGGACGGCCAGGTCAGGCCGGGACGCGGGGCTTACCGGCGATAATAGGCCGGGTGATGTCGTACCTCTCCCTTTCCCGGCGCCTCGAAGAGCAGCTGTCGACGGCCTCGCCCGGTGACCTGGTCCCCTCCGAGAACGAGCTGGCGCGACTGCACCAGGTCAACCGGCTGACCGCACGAGCCGCCCTGCAGGAACTTGAGCGCCGGCACCTGGTGCGCAGGATCCAGGGCCGGGGGACGTTCGTCGTCCACCGCCTCGACTACCGGATCTCGACCGACGGGCCGGCCTCG